>Ga0102943_1000185_pt1 | contig 43039 bp, 33 predicted proteins | sample SalPonC_black_MG_FD_78174 | JGI IMG/M metagenome (GOLD analysis project Ga0102943, IMG submission 78174) | Salt pond soil microbial communities from South San Francisco under conditions of wetland restoration - Salt Pond MetaG... | ecosystem: Environmental > Aquatic > Marine > Intertidal zone >...
AGATGATATTGAAACGGGCTTTGGAAATAAAATACCTTTGTGGTTATTTGGATTACTATACTGATCAATAAATCTTTTTCCCTGGTGCGTCATCGCGATCCCTTTCCTTTCTCCAGTGCCATTGCGTTCCCCCTCTCACTCCAGTGTCATTGCGAACGCCCCTCTTATGCGTCATTGCGAGTACTGACATTCATCGTCAGTACGACGCGATCTTTTTTTCCTGTCATGCGTCATTGCGATGAGTTCCTTTTCAGGTGGTTATTTCGGTGTGACCATGCCACCCGTTTCGGTCAAATAGCTCCACTTTAAAAAATGTACCATCACTCTGCCAGCAGTTCTGCATCCTGGCAGTGGTTTTTGAACTGCTAATGTTGAATATATTAAAAAAATTTAATATTTTTGTGAACTAAAGGAGTTGATAATTTAAACCTTTAGTTTGTGATTTGATGAGTAATGATTTTATCATACAATTGTACAAAGACCAAAGAACTGTTTTTTCTTTGCAGGAAATAGCCATGTTGGTTGATGAATCTGATTTTTCGAAATTGAAGCAAAGAGTCAGTTATTATGTTCGCACCCGGAAAATAAAACGCCTGCGAAAAGGTGTTTATGCAAAAGAAAATTACAAAATCGAAGAAGCAGCATGTAAAATTTTTACACCTTCTTATATTTCTTTAGGGTATGTTCTGCGAAAAGAAGGAATTATTTTTCAATATAACACCGGCATTACACTAATTAGCTATTTAAGCCGGAAAATTGAAGTGGATAATCATTCGTTTATTTACCGGAAATTAAAAAATGATATATTATACAATTCATCAGGCATTGTAATGGATAATAATGGAGTAAATACGGCAACGCCCGAGCGCGCTTTTTTAGATTTGTTATATCTTAATAAAACATTTTATATTGATTCTTTTTCCTCCCTGAATGAAAACAGCATTTTTGAATTACTGCCTTTATATCAATCTAAATCATTAATAAAACGGGTAACTGATATATACAATGAAAATAGATATCAATAAACATAAGTTTTTGTTGGTTTCAATTCTTAAGGATATTTATTCCGATACAGAACTGGCAACATCTTTGGGTTTTAAAGGAGGAACAGCCCAAATGCTTTTTTATAATCTTCCCTGGTTTTCGGTGGATCTTGATTTTAATTTGATAAAACCATCCAAAGCAAAAACAGTGTTTGCAAAAGTCAGAAATATTCTTTTAAACTATGGTAATATTAAAGATGAAGCCGAAAAACATTTTGGTTTACTGGTAGTTTTAGATTATGGTGTAAATGAACGGAATTTAAAAGTTGAAATCTCATACAGGAAGTTTCCTGATCGGTATGAAATAAAAAATTATTTAGGCATATCCGTTAAGGTAATGGCTAAACCGGATATGTTTGCGCATAAACTGTGTGCATTATTAGACAGGAATATGATTGCCAATCGTGATGTTTTTGATATTTATTACTTTATGAAACAAAAAACACCTGTTAATAAAAATATTGTTGAAGAACGCGCCAATAAATCATTAGATGAATATTTAGATAACTGTATTATTCACATTGAAAAAATAAACAACAAACATATCCTTGATGGTTTGGGGGAGCTGGTTGATGAGAAATTAAAAACGTTTGTAAGAGAAAAACTTAAAACCGAAACGATTCATTGGTTAAAAATGTATAAAGAATTTCCTCTTTTAGGGTAAGTTATAAAGCACAATAATATAAAACGCAATGACACATGACAGAAAGCCCTCTCTAATAGAAAAAGTCCCGGTGTGATTTTAAAACACGCCGGGACTGAATAACAAACCTTTTAGTTGCGAGGCAGGGTAAATATAAATTTACTCCCTTTCCCTGTTTCGCTTTCTACACGTATACTACCCGAGTGCTTCCGGACAAATTCGTGGCACAGCTTGAGTCCTAATCCGGAGCCACGCTCGTTTTTTGTTCCTTTAGAACTGTGAAGCTGGTATTTATCAAACAGTTTCGTCCTTACTTCTTCACTAATACCCACACCGGAATCGGCAACAGCAATCTGCACTTTTTCTTCTTTTATTTCTCCCACGATATCCACCTTCCCTCCTTCGGGTGTAAATTTAATGGCATTGTCCACCAAATTCCGGATCACCAGATGAACCATATTTTTATCAAACTTCCCTACTAACTCTTTAGAAAGAGTGTGTCCCAGTTGTATCTTTTTACTTTCGGCAGCAGGTTGTTTTAATTGCATAATCTCGTTAACAAGCTCGGTAAGGTTGGCTGGTTTTGGTTCGAAGCTGATTTCATTTTTTTGCTGCCGGGCCCAGGTAAGCAGATTTTCCAACAATGCATAGGTCGATGAAGTTGAATCTTTCACCGTTTCAAGCACCTCGTCATAACTTTCTTTATCATCCCTGGCTGTGTCTGCATCCAAAAATCCAAGCAACCCGCTCAGGGTTCCCAAAGGACCGCGCAAATCGTGGGCAATAATGGAAAACATATTGTCTTTCAGCCGGTTGGCTTTCTCCAGTTCACCCCGCTGTTCCGATATGATCCGGTTTTTTGTGCGTAATTTTTTGTTGAGCATAATAAGTATCAGCACAACGGTACTCACCAGTAGCAGAATAATGGCTGCCACCCACAGTTTTGTTTTTTGCTGTTGTATTTGCAATTCATTGAGCTGATTTTCCTGTTTCAATTGCTGATTTTCATATTCCTTGATGGTAATCTCGAAATTCTTTTTCAAATCACGGATCGCTTTGCTGTTCTGTTCCTTCAGCAGGCTGTCTTTATACTGATGATGCAACTCATGGTAAGCCAGCGCATCTTCGGTTCTTCCCAATGCTTTACTGGCTTCGTAAAGATTATAACTGGCATCCCGGATCATGTCAATCTCCCTGTTTTTTTCAGCTTCCTGCAGGGATTTTTTAGCCCAATCCAAAGCCGTTTTATTAGCCCCCTTTTCCAGGTAAATATTGCTGTTATTATTATACAATTCCGAAAGAAAGCTGTTAATTCCCTTTTCTTTGCAGATAGCCAGAATTTTTTTGTTGGTTTGCAGCGCCTTATCCAATTGTCCTAACTGATGGTAGATAATACCCAGTGTTAGCATGGATGATGCTTTGTTCCATACGGTATGCGGCTTATTGAACCCTTCTACGGCCTTAAGCGCATATTCAAGGGCCTGTTGGTTTTTCCCCTCTTTAGAGGCCAGGTTAGCCAGGTTGTGGTATCCCCCGGCGATACCATCCGTATAATCTATGGTTTTACATTTTTCTATATACTTTAGATTATATTCCTTCGATTTTTCAAAATCACCCTGGTTTTCATAAACTGATGCCAGCGAAACCAGGCACTGCGCATAATTGTATTCGTCGTCCAGCGCTTTAAATTTTTTGGTCAGTTTCAATAATACAGGCAACGCTTCTGAATCACGGCCCTGTGTTTGCATCAAAAAAACGGTATTCAGCCGGGTAGAAGCCCAGACCCATGAATCGGGATCATAGAGTTCCAGGGCCTGATGATAATATTCTTCTGCTTTTACTACATTTCCTCTATAAAATTGACTTGTCCCCAGGTTATTGTAGCAATCGCCCAGCAGTTCGGTTTCGTTATGGGTCTCAAAAACCGGGATGATGGTGTGTACAATAGAATCGAACGTTTCAAACTGATAGTTAGCCAACAAGGGTTTGCTGGTCTCCTTAATTACCCGCGCTTCTTTTAATTCATCACCCATTTGGCGCGCAAGCTCCAGGGCTTTGTTGGCATACTCTTCTGCTTTTTGCGGTTCTTGCGCTTTTACTGCTTTGTGAAGCGCAAAAAGGGCTTCGAATTTTTGGGCATCGTCTCCGGTAGTTTTAACAACTTGCTGAAGACTGTCGGTGTTTACCCCTTCCTCCTGCTGACTAACAGCTGATAGCGGTAAAAAGCACACTAAACTAATCAATGGAATAATAATTCTTTTCATGGTCTTTGTTTTGTAAGATGATTCAATAAGATGCCATGAAGATAACAGGAGTCTGCTGTTTTAACAATGACTTTTGAGCAGAATTTTATATTTTTTTGACCGAAGGTTCTCTTTGCCTGACCAAATAATATGCTGCTTTTATTTTGCGTACCTCAACAAATTATATAAAGCGCATGTGATGTTTTACGGCTTGTACATTATCAGCGGATGTGAGCATCTCCAGCAACATAAAGGCCACTTCCACAGCGGTAGCCGGACCGATAGAGGTAATGATGTTATCATCGGTAACAATACGGTGATTTTTAACCATAGCACCCATTGCTGCCAGTTGTTTCCGGCGGTGCCCGCCACTCAGATCATAGGTTGTGGCATTCCGGTTCTTGAGCACGCCTGCTTTGGCTACAGGCAAGGCCCCTACACAAATGGAGGCAATAGGTTTCCCGGCCTGGTTAAAATGGCGGATAACATCCAGAAACTCTTCTGCATAGGCATCCTCGTAAAAACCGGTCTCTTCGAACCCTCCGGGAATAGCCAGTGCATCAAAGTCATCTAAATGGATATCTTTTAATTGTGCCTGAGGCTCTACAAGCAGGTTCCAGGTACCTTTTATCTGTTTTCTTATCCCGGCTGTCAACAGGTCAACCCCTTCCAGTCCTTCGGCGCGACTCCATCCCATAACATCGGTAAAAACGCTGGCTTCGTATTCTTCAAACCCCTGTGCCAGGAGTAAAAGTACTTTCTTTGTCATCTCGTTAAAATTTGAGCTAAAGATAGAGATTTCTCCTAAAAAAGAAGAATCATTCCGGAGAGCATCTAAAAAAACAAGTGTCAGTACTCGCGATGGCGCACGAGTTAGGAGAGGACGCAATGAATGGAATGAAGAAAGGGCTCGCTGTGAAACTGGAGATTATAAACAAGCCGAGTCAAAAACTATCTGTAAATATGAAAAACAAAACCCTGATTTCGCAGTGCTGTTAGTAATTGTTGGTATGTTTTGAGGGTGAAATTTATTATACATCCATTAAAAAGCTTTCTATACTTTCTGGTGAAATCGTATCAAATTTTTTTACAGGATAGGCTTTTGAGAAAGTTTTTGATAGAAATCCCTTTTTAGTTGGATTCCATTTGAATTCATATGCATAAAGACCGGAATCTATTTCTTCAATATAATCTATTTCCTGCTGTTGGGTAGTTCTCCAGAAATAGTTTTTAAAGTCAGCATCCTTATTATGATTGTATTTTAATCTTTCGGAAATGATAAAATTTTCCCATAAAGCTCCAATATCTGTTCGCGAATTTAAGGGGAGAAAGTTGCCTATAATGGCATTGCGTATACCATTATCGTAAAAATATATTTTCTTCCCTTTTTTGATTTCGTTTCGAACATTTTTGTTTAAACCGTGCAAGCGAAAAATAATGAATGCTTTTTCCAGTAAATCAATATATTTTTCTACTGTGCCCCGGTCAGAACCAACTAATTTAGCTAATTCATTATATGATACTTCGTTTCCGATTTGTAATGCCAGTGCTTTTAGTATTTTTTCCAATAATACAGGTTTTTGTATCTGTTCCAGCATCAACAAATCCTTATATAAATAACTGGAAGCTAAAGACCTTAAAAGTTTATTTTCCATACCGGTATTTAAAATAATATCCGGATACGAGCCATAAACCATACGATGTTCGACAAGCCTTTTTTCTGTAAGAAACCCATGAAATTGAACCATTTCGTTAAAAGAAACAGGAAATAAGTTGAACACCAATTTGCGCCCGGTTAAAGGTTCTTTTATTTTATTGGCCAGTTCAAATGCCGATGATCCTGTTGCGATAAGCTGAATACCGGGAAAATTATCGTGTATAATTTTTAACACAAGTCCTGTTTCCGGGATGCGCTGAGCTTCGTCCAGGACTACTATTTTATGTTGTCCTATGACAGGTTTTAATTTAGTGCTACTCACATGCGTTAAAATATCCCGTACATCGGCATCATCTCCGTTTAAAAACAGTGTTTGGTTTATATATTTTTTTACTAATGAATGAACAAGGGTTGTTTTACCTACCTGCCTTGCCCCATAAATCAAGATGGCTTTATTTTTAAAAAGATTGGCTTGTATGATATGTTGCAGTTGTCTTGTTATCATTGAATATTTTAATTCAAATATATAAAAAACAGATACAAATCACAAATAAATATAATAATATGTGATTTAAAAAATGTTTTTGTGTAACACAAAGTTGCACAAAGGATTGCACAAAGTTTCACAAAGAAAAGTTTTACCTAATTTGGTGAAATTTTGTGCTACAACTTGGTGATACGTTGTGAAACTCTTAAAAGACATGCGGATTTTTGGAACTATCGGGAGACCGAATGCTGACATTTATCGTCAGTTACCTGTGCTGACATTCATCGTCAGTACTCGCAATGACGCATGACAGAAAGGGCTCGCGAGGACGCAGGAAAGGAAAAAAATCGCCTGCCTACGTTAAAGCTACGGCAGGCTGGCTTACCTCAAAAGTGAAACTTTCTTATCGGAGACAGGGCTTTTCGAGCAAGCACTAGATACAAAAACAAGCATATAATGGGACTGTTTTAATTTTGTTTTCGTAACCAAAATTTTTGCACGAAACACGAATTGAATAAAAAGGTTTATTTTGATATACATATTGTTGTAAACTCTTTGAGCGTAGATTATCTGCCGATTTTACTTCTATGGGTATAATATTGCCGGCTTTGTCCTGTATTACAAAATCAATTTCGGCTTTGCCTTCCGAAGCCCAATAATAAGGTGTATAGTTGTTAGCCGCAAGTGCTGTTGCTACATAATTTTCGGCTAGTATTCCCTTAAAATTTTGATAACCCGCAATATCTGAAAGTATTATTTTTGCCGGCACACCAATACTCGATAACAATAAACCTGTATCATTCATGTACGTTTTAAACGAATTATTGTCTGTATAAACAGATAAAGGCAGTTTTCCTTCATTCAATTTCGGAGAATATATAATAATGCCAGATGCTTTTAGCCATTGCAATGCCAATTCGTACTGTTTAGCGCGGGCACCTGACTTTATTATTTTGTACTGAAATTTTTTATTGTCTTTAGCCAGTTGTGCCGGGACACTGTTAAAAACAGCCATGATACGCACTGTTTCTTCTGGTGTAGCATATTTTGCCATATCAGCAATGTAAGCATTGATGATATTCTTTTGGACTACCGAAACATAATCAAAATCTTGTTTATCAATATATTCGCTAACAACCTGCGGCATTCCTCCTGTGCAAAGAAATTTTTTGTAATAATTGAGGAACTGCTGATGCAATGTACACGCTGTGTTATTTTCAAACGATTCTTTGATAATAGCAACAGCGTCTCGTTGGTTTATTGCCCACAAAAATTCCTCAAAATCCATAGGGGCAAGTGTTTGCATCGCAACCTTACCAACAGGAAATGAATACTTTTTTCGATTAATGGCTACACCAAGTAAACTTCCGGCTGCAATTACATGATAATTTGGCGATTGCTCGGCAAAATACTTGAGTGAAGTAAGTGCTTGCTCGGCAGCTTGAATTTCATCGAAAAAAATAAGCGTATCGTTTTCGTATATTTGTTTTCCGGTGAAAACGGACAATTCGCGAATTATACGTTTTGTATCAAAATTGTTTGCAAAAATTTGTTGGAGTCCGGTATTGCTTTCAAAGTTGCAATATGCTACATTTTTATAATTCGTTTTTCCAAATCGAAGGATCGAAAATGTTTTACCTACCTGCCTCGCACCATGCACTATTAATGGCAAACGATTTGCTGATTTTTTCCATTCTGCTAACTTATGCTCTATCTTTCGTTCCATTTTGTGTTTTTAATATACATTTTCTGGTTCTGATAAGTGTAAAGATAATGCATTTTTTAGATAACAAAAAACCAATGAAATTTAAGAATGGTAGTGAAAGATTCCCCTTTTCAGGACTGTTTTAAAGTGGCGCAGTTTGACCGGGATGGATGGTACAAATCAAACGGTGTTATTCAATTACTGCTTGAAGTTGTACGTTTTTGGGTAAACCTGTCTCACTTGTTTCATATATTTCCTCCCTGTGAATAATGAACTTTTTTACTTCCCATTACGACCTTTCTTCTTATTCTTGCCTTGATCAAGGATACAGCGAACAGATAAGCCTCTTTTCACATCAAAGTCAAAAGTAAAACCTTTCTTCATATCTTCATAAAGAACCAAACAATATGCTGTAGAATCTAGAAACTCATCTGATGACCAAAAATTGCTAGCTTCCCCCTCTCTTATAAACACTCCATCCTCCCATCGTAAACCACCAAAAAGCGCAGAAAAGCCACTAACACCCCCCTGAATTAAAGACTTATATACATACGATTTGCCTTCTCCGGAATTATTTATTAGGATTTCAAAATCATTAACAGAAGGCAAGCGCCAACCTTCCGGAGCTATATCTTGGGCAGTATTCCAATCATACAAGCATCCATATTTAATATATCCTTTTTTCTTTACAGCATCAGCGATGATACCTTCCGACCTTTTTCCGAAAATAGATTTTTTTGACCCTTTATATCCATATACCCAAATACCTCCTTCTTTAGAAGGTGGACTTACATGAGGAATATAGGCTAAATTTTCTGCCATCCAAACCTGCTTACCAATTCTTACTGTTTTATAGACTTTCCCATCGCGGAGATCTGTAAAGGGTTCTGATGGCAATCCTTTCAGAGGTTTACTAAAGGATTCGCTTTCTTTTTGAGTTGAACCTGATAAAACGACCCTTGAATTACATATGGGGCAACGATTATTATTTTTAATAAAGGCACTTTTTGTATCCGTATGCCCACAGCTTTCGCAATGTACGCCAGAAAGAATTACACCACAGTGAGGACATTTTTCATGAGGATAACTCATGGTTCCATTACAACCTGAACATCTATACATAGGGAATATATTTTAAAATGATTACATTATTCAAATCTTTAAATAACAGGAGGTTTTTAATCAAGCCTTTTTGCAACATTTTAATATCCAGCGAATTGCTAACACTCCAATAACATTAGTAACATTCTGTTCTGCTATTTATTAATTTGCTTCTATATATTTTATCTATAAATCTAATCAATTCTCTATATAATTCCCGCTTAAAAACCCAATAGTTTTTCAATATTTTATTCATCATAATCTTAAAACCAGCCGGTTGTACCGTTTGGTTTTTGGATACTCCCTTAATTAAACGCCAAACGAAGGCTTCGTGCGGCAGCGCTAAGCCTAATTGGCGTAAAAAGCCAACGACTGTTTTAAGGACAGGATCGGCTGAATGGTGCGGGCCCCAATGACACAATTGGAGTAGACCTGGTGTGTCTCAAAATCACGCAAAGTACTAGCTTATAGCTTATTCAAAAAATACTTCACTACGTTCTAATTTAAAAACCACTGCCAGGATGCAGAACCGCTGGCAGGGTATTATAAAAAAGCCCGTCCCGTAGGCCTGCCTGCCATGCCTCCCGATAGCTATACGGGACGGCAGGTAAACTTGAGGGAGGTGTTCGCAGACCGGAGGGTGAATGTTGTTTAATTCTTTTATCCGAATTCTATGATAAAAGCATTAAAGAGCAATAAATCAACGAAAAAAATATAAATTTGTATGTAGAACGCATAACTAATAATAGTTCAACCAATACACACTAATCTGGACACTACCGCTAAACTTGCACTTCCCTCCGGTCAGTGGTTGCCTTCGGCGAGCTCGCACAAAACGCTCGGTTCGAACAGCAGATTTTTTTTAACGCTCACTGTGCTTGTTTTTCGGCTCGCCGGACAATGCCAATCCGGACACGAACCGCCATACAATAAAAATAATCAGCTTTCTGAAGAAAAAATTTCTTAAACAGGAGGGATTAAACGTTTATTAAACGAACCACAAATTGCAATCCATGAGAAAAACCCTCCGGTTCACCGGGGGTGTGTTGTTACCATTCCAAACCAACCCGTGGCAAGCACAGCAGACCGCTCCTTGCAGATAACAAACATGCCACGGAGTATTAAAAACATAATACACCCCCGGAATTGAAACCTTGATTTTATTTATTATCGGACAATAATGAAATAAAATATAAATTGAAAATCAATTTGTTTGCCCCAAAACCCTTAAGGGAGCAAATTAATTCTTGATTAAATTCAAAGGGTGCGATAAGTATAATATTCCTTCCAAAAAATAAAAAAACCTGTCAGCAATTTACCAACAGGCTTTAATATATATTCATCGTTGGTTTTTAATATCTGTAATGATCTGATTTATACGGACCATTTTTAGGCACGCCCAGATATTCTGCTTGTTCATCGGTTAAATTGGTAAGTTTAACGCCAATTTGCTCAAGGTGTAATCTTGCTACCTCTTCGTCTAAATGCTTAGGCAATCGATAAACATCCGTTTTGTAATCGTTTCTCCAAAGCTCAATTTGCGCAAGGGTTTGGTTAGTAAACGAGTTACTCATCACAAACGACGGATGTCCTGTAGCACAACCTAAATTCACTAACCGGCCTTCGGCTAACATAAAAATAGCATGTCCATCCGGGAAAACATACTTATCAACCTGTGGTTTAATATTAATTTTCTCAATATCCGGGTAGTTATCCAGTTGATCCACCTGAATTTCATTATCGAAATGTCCGATATTACAAACAATGGCCTGATCTTTCATTTTCGACATATGCTCGGCTGTAACCACATCTTTATTTCCGGTTGCAGTAACAAAAATATTCCCTTCGTCTAATGCTTCCTCAATGGTTTTTACTTCAAAACCTTCCATAGCAGCCTGCAATGCACAAATCGGGTCAATTTCGGTAACAATTACTCGGGCTCCGTACGAACGCATCGAATTTGCCGAACCTTTACCCACATCGCCATATCCGCATACAACCACTACTTTTCCTGCCAACATCACATCGGTAGCCCGCTTAATTCCATCGGCCAATGATTCGCGACAACCATACATGTTATCAAATTTCGATTTGGTAACCGAATCATTTACATTAATCGCCGGGAATAAAAGCTCGCCCCGCTGCATCATTTGATATAAGCGATGAACGCCGGTTGTTGTTTCTTCTGATACGCCTTGTAAATCTTTACTAAAACGATGCCACTTTTGGTTATCCTGGGCTAATGTCTTTTTCAGGTTCTTGTACAATTCACGCTCGTCAATTGCTGATGGGTTTGAATCTAAAAATGAGGCATTTTCCTCAGCCTTATATCCCTGGTGCACCATCAACGTAGCATCTCCACCATCATCAACAATTAAATGAGGCCCTTTTCCTTCGGGAAAAGTTAAGGCCTGGTTGGTACACCACCAGTATTCTTCCAATGTTTCGCCTTTCCATGCAAAAACAGGTATTCCTTCTTTAGCAATAGCTGCTGCAGCATGATCCTGTGTGGAGAAAATATTACAGCTGGCCCAACGCACATCAGCTCCTAACTCAATCAATGTTTCAATCAGTACTGCTGTTTGAACGGTCATATGCAACGAGCCGGTAACGCGTGCCCCTTTTAAGGGTTTTTCTTTGCCATACTTTTCGCGCAGCGACATTAAGCCCGGCATCTCTTTTTCTGCTATTTCAATTTCTTTTCTTCCAAATTCGGCTAAACCTAAATCCTTAACTTTATAAGGAAGGCTTTCTACCATTGTTCCTTCAATATCCATAATAAAATATTTATAATTAATTCTTTTTCAGGATGGCAAAATTACAATTTTTTTTGCACATCATTAAAAACTATACGGTTAAACTTACTTTTTGTTCAGTCAGGGTTGATAAAAAATCTTTTGTACCTCCTGTTTATCCTGTTCCAATTGGCGGGTCAACTCATTAAGTCCGTTAAATTTTTTCTCGTCGCGAATTCTTTTAACAAATGAAACAGTCACTTGCTGATGATAAATTTTTTGGTCAAAATCAAAAATATGAACCTCAATGTTTTTATCTCTTAGGGTGCGTGAAATAGTTGGACGGGAGCCAATATTCAACATTCCGTGAAACAGATCCCCGTTGAATTTGATCCTTACAGCATACACCCCGTCACCCGGGATTTGTTTGTACGGCTCGGGAACCTTAATATTTGCGGTAGGAAAACCTATCTTCCGGCCGATTTTATTACCTTCCACCACATCGCCGGTAATATAATATTCATACCCTAGATACCGGTTGGCATAATCCAAATGTCCTGAAGTAAGAAATTCTCTTATTTTGGTAGAGCTTACACTGTCTCTGTCCACCAGCTTTGCATCCAGCTTTTCAATCTCAAAACCATATTGCCGGGCACAATCCCGTAAAAACTCATACCCTGCTTTGCGATCTTTTCCAAATTGGTGATTATAGCCAACCACCAGATGTTTTACGCCGATTTTATCCACCAGGTACTGCTCGATAAATTCACAGGCCGTTAAATTGGCAAAATCCCAGGTAAAAGGAATAATAATTAAATGGTCAATTTTTGTGTTGGATAGTAAATGCTTTTTCTCTTCGATAGTATTTAACAACCGCAGCGAATGAACATCCTTATTTAAAATAATCCGCGGATGGGGCCACATGGTAATAACTACAGACTCTCCCTTTTTTTCTTTGGCTACCTGTACCAGTTTATTTAATATAGTCAAATGCCCCTGATGTACCCCATCAAAAACCCCAATGGTTACTACCGGATTGTTAATTTTCAGGTTATGAATATCTTGATGAATGATCATTTTATCGTTTTATCAGACGACAAAAATATAAAAAATAAGTATACCCTGTAAATTCTTTATGCCCAGGTTAAGAAAAATCCGTTGTTACACTCTTTCGAGTACAATGGCCGTTCCCTGCCCCACGCCAATACACATGGTACATAGTGCTTTTTTAGCTCCCGTACGTATCATTTGGTAATAGGCTGTTGTAACCAACCGGGCACCACTCATTCCCAACGGGTGTCCTAAAGCAATAGCACCACCCAATGGGTTGACTCTCGGATCATCATCTTTCATTCCCAGCTCGCGCATACATCCTAATGACTGAGAAGCAAAAGCCTCATTTAATTCAATCAGTTCCATTTCATCCAGCGACAAGTTCAGTCGCTTAAGCAATTTTTGGGTAGCAGGAACGGGCCCCATGCCCATAATTCTTGGTTCAACACCGGCAGCAGTCATACCCAGAACTTTTACTTTCGGTGTCAGGTTATATTTTTTTACTGCTTCTGCAGAAGCAATAATTAGTGCCGCAGCGCCATCATTAACCCCTGATGCATTTCCTGCAGTTACTGTCCCTTCAGGACTTACAACCGGTTTAAGTTTAGCCAGCTTCTCCAGCGAGGTGTTTCGCGGATGTTCATCAGTATCCACAACTATTGGATCGCCTTTGCGCTGTGGAATCGTTACAGGTACAATTTCTTCGGCCAGCAATCCTTCTGCTTGAGCCTTATGAGCTTTCTCCTGGCTTCGTATGGCAAAAGCATCCTGATCTTCGCGACTGATTTTAAAGTCGGCAGCAATATTTTCAGCGGTCTGTATCATCGACTCGGTACCATAAAGCTTATCCAGCTTAGGATTGGGAAAACGCCAGCCAATGGTAGTATCATAAACCTCGGTATTTCTCGAAAAAGCTTTGGTCGCTTTACCCATTACAAAGGGTGCACGAGACATACTCTCTACCCCTCCGGCAATAATTAAATCGGCTTCGCCGGCTCTGATAGTTCGTGCAGCAATGCCAACAGCTTCCATTCCCGAAGCACACAACCGGTTGATGGTTGCTCCCGAAATGGTGTGTGCGTATCCTGCCATCAACAGGGCCATACGGGCAATATTCCGGTTATCTTCACCGGCCTGGTTTGTGCAGCCCATGATAACATCATCAACCTCATCCCAGTTAATCCCGGGATTTCTTCCTTTTATCTCTTTTAACACCAGGGTTGCCAGATCATCGGGGCGTACTGCTGCTAATGAACCACCAAATTTCCCTACCGGGGTTCGAATGGCGTCACATATATATACTTCTGTCATAAAACCTATTGTATTTTTTCTATTTGTGGCTTAAATCGTTTAAACATATTTAAAAATGCATTGGAAAGAATATCTATTTCCTTTTGCGTTAATGCTGTTGAGAACATACAGGCCAGGGTGTTAATCATCATCAGGTTTTCCTCATAAAACAGGTAATCCAGCATTTCATTCAGTAATGCCTTTACCTCTTTGGTCTGGTATGCTTCGCGATAAGTATTGGGAGGTGTCGCTTTAAGATGCACCCTAAACATAGACCCTGCTCCGGTAACAGAAACCGGCACATCAGCAATTTTTATCGCTTCCTGTATTTGCGCAATGGCCTGTTGCGTTAGTGCATTTAATTCAAGTACTGCTTTTTTATCAAACAGCTCCATGGCAATTCGTCCGGCAGTCATAGTAACAGGATTTGCCGAGAATGTTCCCGAATGAGGGAATAACAGTTTTTTCTCACTGGGATCCAAAACTTTCATGATATCAGTCCTTCCGGTAAATGCACCAACGGGGAATCCTCCACCCATAATTTTACCGAGAGCAGTCAAATCCGGTTTTACCGGATAGCTTTCCTGTGCTCCGGAATAATTTACCCGGTAGGTTATTACCTCATCGAACACCATCAAAGCATTGTTTTTACGCGTCCATTGATAGATTGCCTCAATAAAATCTTTTGCTCCGGGCACCATTCCTACCCGGTGGGGTACCGGATCGATAAGCACGCAGGCAATCTGATCGGCTTGCTGGTCTAAAATAGCCAGGGTACGCTCAATATCATTGTAAGGAAAAATAATTACATCGTTCAGCACACCCTGGGGAGTTCCCTTAGCTAAAGGCACACTATTTGGTTTATTAATATCACCCCATTCTTCGGGGCTGGCAGTCTGACTAACCTCGGCAAAATCATAGGTTCCGTGATATGCACCTTCGGCTTTGGCAATTTTAGGTTTTCCGGTAAAAGCCCTGGAGGCTTTAATCATGGCCATTACTGCTTCGGTCCCGGAATTGGTAAACCTTATTTTTTCAAAGTTGGGTGTTCGGTCACACAGTAATTGTGCTAAACGGACTTCTGCCTCGGTAGCCAGCGTATAGGCCGTTCCGTTTTGGATTTGTTTCGTAACGCCTTCTACAATGGCAGGATGCGCATGCCCATGAATTAATGATGCCATATTATTGGCAAAATCAATCCGCTGCACACCCTCCAAATCAGTTACATAGCAACCTTTTGCAGAGCCTGCATAATGAGGGTAAGGCTTATGGAATACCGTGTTACGGCTTACTCCCCCGGGAATTATTTTACGTGCCTGATTATATAACTCCTCGCTGTTAATTTTAAGATTTGATGAATTATTCATAGAAAAAAAAATTTAAGCATTAATACCTGTTCAATTTTGCACCAGTATGTTTTTGCAAAAAGTCAAAATCCACGCCGGGGGCCATTTCTTTAACAAACAATCCATCCTCCGTAACATCAATAATGGCATAGTTGGTGTAAATACGGTCTACCACCTGTTTTCCGGTAAGCGGGTAAGCACATTTCTCCACAATTTTAGGATCTCCGTTTTTGGTCAAATGTTTAGTAATAACAAAGATTGTTTTTACACCTGCTACCAGGTCCATAGCCCCACCAACAGCAGGGATAGCATTTTTAGCACCGGTTGACCAGTTGGCCAGGTCACCCTCTTGCGATACCTGTAATGCTCCCAATACACAAACATCAATATGTTTACCTCTAATCATGGTAAAGCTGTCGGCATGATGAAAATAACAGGCTCCCTTAATGGCGGTTACATTCTTTTTACCGGCATTGATTAGTTCCGGATCCTCTTTCCCGGGTTCGGGGGTTGGTCCCATTCCCAGTAATCCATTTTCGGTATGATAAATCACCTCCCGTCCTTCGGGAACAAAACCGGCTACCAGCTCCGGCATACCTATTCCAAGGTTCACATAGGCTCCATCGGGGATATCTAATGCGGCTTTTTGCGCCATTTCATTTTTATCCCACCCTTTTATTAAATCTTTTTCTACCATGGGTACCTCCTGTTTTCTGCTACAAGTTTTGATTCATCAGCAGGGTTGCTGACTTCAACCACTTTTTGAACAAATATTCCGGGAGTTACAACACACTCGGGGTCGATTTCTCCCAGCTCAACAACTTTTTTAGCCTGAACAATGGTTGTTTTGGCTGCTGTACACATTACAGGGCCAAAATTACGGGCTGTTTTATTGTATACAAGGTTTCCATATCGATCGGCAGCCTGGCATTTCACCAATGAAAAATCTGCCTGAATCCCGTATTCCATAACATATTTCTCGTTATTAAAAACACGGGTTTCTTTCCCTTCGGCCAGCGGTGTATCTACGGATGTGGGGGTGTAAAAAGCAGGAATACCTGCTCCTCCGGCACGTATTCGTTCGGCTAATGTGCCCTGAGGCACCAACTCCAGTTCAATCTCTCCTTGCGTATATAGCTCGGGAAAAACCGTTGAATTAGCTGTTCGGGGAAAAGAGCAAATCATTTTTTTCACCCGGCGGTGTTCTATAAGGGCAGCAAGGCCTACATTCCCGCTCCCGGTATTATTACTTACAATGGTAAGGTCTTTGGCTCCCTGATCAATTAATGCATGGATTAATTCAATAGGGCTGCCGGCCTCACCAAACCCGCTAATCATAATTGTAGCACCATCAAACACATCGGCTACAGCTTCAGCAGGAGTTTTAATTATCTTATTAATCATAATTGAGCAAACTGTTTTTATAAATAGTTACCATTGACATTATTTATTCATTCTTTTTTGCAGCTTTTCTTCTTTCTGGCGCTCAATTTCTTGCAATTCATCTTCATAAAAATGCTTTTCTCCTTCAAATGGAGGAAGATTAGCTATGGTATTCTCCACATCATCATATTTTGCCAGAAATACTTTATCCATCCACTCCATATTTCTGGATTCGTTGAATTTAAGGGCAAAAGCTTTTTTGCCGTTTACTTCCACTTCGCCAAGCATAGAAATCTTACCTGCTGACGAGGTCATAGTAATATATCGTGACGGCCGGTTAATGGATGGCAATGAACGATAAATCTTACTAAATACCTGATTAATATATGTTAGAGGTACCGTAAAGTAATGATGTTCGCCTGTAGGACGTGCGCAATAGATTGAATGGAAACCTACAGATACCATAGCAAAAATATTACCCAAATCGATCCAGTTTTGTGCTGATTTATCGATGTCTACTTCACCATCTTCGGTGGTAAACAGGCTGATATGGTTCATCATCGGACTTTGACTTTTTACGTTCACTCCCTGAGATCTCAATCGACGAATTGCAGCAATAGTTAAGGGATTAAGTACCTCGCGCGGAGTAGAAAAGTGAGACATGAAAGCCACCTGAATACCATTATCCACTAATTTTTTAAATAAATCCAGGTATGGATTATAGCTATCTTTTAAAAGTCTTTCGGGCTCATAAGAAAGTACCCTTGAACCTATTCTTAAGGTTTTAATGTGTGCTAATTCAGGTTCTTCAATAAAAGGAAGCACATATTGTTCAAGTCTTTCAAAAGGCATGTATGCTCCGTCTCCACCGGTAATCAACAAGTCGGTAACCTCTTTATGCCTTTTCAGATATTCAACCATAGGTTTTACTTCTTCCTGGCTAAACATATCCTCATCACCACGCACCTGTGCATGTCTGAAACAATAAGTACAGAATGCAAAACAACTCTGTGTGGTTTTATCAAATAACAACTGGCATTGAGGGTATTTATGCTGGCTACCTTCCAATATCACTAAATCGCCATCTTCATTTTCGAACCAGGGCTTGTTTAAAAGTTGTTTACCGTCATGAGGATTGGTTTTATGAATATAATCCTGAATCAATGCTTCCTGTGCTTTTTCATCATTTTCGTCCAGTTTAAAAAATTCTTCACGAAAATCAGGATCTACCATCTCCGGCTGAGGGAAAACCAGCTGAAACAAAGAGTCTTTGGCAAAATTGTGCCAGTCGATAGAGTTTAACACGTGGCGGGTTGCCATAAAACGATATATTTTAATAAAAAGTTCACGCTCGCGCATATATCCAATATCGATACCATTTTCTTCTAAAACGCCTACAATCTCTCTAAACCCTTCTAATCCTGAATACCGGGGTTTGGTGTCCGGTCCAAACAGGACTTTGGAATCATGCAAAATCCCTGAGTATTTAGGATAGTTTGTATGCAGCCTGTTTAATAACCCATAGGTTAATAGATTTTCATTGTTGATATTAGCGATAATCTCGTCGGTAAAGCGGTGTTGTTTCAGTATCTCATCTACTGAAGGAACTGCCTTTACCTGTCCTTTTACTTCTTTTGTGTTGCTTAGTTGTGCCATAATTCAATTATTTTATGTTTTATTTTTTTCTGGTTTGCTTAAGAATTATTATGATTAACGACCCAGAGTAACTGAGCCTCCTGATTACTCATATTTTTAAACAGATGGTTTTGATTAGAATTAAAGTAAAAACTATCTGATTCTTTAATTTCAAACGTTTTATCATTTAACTGCACTTCAAAATGACCTTTAAGTACATAACAAAATTCCTGACGAGGATGTTTTGTTGTCATTATATCAGTGGAATCAGCGTTTTGGGTAAAACGAATCAAAAAAGGGTCCATATGTTTTGAAGGATCGTGATGAGACAACAGGTATAGTGTTGCCCCGGTTTTGTTTTCTTTCACATATTTACGATCATCTGCTTTTAGCAATGGATTGGTTATCAGCATCTCATATTCGCCGATTAATTCTCCAACCGTTGTATTTAACGCATCAGCAATTTTTTTCAGAGTTAGTATCGAAGGATAAGCCTTTCCCCGCTCAATCTGAGATATTAAACTGGAGGTTACCCCTATGGCTTTAGCCAAATCAGAAGAAGGCATCTTTAAAATTTCCCTTCGTTTCTTAATCCGGTGGCCCATCTTATTCATTGCCATAGATAGAAATATTTAAATTATATTCAATTTACCTTTTGCAATATTAAATATAATTTAATTTTTTAACAAAGAAATTTCAGGGATAACTTATATGTTTAACAACCTATCTTACATTATTTTTTTACGCTTAGGTTTTAAATCCTTTACCCACTGGTTAACAATATATTCGTTTTCTTTAATCCATTGTTTGGCTCCCTGCCTTGGATCGTCACTTAATTGAATAGCATAAACCAGCTGGTTAAGCTGTTTTTCGGTAAGTTGCATACGCTCAAAAAAACGAATGGCCTGAGGATGTTCTTCCTGAATTCCTGTACGTCCTATGGTATAAATATTTTCTTTCATTCCGAAAAGATTTTGCGGATCATCGAGAAATCGTACCTCATAACGTGCAAAAATCCAATGGGGTTCCCATCCTGTAATTACAATTTCCCTTCTGCGTTTAATTGAATCTTCCAGGTGTTGAATCATCTGTTCTTCAGACAAACTAAGAAGCTCATTAGAAAAAGCATAGTTAGTAAGTGCTAATTCAGCTTTTTGCATTACTCCGGCTCCCGGATCAATTCCTATCACCGGGGAAGGATAATTTTCTAAATCGGCAATAGTTTTTAAACGGCTGTATTTCGGAACAACAAACCCAATTTTGGCTTCGGGATAGGTGATACCAATTTTAGCTATTTTCTCGGGATATTGATCCATATACGATTTATGGGTTTGTGGCAGCCAGGCATCGGTAAAAATGTCGGCTTTCCCTTCAGCAATATCATGGTATACCGTCTCAACATTTGCCAGTTTTAGTTCAACCGAATAATCCATTTCTTCTTCAAGCAAAACAGCTGACAGATGTGTTATTGCAACACTCTCCGACCAGTCGGTATAAACGATACGCAAGGTTCTGTTTTCTTCCTCAGGAGGGGGAGTTTTGCACGATGTAACAGTAAGTGTTATTGCTAAAAATAAAATGAGCCCACGAGTAAATATTTTATAATGCATAATTCTTTAGTTTTATGATTTAAAAAGTGCTTTTAAGAAACCTATCGTTTGTTTACGATCTTTAATAATAAGCACCGGAATATTTTTCTCGGCTGTTGCCAACTTTTCCGATGTTGAATCCAGAATTATATCGGCCAGCTCGGATTTGATTTTTGAACCAATAATAATAATATCCGCTCCACTGGTCAAGGCGTGGCGGTACAATATATCTGCTTCGTTGTTTTCCGGATCTAACGAACTGGTAAAGTCAATCTCTTCACCGGGTAATTTATTTTTCTTCAAAAATTTGTCGAACTCTTTCTTGCTGTGTTTTGCTGCATAATCAACCAGTTTTTTATCTTTTTCAGGAGAGCTCTGTGGGAAATATGTAAGCGGCAGTTTAAATGCATGATGACAGGATATTTGTGCATCGGTTATCTCTTTTATCTTTAATGCCATTTTTAGCGCCTGACTGCTCATTTTAGAAAAATCCATGCGCACCAGTAAATGTTCAAGGTGCGGATAGGTTGTTTCGCTAATCAATAAAACAGACGAAGGAATAATGCCTGTCACTTTACGTACGATACCTCCCTGACCCTTATAACCTAATTTTTTCCCCATAATGGTAAAAGTTATATTGTGTTCGCGGGTATATTTTACAATGGTGTCGGTTGTAACTCCTTCAGTAACCTTGACAATCGTCCGGGTTTCTTCGGAAAGTAAAAAAAGTTCTTCGATTTTTTCCTGCAGCTCATTTTCAACAACTTCTGTTAGCGGTTTGTCTAAATGAGGAAAAGCATCAAGCATTTCAGGCGGGATATCATACGATTTCATCACATGCAGGAAGGTGATTGACTTAGGTTTAAATTTTGATACAATATAATTAGCATAACGGATTAATGCGTCATCCATCTCGCTTAAATCGAGGCAAACAAGTATATGGTCAAAAGTATACATCGCTTTCAAATTTTGGTTCTACATTATTTTCTATCTTTATTTGATGCTTTCTCTTCTCTTTTTCGAAGCATTCGGGTAATCGTTTCTACATATTTTTTGCGTTCCGCTTCATTTTTCACCTCCATCATTCCCTGATGTTCTTTTTCAAGCCCTTTTAACAGGCTCCACATTAACAGAATTAATAAAAGAGCAAAGGGCAGCCCGGTAGAAATAGCCGCTGTTTGCAACGCTCCCAATCCTCCGCCAATAAGTAATACAGCAGCAACAGCTCCTTCGGTAAGTGCCCAAAAAATCCGCTGGGGAACCGGTGCATCGAGCTTCCCCCCGGCTGTTAATGAGTCAACGACTAACGAACCCGAGTCGGATGATGTGACAAAAAAACTGGTTACCAGGAGAACCCCAACAGTAGAGGTTACAGCAGATATTGGGAACTGTTCAAGCAACACATACAACGATGTAGCAATATTATCGGTAACAGCAGTAGCAATATCTGCCAAAGAATTCAGCTCTAAAAACATGGCGCTTCCTCCAAAAGTAGAGAGCCACAAGAAAGTAAGCAAAGAAGGAACAATCAGAACACCCAGCACAAATTCTTTCAATGTTCGCCCACGGGATATCCGGGCAATAAACATGCCCACAAAGGGCGACCAGCTAACCCACCAGGCCCAGTAAAAAACAGTCCAGTCGCTTTGCCAGTCGGACTGTTGATAAGTTTCTGTCCACAACGAAAGCTCGAAAAAGTTTTGTACATAGCCTCCCACATTTTGAATAAATGAATCAAAAATAAACAAGGTCGGCCCGACGATAATCATAAAAACCAAAAACACAGCCCCTATAATCATGTTAAGCTGACTCAGCTTTTTTACCCCACCGCTTAATCCGGCCACTACAGAACCTGTTGCTGCAAGCGTAATTACTGTAATCAAAATTACCTGGGTGGTTAGCGTATCGGGCAGGTTAAACAGATGAGCCAGTCCGGCACTTACCTGCTGTACTCCCATTCCCAGTGAGGTAGCCAGTCCGAAAAGGGTGGCTACAACTGCTAAAATATTAATTACCTTTCCCCATGGGCCATGGACTTTTTCACCTAACAAAGGATAAAACACCGAGCTGATAGTAAGTGGTAATTTTTTATTAAACGTAAAAAATGCCAGCGACATACCTACCAGTGCATATATTCCCCATGCATGAAGCCCCCAATGTAAAAAGGTTATTTCCATAGATGCACGAGCGGCTTCAATCGTTCGAGGCTCTGCACCGGGAGGGTTAATAAAATGGTTAATCGGTTCGCCTACACTCCAGAATAAAATACCAATTCCCATACCGGCACTAAAAAGCATTGCAAACCAGGCTCCTGTTGAAAACTCAGGTTTTGAAGCAGGCCCACCCAGGCGTATTTTTCCATACTTGCTAAAAGCAATATAAATAACAAAAAACAGGAAAATATTGACCGATAATACGAAAAACCAGCCCCCGAAATTTGAAATACTTTGCTGGATAGAAGCAAATACCTTATCCATAGGCTCCCCTACAAACAGTGTAATAGCAATAAAAAAGACAATAACAATGGCTGCCGGCCAAAAAACCAGACTATCAACATCAAAGTACTTTTTACTGCTTTTAAGGTGAGCTTCGCTATCGGGTAAATCGTGTGGTGCTTTTGGAGACATAAAATTTCAGGTTAAAGGAATAAAAAAACAATATTTTAAAGCTAGTTAATCAAATATACCAAAAATATTTTATAGAAAAAACATGATAAACATACACCTGACGATAAAAATTTTCCAATATCCAAAAAATATCCTTAATTTAGTGAATCATTAAAATAACTTATCGCCATGTATCATATCATTATACCCATTGATTTTTCTGATGAATCTATAAAAGGTTTAGAATTAGCCATGCTTTTTGCCAAAAAAATTGAGTGTGAAATACGAATGGTATATGTACGGAAAAAAAGCAACGACTTTAATCCGGGCACCAGGGAGGAAGAGCTTCGGTTTGCCAAAAAACAATTTGAACAAATCAAAGAGACTTATCAGCCTCATTTACCGCCCGGAATAATTCTTAAATATGTAATCCGAACCGGTCGTATCTACCGTGAAATCGTAGCTCAGGCCAATGCTTTTAACGACTCGTTTATTGTAGCATCTACTCATGGTGCTTCGGGTTTTGAAAAGTTTTTTATTGGCAGCAATGCTTTTAAAGTCATATCGGCTACCAACAAACCGGTAATTACTATCCGGGGGAGTAAAATTCCCAAACGCATAAAAAAAATTGTTTTACCGATTGATATTACTGCCGATACAAGGCAAAAAGTGCCCTTTACCGTTGAGCTGGCCAAATGGTTCAATGCCGAGATACATGTAGTTACCGTAACATCGTTAAAGACTGATGATATTGTTAAAAAGCTGAAAGCTTATTCTAACCAGGTTTGTGACTATATCGAGAGCAAAGGCATAAAAGCTAAAAATGATTCATTAATCGGATCGAATTTAACAGATATTGTGATTGAATATGCTAAAAAGGAAAAAGCCGATCTTGTTTCCATTATGACCGAGCAATCGAAAGATGTTTCAAATTTTGTAATGGGCAGTTATGCCCAGCAAATGCTTAACAAAGCGAATATCCCGGTGATGAGCACCAACCCGAAGGAGCTGCATATTGGCGGAGCTTTCAGAACGCAGGGGTAATTTTGTTGGATAGAAACATCCTAATATGGATAATATTTTAAGATTATTTTAACTACGAAACAAGATAATCTTTAGCTTCTTCAAAATCATTAAAAGGTTTTATAGCATCTTTCCCAAGGATAAGATTGTAACCCTTCAACAATACTTTGCGGCTTGGACTATTAATCCCAACTATGGCTCGCTTTGTAGCAAGTTTTGGAGTATCTTTTGCTACTTCTTTCGCTTTCTTCATGTATTGTGGTGTGGCAAATGCATTGTTAATGTTAGTTAGTTGAAGGTAGGGCCTGTTCTCGCGGATAATTATTTCCTGCGCCTTTTTTAAAATCTCAATCATCTCATCTTCTGATTTACAACCCTGATAGTCGATATATAGGATTGTTTTACCTTTGTGTTGAATTTTGCTTACTCCTGGCATAGTAATTTATTTTTAGTGTTTATAAGTAAAACGTATTTCCATTACTAAAGTTTTAATTATCATTTTTTTTTGACCAATGTTAAATATTTGACAATAAATGAACAAGGAGTTAATTAATCAGACATTTTAATACATTTAAAATTCTATAGGATAAATAGCATAACAAGAATATAAATAGATCTTTACTTCCTTCCTTTGACGGATAAATTTAGTTTCTATAAATTATGGCATGCTAACATGGGGTTACTTCAATATTAGTAGTAAAAAATTACAAAATCTACTTAATAACAAAAGGTCAACAATAGGGGAACAAAATTTTATACTTATACATTTATATAGTGCCATTAATGAGCATATTAATTATTTAAAAGTAACCACAAAACAATCAGTAAATTCTTCAGCTATTTTATTTTTAAGGCTTTCAGCTTCATTCTCCGAAGAAAACCGGCCCACAATAACCCGGTAAAATTTTTGTTGTTTCCTTTCAACTACCTGAATATAAACAGGATTATTATAAATTTTCTTTAAACGCTCAGCTAACTGAAAAACATTATCCTTTGCTGAAAAACTTCCAACCTGAACTCCTTTTCCTTTAGGGGATGCCTTTTTTACATCCAAACTATAATATTCAGGTTTTTCTTCTGCCTGTTGCTCATTTCCATCGGGCAAATCATCAGTCGATGCTATCAGCTCAACGCTAACTTTAGCCAATCCCTTTTCCACAAAACCTAACTCAAGTGCTGCCGACTTCGACAAATCAATAATGCGGTTTGGAACAAAAGGGCCTCTATCGTTAATGCGAACCACAACAAATTTTTTGTTTTCGAGGTTGATAACTTTTACCACGCTACCAAAAGGCAGATGAGGATGCGCTGCTGTTTTTCGTATATGATAATAAATTTCTCCATTGGCCGTTTTTCGTCCTTCGAATTTATCGGCGTAAAAACTCGCCAGTCCCGTTTCGGTATAATTTTTATCCTGGGCTTGTAAACCCCAGGCAAACATGACTAAACTAAGTAGTAAGCTGCCTTTTGTCCATTTAAGGGTTATCTTTTTCATCCTCATTCTCTGTATAATGATAATTGATATTCCAATACGCATTTTCATCATCCTCATCCTCCTCTTCCTCTTCGAGTTCCCAGCTATAAATTTTACGTCTTGGCCCTCTGTCGCGATAATAAAAGGCAAGCACCAAACCGGCAATAGCACCCATCAGGTGGGACTCCCAGGAAACCCTGGGCTGAATCGGCAACAACCCCCAAACCATACTTCCATAAAGAAAAACCACAAGTAATGAAATAGCCATCAATTTAATATTTTTACGAATAACTCCACTAAAAAACAAAAAGAATGCAATGCCATAAATTAAGCCGCTGGCACCAATATGATAAGCATAACGAGCTCCAAACCAAATCCATACATTAGAAATAAACCAGGTTAGAAAAAAAACTTTAACCGCTATCTTCTGATAAAAATAAAAAAGGCCGGTTCCTAAAATTAAAATCGGGAGGCTGTTGGCTGCAAGGTGCTCAAAATCACTATGAATAAGGGGTGCAGTAATAATTCCTATTAATCCTTTTACACGTAGTGGAAAGATTCCCAAAAAAGAAAAATTTAAGTGCAACGTAACTTCAACAATTTTAATCAGCCAGATAAGCAATAAAAAAAGGCCGGGAAAAACTAAGCTGTAAAAAAAACGTTTCTTTTCTTTCCTCATGATGATTCCTTTTACAGGATAAATATCTAAAAAATTATTTATAAAAAAAACCCGCCACAAACGGGCGGGTTCAATCTGTTTTATTTTTTTACTGAATTAAAATGCGCTTGCTTATATTCTCTCCTGCACTACTTCTAATATTTAAAAAGTACAATCCTTTGGGATGGGTTGAAAGGTCTATCTGTTTTTGAATATGTTGTGAGCCTTGTAAATCATCAGCATAAATCAATTTACCTAATACATCATATATTTTTAGTGCATAACTTACATTTTGAGCAATATCCATTTCAATAGTTAACTCTCCGCGGGTAGGATTTGGATAAATTTTTAATTCATGTCCGCTGATTGATCCGAAACCAACCGTTGATTTTAAAACAACCACAATCGTTTTTTCGCTGTCAATATTAATAATAGTATCACTATCCTGAAACCCGTCCTTTTTTATAACAAATTCCTGATCGCTGGCATACGTTAAATCAAAAACAAATTCTCCGTTTTTATCGGTATATTCTTTGTCATCGTTATAGGTTATACTAGCACTTTCTATAGGATCAACGCCATCGGAAACAGCAAAGGTAATACGGTAAATTTTTTGGGCCAGTTCCACTTGTTCTGTAATGTCATCTACAGCAACATTTACGGTATCAATTACGGTATTGTAATGCTCCTTGATTATTTGATATATTTTATTATCGCCTTCAGGCACATCATTGAAAACAGCTGTTCCGTTTAAATCAGTATATAGCGTATCATTATCGAATACCACGGCAGCATCATCAACAGAATTGCTATTGGACAACACCTTAAAAGTTACATCTACAGAAGCCATTCCTTCTTCCAGGGTAACTGCTACAATTGAATCATTGGCAATTGTAACCGAATCGACCCTGTTTGAATACCCCGACTTTCTTATGGTAAATGGTAAATTCTCCCCTTGCGGGATATAATTGAAAGTTGCTTCACCATCAACATTGGTATATTTTTTATCCGTTTCAAATTCTACAACAGCATCCTGTAACAACTCGCCAGAGGTGTTTTTAACAATAAACTTAACCAAATATCCTGTATTTTTAATCATCGCTTCCCATCCGGCATGAGTTACCGAGACATCGGATGAAAACCGAAAAGCAATAGCTCCTTTTTCATTGGATGCAGTAAAAGCTGATGGTTTATTTAAATTACAATAATCATCCACCAAATTCTCACTAGTTAGATTATCTGCATCATATAATGACAAGTAATCGTAGCAGCCACCGTTTTGTGTATCAGACTCAACATCAAAAGCAGCAAAATCTAAGGTAAGCTTTCCCCGTGGATTTTCAGGGTAGAAAATAATCGTATGGTCTTCGTTATCGCTATAGCCAAACTCTTTTCCTCCTGAATCATAGAATAAAGCCCGTGTACCTACCCAAACCGTATCCACCGAATTAATTTTATAATTGGGGATCGTACCAACAGCAATCTCTTTAACAACCGTATCATTATAATAATTATACGTTTCGTCTTTTACTTTAAAAGAGATATTAAAAACATTTCCGGGCTTTTCATTCTGGTGCAAAAAGGCTCTGAAAGAAACTGTGTCGGAGCTATTAGCCATTATCGAACGATTATACGCAACGGTATCAATCAAACTCAGCGAGCTGATATCTGTCAATAAACCGGCATGTACGGTAACATTTTCAATATCGCTATGACCTTTGTTTTCCACCACTAATTCTAACGATACCGTTTCTCCGGGATCAAAAAACTGATCATCATTTCCTCCGCTGTCATCAATAAGTAAATCGGATATTTCTATGACAGGTGCATGAACCACCATATTCACTTTTGAATTCCACTCGTATAAAGAATCTTCAGCATCATTTCCCTGGAGTAACAAATCAAAAGTAATCATTTTCTGGTCTTCTAATCTGCCGTCAAATTGTACTATATAAGCACCGTTTGCCAATGAAGAGTCGAGATAGAGTATGTCTCCGTATGTCTCAACAGAATCAATTATTACAACACTACTATCAGAAGATATTAATTTGCTGGTAACATTGAAAGCATCATATGTATCCGACACATTTTTCACCTGCATATCTATAGTAATTTCTTCACCATAGTCAATTAAACGATTCCCGTTACCGGTTATATCATGTACTTTATAATAATCAAAAGCCACGTGCGGATTATCAGAAGGTATGATCTCTACTTGCTCAATTACCGGTTGTCTGTTTTGTTTGGTAATTACCAAATCTAAAATGCCCACATTATCAAGGGTGTTGTATGTAAGTGTAACCTGTCCGGTTGGCCCTGTTCTTTGGGCATCGAGCAAAACTCCATCGAGAGACAGAGCAACATAAGCATTATTTTCGGTATTAACAGTAAAACTGTTGGTTCCTATGGTAACAGTATCATTATAGCTGGCAGTAAGCACCTCAGGAACTTTAACAAATGGACTTAACGACGGGTCACCCATCAGGTGATAAATTTCCCAATAATATTTTTTCCTGGCAGAGGTTGAAGCCTCAACAGCAAGATTTCCGGCTACAAGGACCTGCCCCTGTGTAACATACCAGTCCTCTACAGGTTCTCCATTGAGATGAAAAAACCGATCATACACTCCAAGCTCTGAATCTTCGTAGGTAGGATCTACGGTTATAACATCCGTTTTTCCAACCGCCCACCAATAATCTTCGTCCCAATAGGTATTGTTTGAAGCCCCAATATAACCAACCGCTCCTTTATTTTCTGCTCTTACGATATTTTCACCAAAGCTGTTTTCTTCAAACTTGCTGGACAGGCAGCAGTTACCAATCATAAAAGGATACATATTTTCGTTGGTCATATTCTCAATATCACTATTGAGAAAACTCGGGTCACCCCATCCGTTATAATTACAATGTGCCGTATAATTGGAGAAACTTACTCCCTGGTTGATAGAGTCACGGATAGATGCAGAAGCTCCCGGATCATCAGAGCTCATAACCCCACTATCATCCTGATATAAATAGTAATATGAGTTTATTCCATTGGCCTGGTTCGAATAATTAGTATTCATATAATTAATCGCTCCATTTCCATGAGTGGGGGCAAAATCAGAATCTACACCTGCTACCAGCACAACATTATCCAAATAAGAAGGATTAGGTATCTGGTATTTTTCAACCATCAGCGTTTTATCAATTTGGGGTTGCAGCTCGGCAACAGTTGTAGCTGAAAAACGGCCATAAAAAACATCCGGTAAATTATCATCGGTATAATCGCAAAAATACAAATCAGTAACATGACTTCCTGTTTCGCCATCGAATGGAGGGATTTGTGCCACATCGCCTACAAAAAGGATAAAAGTTGGTGAAACTCCGTCAGCGGGATTATCATACATTTCCTGTAAAAAACTTTTTATTGATGCTGTAGTTGAGCCTACATTCGGATTATCAGTATATACATCCACAACCTTATATCCTTTTTGGATTTTCCATTCGATAAAAGGTTGTAATGTTTCTTTAAACATAGGATCAGAAACAATCACATACTTAACAGGATTAGTTATCAGTGCTTTTTCAGATTCTGTTTCAGGAACCTCATTAACAGTACTCAGGTCGAGATTGTTAAAATAGGAGGAATGTAATTTTGCCTGATCATTTTTGCTTTTAGCACTGTTTTGTATAAATGAAACTTCAATTTTAATGTTTCTTAATACTTTAAGGGTATTGGATACAGGATTATACTGAAAAGGCGATATAGCAATATGCCCCAGGTGTTTATTGCGCAAGTATCCTTTATCGGTAAATTGAACCAATTCTTTTTGATAAAAACGATTGGTGCGGTAAAGCTGTTTATTTTTATAGAAAGGTATTTTTTTAATATCATCGCTCTTGCTGACAGAAGGCTGTGCAGGTATAATTTTATTAATCAGATGATATTCGTTGAAATGAACTATCTCCTCATCATATTGCAAAATACGAACAGAAACTTCAGCATCATAGGGAATATCTATCAACCTGGATATTACCGGTAAGTCCGGGTTTCCCTTATCAAAAGATTGCATTAACCCCGGAGCGGTTATCTCGTAATAACTTCCTCCTTTGGTAGATCTCTTTTGCACATAAAATTCATCGACATCCTCATAAAGAATGATTTTATCGGTCTGTTCCTCTACCATCTCTTTTCCAGGTATTTGCTTTTCAACCTTTGTCAGAGAGATTTTTTTAAATTCCTGAGCATTCAAAGTTTCTGAGAAGAAGATGATGAACACAGAAAGAAATATGCATATATGTTTAAGCATAAGAAAACGGTTTAGTAATAACTTTAGAGCACAACAATATATTATATTTTTACGTGAAAATAAAGAAGTTGTTCAAATTTAACCACCCTAAAAATAATAAAAGACCACGAACTCTTTTAATGGTCTACCTTTCCGATTTTTGATTCTATCGATTTTATTTTTTCTTCCAACCGGTTTGATTTTCCTTTCCTGATATCCAGTTTAATGGAAGAATAAACTCTGTTTGAAAAAGGCTCCAGTACGTGGTATGATTTATTAATAATAGCCAATGCCTCGTCCATGGTTTCAGTCTCAATAATGGTACCCATGGCTGTTAGTTTATAGCTATGGCCACTTTCTTTAATCATCTGAATTACTTTTCCCACATATTGGCTTACGCTATCTCCCTTATCGGTTGGAAACATTGCAAATTCTAATAATACAGACATCATATTTTACTTTTTTAAAGGCATACTAATTTCAATATCCCAGTTTGAACGGATTTTTATCGGGTTATCATAATAAAAAACTTCTTCGGGTTGCCTGTGATCCAGGTATTCGCCGGTATCCCATTTCCCGTTAAAATTCTTATCTACTATAATTTTAAACAAAAACTCTTTGGGGGGTAAATAGGGAAATTCAACAATTTGATCTTCCCGTACCATTTTTTCACGAACGACTTTTTCCTCATCTTTCCCTGAAACAATAATCTGTGCAATAATCTGTGCCGTAGAATCAATGCCGGTAATATCAGCTAATATTTTACCATAATAATCAAGCTCCCGGGTTTTAAAAGCAATAATCATGGTATCGTTTGAGGTTTCATAAATATCTGTAAACGCTTTGGGGTAAATTTCCAGTCGATAATTAGAATCCGGAGCAAAGGTATTTAAAATACGGTATTGCCTGAAGAAAAGGCTGTCTTTTTCCAGGTTAACGGCTAAAGCTTTCTCTAACGTATCATCTATGGCATACAATCTTATTTTTGATGTGTCTACAGATTGAACCGGAGTACCCAAGTTCAGTCTGATTGGTTTATTTAAATCAAACGTTGATTGATTTTTTACATTCAGTTGAATAGTAAGCAGGGTATCGGACCCGCTGCCTTGTTGTTCAGACTCAAAATAACGAAAATTGATAGTATCGGTAGTCCAGTGGTAAACCAGGTTAGAATCCTCCTTTTGATAGGTTATAGCAGTTTTTATATCGGCTTTATTGTACAGTGCCGAATCAGTTAACCAGTAAAAAATCGTATCATGCGTTAAATTGTTTTCTTGTATATACCATTGGGATTCAATGGTAGTATCCAACAACTCAACAACCAGGCTGTCTTTCACGGGTTGGTTAAATATCAATTCCAGTCTGCGTTTATCGTCTCGTTTGGAGTTTGCCAGATATTGGGTTTCTTTATCTTCGTTAAAAAGCATTAAATAAAATAACGGAACAGGAAAATACGAACGCTCCCGGGTAATAATGGTATCTATGGGTTTGTGCTTAATCACTAACAGACTGTCCTTTACTGATTCGGCAGAATCGGCAGATAGAGAATCTGGCGAAAAATCCTGAGAAGAAACCCAGATACTGTCTATGATCATCTCATTGGGATCGGCTAACAATGAATCATGAACAAAAATCGTGTCTGCAACTGTTTTAGTTTCCATCCAAAAATTTACCACAGAATCAGAAAAAGCAATGGGTTCGTCGGAAAGGTCGAACAGATAGTTTTTATTAGCATCCCGTAAGGCAAATATTTTAAATTCGTCGTTGCGAATATTATTAATCCGGAAAAAACCTTCTTTATCGGTTTTGGAAATATACTCCGGAATATTTTTCATGGGTACCGAATCGGAAAAATCGCTATACAGCATCACCAAAACATCCTCTTCGGGTAACAGATTAAAAGCATTTAATATTTTCCCCTCCACAGACATCGAATCAATATATTCGCCGGTAGATAAAACATATTGAAAATTTTCAATAGGATTTCCTTCATTATAGTCCTGTACGGCATTTCCAAAGTAAATATTATAGGTTGTTGAGTCTTTCAGCTCAACAGGAAATTCTATGTTTAATGATTTACCTTTAACTAACACCTCGGGTTTTTCTTCAAGAGGAGGAGAAACTACCAGGTTCTGATTTAAATCATTTAGTTGAATAAATTCATCAAACGTAATCTTAATCTCGTCTCCGTCGAAGTTGGTTGACTGGTTAGGAGGGTCGCTGGATAAAATTTTGGGAGGTTCAACATCTTTAGGTCCTCCTGTGGGTGCTACAACTTTTGCACAACCGCTTATCCACAGAATAAGAAGAAATAATATAAGCCTTTGAATGTATTTAACTTTCATAATTTTATCGTAAAAAAACCGATACAAACTTAAAAAGTTTATTTCAATAATTAATCATGTCCACATAAATTTGATGTTTTTATTCCATTGCCGAATCATCATTAATATATCCTGAGCCTGAATATTTTTTATACCTTTGTAGTTTATAAAAAAACAAATTTATGATAGTTAATTATATTCACTGGGATGTTAATCCTGAAATTGTCGGCTTTTGGGGATTATCTATACGCTACTACGGAGTACTCTTTGCTTCGGCCTTCTTTTTCGGTTACCTTATCATGCAAAAAATTTTTAAGCAAGAAGGATTAACCGTAGAACTTTTAGATAAGCTTACCGTGTATGTTGCTGTGGGGACAATAATTGGCGCCCGGTTAGGTCATGTTTTGTTTTATGATCCGTCCTATTATCTTTCAAACCCTGTTGAAATATTAAAAATATGGCGCGGTGGATTAGCAAGTCATGGTGCGGCTATTGGTATTCTTGTCGCATTATACTATTTTGCCCGAAAAAACAAAAAACCCTATTTGTGGATATTAGATCGAATAGTTATTGTTGTTGCTTTAGCAGGATTTTTTATCCGCATGGGGAACTTAATGAATTCTGAAATTTACGGCATCGAGACCTCGCTCCCCTGGGGATTTATTTTTGAACGCAAGGGAGAAGTAGTACCCAAACATCCTACACAAATTTACGAAGCACTCTCTTACTTATTGATTTTCGTTTTACTCTATACTATCTATCACAAAAAAGGGCCCAATGTACGGAAAGGCCTAATCTTTAGCATATTTTTAATTACCCTTTTTTCTGTTCGGTTCTTTATAGAGTTCATCAAAGAGGTACAGGTAGATTTTGAACAAACGATGGCACTAAATATGGGACAATGGTTAAGCATTCCATTTGTCATTATCGGATTTTACCTGTTGTACAAAAGCTACAAACAGAAACCGGCATAGTGGCTACGATTAGCAATAGCAGGTACCTGTTGAATTCCACAGGTGTTTTTTAATAAGGGTATGCCAGCATAAAAATAAATTCTAACTAATTAAATTTACCCAGCTTATAATATCAATCCCTTCTGGTCGCTTTTGATCAGAATCACAATACCGGTAATCCCGATCACGAAAGCTTTTGGGGCGGGAGCGGTGATCCGTTGCCAACTTACCCGGTGGACCGCCGGCATCCCTGCCGGCAAAACCACGTAAAACCGTCTGGTGGCTGTTCCATTATGCAGGAAAACACCCTGGTTTACCGGGGTGAATGGTGATTTCTTTTTAAAAAAAACCGGTGTTTCGTCGAGACACACCGGGTATGAGGAGGAGTTTATTTTTAGTGGCTATTTTATGAGATTGAGGGACTGTTCAAAAATATTTTTCCCTAAGTATACACTTCGACATCCCGATGAATTCATTCTGTTTTAAACATTAGGGTGACATAAAACAAAAACATACGATTTTTGTTAGTATAGATTTATTTGTCTAAAAAATTATGTATTTTTATTATTCTTTAATAAGTTTTGATCCCGATAACTCGCAATACGTATGATTAATCAAATTATAAACTTCAGCATCAAGAATAAGCTCATTGTTATTCTTTTCACCCTCAGCATTGCAGCTTTTGGATTATATTCGGTTTACCAGATACCGGTCGGTGCAGTACCCGATGTTACCAACAACCAGGTACAGGTTATTACCGTATCAACCAACTTGTCCACCCAGGATGTGGAGCAGTTCATCACTCATCCTGTAGAACTTGAAATGGCTAATTTGCCGGGTGTTATCGAAATACGCTCGATTTCAAAATTTGGTTTGTCGGTTGTTACCATCGTATTTGAAGAAAAAATGGGAACTTATCTTCCCCGGCAATTAATTTCTGAAAAAATTAAAGCAGCCTCTGCCAATATCCCCGAAGAGTTTGGCACCCCCGAAATGGGACCAATCACTACAGGTTTAGGTGAAATTTATCAGTATATTTTAGATGTAGAAGAGGGTTACGAGGATAAATATTCAACCATGGAGCTGCGAACCATTCAGGATTGGATTGCAAAACGTCAACTGTCGGGTATTCCCGGAATTGTTGAGGTAAATACCTGGGGTGGATTTTTAAAACAATATGAAATTGCCGTTAATCCTAATGTTTTGAAAAATATGCGCATTACCCTGCTTGATATATACGATGCAGTAAGTAAAAATAACAGCATTGCCGGCGGTGCATATATCGAAAAAAATAACCAAAGCTATTTTATTCGCGGCGAGGGGATGGTTGAATCGATCAACGATATTGAAACGATTGTAGTTGAAAACCGCAATGGAAAACCAATTCTTGTCCGCGATATTGCCGAAGTAAAGCTGGGACATGCTAACCGCTACGGAGCCATTACGGCCAACGGCGAAGGCGAAAAGGTGATGGGGCAAATTATGATGCTTAAAGATGCCGACTCGAAACAGGTAATTCAAGCCGTAAAAGAAAGAGTAGAAGAGGTACAGGAGAATTTACCCGAAGGAGTATTTATCAATCCGATTGTTGAACGAAGCGAGCTGATTTCCAGAACGTCATTTACCATCGTAGAAAACCTGTTACTCGGATGTATTATTGTTATGCTTTCGGTCATTTTAATTTTAGGAAACCTACGCTCGGCACTTATTATTTCATCCATTATCCCGCTATCGTTACTTTTTACTATTGCTATGATGTATCTTCTCGGTATTGATGCTAACCTGATGAGTCTGGGAGCACTTGACTTTGGAATCATTATCGACGGAGCGGTTATTATTGTCGAATATATTGCCCTGCAGATTACCAGGCAGAAAGCCGATTATGAGCTATCTTCCGGGAAACAAAAAACCCTGTTGCTTAACAAAATATCTTTTGAGGGAGCCTCTAAAATGATTAACTCGGCGATATTCGGGCAGATTATTATTTTAGTAGTACTCATCCCGGTACTTACGCTTACCGGCGTAGAAGGAAAAATGTTCAGGCCTATGGCTCTTACATTTAGCTTTGCTATTTTAGGTGCCATGATTTTAGGTCTTACCTGGGTTCCGGTAGCTGCATCGATGTTTTTAAAACCGGAAAAAGAAAATAAAAGAAGTATTTCCCGATGGATCATGAATATAGTGCATCGATCGTATGATCCGGTAATAAAATTTGCTTTCAGCAATAAACGGCTTATTATGGGCATGGCTCTTGCCTCGCTCATTATTACAGGTATCATATTCTCGCGCATGGGTGGTGAGTTTGTCCCTACGCTCGACGAGGGGGACTTTGTGATCCAACCGGTATTAAAAACCGGAACATCGTTGACCAAAACCATAGAGCTGACTACTGAGATGGAAAATATTCTTATAGAGAATTTCCCTGAGGTAGACCAGATTGTTTGTCGTATTGGAGCTGCGGAAGTACCTACAGACCCCATGTCGATGGAGGAAATCGACATGATTATTACGCTCCATCCGCCCGGTACCTGGCAAACCGCAGAAAGCAAAGAAGAGCTGGCCAACCAGTTTAAAGAAGCATTGATGGTTATCCCGGGCGTTGATTATGAGTTTACCCAACCGATTGAAATGCGCTTTAACGAGCTTATTACCGGGGTACGTGCTGATATAGCGATTAAAATTTTTGGAGAAGACCTGGACTATCTCAATCAAAAAGCCAATGAAGTAAAAACAGCTATAGAAGATGTTCCGGGGGCGGCAGATATTATTATAGAAAAAACGGCAGGGTTACCCCAGATAAAAATTGACTACGACCGATCCAAAATTGCATCTTACGGAATCAATATCGAAGATATTAACCGGCAACTCTCGGGTGCTTTTGGAGGTTTGTTAGCAGGAAATGTTTTTGAAGGGGAAAAACGTTTCAACGTGGCTATTCGCTATAATAAAAATTACCGGGAGGATATTGAACATATCCGGCAGATGGGTATTAATGTCCCGGGAGGGCAACAGATGCCTTTGGAAGAGTTTGCCGATATACAATATGCCTTTGGGCCGGCAAAAATATCCAGAGAAAATGCACATCGTATGATGAGTGTTAGTGTAAATGTACGGAACAGAGACCTGGAATCGGTGATACAGGATATACAAACACGTGTAGACAATCATATAACATTAAATCCGGGATATTATATTCAATACGGCGGGCAGTTTGAAAATCTGGAAAATGCTATGAGCCGGTTGAGATTAGCAGTCCCCATTTCTCTATTACTCATATTTATCTTTTTACACTTTGCCTTTAAATCATTAAAAGATGCGTTAATGATTTTTACAGCCGTTCCTCTTTCTATGGTTGGAGGGGTAATTTTACTGTGGCTGCGGGGAATGCCCTTTAGTGTTTCGGCGGGTATCGGCTTTATTGCCTTGTTTGGCGTGGCCGTTCTCAACGGGATTATACTCATTGAATACTTAAAAGAGCTAAAAGAAGGAGGAATGAAAGACATGCGCGAGCTCATTTTAAAAGCTACCCACGAACGATTACGCCCCGTGATGCTAACGGCTGTTTCAACAGCCGTAGGATTCCTGCCTATGGCAATCTCCACTTCGGCAGGTGCCGAAGTACAACGCCCATTGGCAACCGTTGTTATTGGCGGATTGGTAACCTCTACCATGCTCACAATGATCTTATTGCCCATCCTGTTTTACTATTTTAACTCTTCCACCCCGATAAAAAAGATTTTTTCGTTTAAGAAAGGGGCTTCGCTGTTGCTCATTTTCTTGCTGACAGGAACCCTTACCAGCTTCTCGCAGGAAGCTGAAGATGCTGATGGTATTCAAAAAATTTCGATTGACCAGGCTGTTGAACTGGCATTAGAAAATAATCCAACCATTAAAAATGCGCGGCTGTCGGTAACATCAGCCAAAAAGCAAAAACAGGGAATACTCAATTTTCAGCCTACAGAATTTTCGTACCAGAAAGGACAAATAAACTCTGAGCTTATAGACTATTCTTTTGAGATTAATCAAAATTTTGGTTCGTTGCTTGCTCATTTCCAATCCGGGAAACTGGTGAAAGAAAATATCAAGCTATCAGAAAAAGAACTACAAATAACAGCTAAAAACATTGCAGCAGAAACCAAAATAGCCTGGTATCAATGGGTTCTTTTAATTAACAAGCAAAAAATTAAGCAACAGCAGGCCGATCTTTATCAGGAGTTTGTTCGTATTGCCCAGTTAAAATATGAGTTAGGCGAATCAAACCTGTTGGAACAAACCATGGCAGAGACCGAGTATGCATCCACTAAAAATGAGTTGCTTAAAATTACCGAGCAGCTGATTATTGCAGAAAACCAGCTAAAACAAATCATGCATATCGACGGGAACCTGCTCCCTGAAAATGACAGTCTGGCGATTTATAAACTCCCGCCCGCAACCAGTTCAGATGAGCGATTCAGCAGTTCGGTATTAGTTGATTATTACGAAAATCTTTATCGCATAGAAAATGCTAAATATAACCTGGAGCGTTCGCGTTACTTTCCCGAAATTTCTGCCGGGTATTTTAATCAGCAAATCGATCGGGTGGATGGTTTTAGCGGATGGAACATAGGACTGAGTATGCCTATCTGGTTTTTACCCCAAAATGCAAAGGTGCAGGAGGCTAAAATCGAATCACAAAAAGCACAAAATAACCTCGAATATCAACAATTTAATCTTGAAAAAGAGATTGAAAACCTGGTGCTGCAGCTGGATCAAATACAGAATGATTTACAGTATTATCACGAAAGTGCCTTAAAAAAAGCTGCAATACTAAGGAATACCGCCCGTTCAAAATTTGAAAAAGAAGAAATTAATTATATGGAATTTATCCAGAGTATTAAAACAGCACAGGAAATCAGCCTGGGATACCTGGAAACCCTTTATCAATATAACAAAACAGCGATTAAACTTGAATTTTATACGCAATAAAATGAACGATACCATGAGAACATTATTCATATTGATCCTTGCCGGGCTTTTATCTGCCTGCACACAGAACGGGGATAAAGAAAATAGCGACCCTTCCACCATGCAATCAAAAGCAAAAGAAGGAATTGAGTTAAGCACAGAACAAAAAGAAAGAGCAGAAATAGCAACCGGAGAAATTGAACAACGAACCCTTTCGGATGTGGTTTTTTGTACCGGGAAATTAACCGCTTTGCCACAAAATAAGGCCAATGTATCCCCTTCGATGGGTGGATTTATTCAAAAATTATTTTTCCAGACCGGAGAACATGTAAAACAAGGGGATGTACTGGCCACTTTCCATCACCCTGATTTTTTCGGATTACAACAACAATACATGGAAGCCAAAGCCCAAAAAGACTACTATTATGAAGAGTATAAAAGACAAGGCGAGTTAACGGTAGAAAACGCGGCTTCGATGAAAACCATGCAGCAGGCAAAAGCCGATTATTTTTCGGCTGAAGCCAACTATAAGTCGTTAAAAGCACAATTAGTACTTTTAGGTATTGACCCGGGACAAATAGAACAGGGAGATTTTGTCCAGGCTTTTACGATTAAAGCTCCGGTGAGCGGAATGGTAACATCGGTAGATGGTAACACAGGATTATTTATAGATGCAGGAACCTCAGTATTCGAAATAGTAGATGACAAACAATTATATCTGGTTCTTTCCGTTTTAGAAAAAGATCTGAAGAAAATTTCCTATGGACAGTCAGTCATTTTTCATACGCTAACCAGCGACAAAACCTTTGAAACAAAGATAAGACGAATAGGAAGTACCATCAACGAAGAAGAACGAATAGTTCCTGTTTTTGCCACGATTAATAATCCAGATCAACTATTAAAAACAGGAATGTTTGTTAAAGCACAGATATTAACAGACGAAAAACAGGTTTATGCAATCCCGGAAGAGGCTGTTTTTGAAAATGAAGAAGAAACCATGGTATTTATTGAAAAAAATAATCGTTATATAAAAATTCCTGTACAAAAGGGATGGATAAAAGACGGATGGTGTGAAATTATTGAGCCCGATCCGCAATTATTAAATCATCCGGTTGTAATCAAAGGCGGATACTATTTACAATCGGTACAGGAAATTATAGAATAATGCTTTTGTAGATAATAAAAATATAATTTACCTTTGCCAATTAAATTCAACAAAACCCAACAAATTAAACGTTAAAATGGAAGAGCAAAACAACAAGCCAGGTCAGGATACTAACCGGCAAAAAAACGATAAGCAAGCAACACCACAACAGCCGAAAAAGGATAACAAAAGTTTAAAGATTATTTTGTGGTTATTGGTTGCCCTGTTAGCAGTGGTTACTTTTTTGTATATCAACCAAATGCGTACTACCCAAAAGATTGAAACGGCATTAACGGCCGAAAAAGATTCGTTACAAACCCATTTACTGGATTTGCGCAACGAATATGATTCGTTAATGACTGATAATGATACGTTAAATGCACAATTAGTTTCCGAACAGGAAAAGATTGATGATCTTTTAGCAGAGATTAAGACTGTAAAAGCAACGAATTATGCCAAAATAAAACAACTGGAAAGTGAGCTGGGCACCCTGCGAAAAGTAGCTAAAAGCTATGTTCGGCAAATTGATTCGTTAAACACGATTAATCAACAGCTGGTAGCAGAAAATATAAAAGTAAAAAACGAATTTAACCAGGTGGTATCGACCAAAAATGAGCTGGAAGAGCAGAACGAAGATTTATCAGGAAAAGTGGAGATGGCCAGTGTATTACGCACAGAAAATGTGCGTGCTACTCCGCTCAACCGACGCGGAAAAGAGAATAACCGAATTAATAAAATTGAAAAAATTCAGATTGATTTTACGGTTAAGGAGAATGTTCTTGCCGAACCCGGAGAACGTACTTTTTATGTGCGGATAGCCGGGCCTGACGATTATATTTTAGCTAAATCAGAAGAAGATTTATTTGAATTCCAGGGACAGGAAATTGTTTTTTCTGCAAAACGGCCGGTAGATTATCTAAACGAAAAGATAGATATTACCATCTATTGGGAAAACAACGGAGCACTCATTCCCGGCAAATATGATGTCTATATCTTTGCCGGTGACCATGAGATAGGTGTTACTTCGTTCGAAATTGAAGAATCGGGCTGGTTCTAAAATCTATCAAGATATTTTACACTAAGGAGCGCTGACAGGTGCTCCTTTTTTTGTGGACATTCCCGATCTGTCATGCAGGGAAAAAAAGAGGAAAGTAACGTTCGACTCCGCCGGAGTCGTGTCTAATTCTCTATAAACATTCTACAAACGTTCAATCCATCCTGTTTAAGAAATTTTTTCTTTAGAAAGCTGATTATTTTTATTGTATGGCGCTTCGTGTCCGGATTGGCATTGTCCGGCGAGCCGAAAAACAAGCACAGTGAGCGTTAAAAAAATCTGCTGTTCGAACCGGTCGTTTTGTGCGAGCTCGCCCAAGGCAACCACTGACCGTGAGGGAAGTGCAAGTTTAGCCTGTACTATTCATAAATATTGGGAAATATAATATTTATGAATACGTCAGGTTAGATTTTTTAGCTCACATCACGTAGTTTTTCGAGTGAGGCGGGCACAGCCTTGAATTTCTTTGCGTACTTTCTTGTTTCAAGACCAAAAAGTATGTGGGAGTCCGGGGCAAAGCCCCAGAAATAGAAAGTTGGTAAATAGTAAATAAAATAAGGGCTGCAGAATGTATTCAATATTTTTATCGGACAACAGTGATTTTATTTATGACATACAGCAGACATTGAATAAATCAATCATCTTAAAGCAAAAAAAAGCAGCCACCAGGGCTGCTTAAAATATATTATTAAAAATTGATGAACCGAAAGATTAAATAGTCATAATCTCCTCTTCTTTAGCTTTAACTACCTGTTCTACTTTTTCGCTATGCGTATCGGTCAATTTTTGAACTTCGTCTTCGCCTTTTTTGGCTTCATCTTCTGAAAGGCCTTCTTTTTCTAATTTTTTAATCTCTTCGTTTGCATCACGACGTGCGCTACGTATGCTAACCCGTGCACTTTCGGCCTCGTTGTTAACCTGTTTTGCCAACGCTTTTCTTCGTTCTTCGGTTAAGGCAGGAATATTAATACGAATCATTTCGCCATTGTTCATGGGAGTAAATCCCAGGTTAGCATTTAAAATGGCTCTTTCAATAGGTTCTACCATCTTTTTTTCCCAAGGCTGAATCGCAATGGTTTTCGCATCGGGAGTGCCAATATTGGCTACCTGGTTTAAAGGAGTTGGACTGCCATAATAATCAACTACTACCGTGTCAAGCATTCTGGGACTGGCTTTGCCGGCACGTAAAGTAGCTAATTCATTTTCTAAATGGTCAATCGCTTTGCTCATTTTTTCTTTGGCTTCATCAATAACAAATTGAACTTCTTCAGTCATAATAAAAAATTTTAGGGTTAGGGTATATTTATCATCAATAGGAACAAATTTATAAAAAAATAACAAACAGCGAAATGGTTCCTGTAAAAATGAATGAAATGAAATACCCTGAAGTTTTCTATAAATGACATTAAGGTCCAATGATTTCCCCGTTATTCTTTTTCATTTTTTACTATCCTTATATGAATTACCTGTTGTTCGTTTTCATCTTTTGACTCTTTGATTTCTATTTCCGCCGGGTTAAAAAGATTTTTTATTTTTTCTGCTATTTTTTTTATTTCTTCCTCGCTTATCTCCTCTTCTCCGGAATAAATATCCAGTTTGATATCTACATGCTTTATCTTTTGCTTATCTTTTGCTGGTTTGTCTTTTTTTATGGTACAATCTTCCGCGTTTATTTTTTCTTCAATAACGACTACCTTGCCATTTCCTTTATCTTGAATCATGATTTTCTCAATGAGATTTACAGGAATAGCATTCAGAGAATCCGGATGGATGCTGGATTTTTTTCCTTCTTTATCGATAAAGATGATCTCATGGTTCCCTGCCTTTAACAAAGAATCGGAAAAAAGGGTTTCATCGTCTTTCATTTCTGCTTTTTCTTCAATAACGACTACCTTGCTCTTTCCTTTATCTTGAATCATAATTTTCTTAATCAGATTTACAGGAATAGTATTCAGAGAATCCGGATGGATGCTGGATTTTTTCCCTTCTTTATCGACAAAGATAATCTCACTGTTCCTTGCTTTTAACAAAGAATCGGAAAAAAAAGTATTGTCCTCTTTCAACGTTATCTTTTCGATATGAATACAGGTGTCTTTCTTGATTTCATTGCTTTTTACTTTGACCATAACAATTTTTTCTGTTTCTGTTTCTTGTGCGTAGAGCATGAAAGGGAACATCAAAAGAAGACTTAAAATAATACGTAAATTTTTCATCTGTTTACAATTTTTAGTTTTATGCCACTAAATTAGACAACGATGAGTTGATATGCTGTTAAGGTTTACTCAAAAAGCGTTAAAGAAATGTTAAAGTTTGTCCATAAATTTTAAATATCCCTATCTTTGAAGAGGAAAGACAACGATGAAATCTTTAAGAAAAAATATTAAAAGTTTTTACAGCAGTCGCTATGGCCTTCATATCCTGGTGTTGCTCATGAGCCTTTCATTGGCAGGAATTGGCGTGGTACAGTGGTTATGGATAGATAGCGCTGTAAAGGTTAGGGAACAGAAGTACGAGGAAAGAGTAAGGACTTCTCTGGAAACAATCATTCAGCGACTGGACAGAAAACAACAGGTGATTTTTATCCGCAAAACGCCTGGAGAAAAAACAATAATTAATGGAGAAGTACAAGATTCCATCTCAGGGGATTTAATCAGCAGTATCATTCAACCTGCCGGGAAA
>Ga0102943_1000186_pt1 | contig 42949 bp, 33 predicted proteins | sample SalPonC_black_MG_FD_78174 | JGI IMG/M metagenome (GOLD analysis project Ga0102943, IMG submission 78174) | Salt pond soil microbial communities from South San Francisco under conditions of wetland restoration - Salt Pond MetaG... | ecosystem: Environmental > Aquatic > Marine > Intertidal zone >...
CAACCCATTGTGACCACATCGGTGCCCACAACCGGAGGAAGCTACCCGATCCTGCATCCGCAGCCCAGCAGCGGCAACCAACCGCCAAAAGAAACGACGTCCAGCACGTCCTTTCTCACCCTCAATGGAGATCACGTGGTCATTGCCGGGGATTACCACATTAAGAAAAAACAAGCCGTGATGCTTGGCGCTGGACTCGCAGGCACCGCCCTTTTACTAAAGTATATCTTTTAACCAAATATCACCTAACATGAGCAAATCAACATACACTTACGACAATGGTCTTGGCTGCGGATGCGGCTGTTCCAAACCAACACCCGGACTTGGCGAATCACCGATTGAGAATGCAAATTCTACTGCCGGTGGAACTCAAAAAGATCTGATCAAAACGGCCAAAGACTACATCAATGACGAAATCCCGTTCAAATATAAAGCCGGTGCCGTCGCCATTGGCCTTGGATATATTTGGCTGCGATCCAGGAGGAAGCGATGACGCGATCTGACTATCTCGCAATCATTGATGCCTATGGCGGCCACTTCAAGCTCCGCGAATTTGAAATTCAGGACTCCATCGACTCGATGGATTTAGGTTTTCTGCAATCGTTTCTGGCCTGGCGGCAATGGACGGGCATCCCGACGATGATCACTTCCGCCTGGCGGGGTGACGACACCGGATCGCACGGAAACGGCAAAGCGATCGACTGCCTGCTTTTTTCGCGGTGGAAATCCGAGCAGATCTCTGCCCTGAATCACTGGCTGCTTGCTACCACCTGGCCGTTTCAGGGTGTGGGCTTGTATGTCGACTGGAGCTACAAGTGCTCGAAATCGAAAGCAGGCATTCCAGCCGTAGGTCTTCATGTCGATGGATGGAGTGGTAACTCTAACAAACAGCGGCCCCTCCGATGGCTTCGAATGGACGGGCTGTACTACTATCAATCGGTCATGAATGGCACCTTTTATTGCAAGACCAACCAACAAACCATAACCCTTGATCACGCCCTGAAAGCTTATGAAACCAGAGTCCAAGCCATTAATCAGACCCCAACAGTTTGAACCAGTCATCAGCCGGTATAAGGAGCTGATTATCACGACGATCATCTGTCTGTTTCTGACCGGTATCTACGACTCGATCAACAACCAGACGGCTGAGATCAAGAAGTGGTATGAGCTCATGATCAATATCCGAGCCGAACAGCGCATCCAAAGTATTGATCTGGGTGCGATGAAGAAGTCTATCGACAACCATCAAACCGCAACTGATATAACACTTGATGAGCATGAAGGCCGTCTTCGTGCCCTCGAAACAATTATTATCCCAACTCAACCCTAATTAACTATTACAATGATCAAACGACTTAAAAAGACGCTTACCGCTGTACCTGCCATCATCAAACTTCTTCGAGGAAAAACCCCGGATGAGGGAAAAGACATTGCCAAGAGTGGTATTACCAGCTTAGCTATTGCTGGTTCAATCTCTGCCGGTAAGCTTCAAATTGGCGACATTGATACAACACTACTCCTCATCTTGGGAATTCTCGAAATGGCAGGTTACCTGTATGGTTGTTTGGCTGTGTCGGTTGGTGCTTCGCAAACTGAGAAAGTAATCTCTTAATAGTATTTGGGAATTGGGGCTTTACATCCCCCATTTCCAGTTTTTTACTTGCCATCACGTATATAACCATCCCAATCTCTAAATGGATCAACTATTCTTTCGATTGTATTAGCGGAAAATTTTCTAAACTTTTACTCACTTCCTGTCCATTATCTTCTCTGTGTATTAATCAAAAAATTCACGGCCAAATTGACCTGAAACCCTAATTTTTAACGTATGAGACCATTCAGGTTGGTAAATTTTTGGAAAGTCGCGCTTATAATAGATGCGTAGAAGCCACAGAATCATTAGCCTGAATTAGAACACGTTAAACAATAGGAGGCCTTGGGCATCAATTCAGAATTTGGCCAAATAAATGACTATAATCCTACATATAGATAACTTCCTCTTCATCAAACCAACCTTCTTCAATAACGAAATCATATACAGCGTCAGGATTAGACGTATAAGCCACAACAGCTAAACTTTCCTCAGCTCTACTACAAGTCACATAGAAGAGTCTTCTTGTTCTCTGAATACTGGTTTCCTTTCCCTCTTCTCTATTTTTAACATCCCTTTTAGACGGTTCTTTAGCTGAGAATAATTTTTCATAGCTAAATAAAAATCCTCGTGATTCTTCATCATCCATGATCACCATAACCCTGGGAAACTCTAATCCTTTAACACCTTGATGGGTACCAAATGTAGCTTCATCATTTATGTATAAATGATATTTTTCAACTTGTGAAAATGGGGCATCAATAGCTTCACTAAATGCTAACAAGGTATCAACATTTTCATAGTCATCTGTTTCATCACCTTCGTCTAAACTCCACTCTAATGACTTTTCTAAATGGTCTGGGATTATTAATAATTCAGAGCTCTTCAGTTCTTTAAGTATTTCTGTGATTTCAGGGTCATTTTCGTTGTCCCATAAGCTCAATAATGATTGGGATTTATGGTCAACTTTTTCCAATAACTCAATTTGCCCGGCTTTGTCTTTTAGATTGTCTTTAGCCAAAAATGGTGAGTTCTTTGTGATTATTTTGGATATCGTAAATTCATCACATTCCCTGTAAGCTACAACCAAAGGCAAGATAACATTAGTTAAGAATCTCATTTCTGGCATGGACCCATCAAGTAAACTCGTTGATAGTCGGGAGTTCCTATAAAGTGGCTCAAATAGGTCTAAAAACCCCATTCTACTTGCTGCCATATGGTGTTCCAGAATTAATGATTTAACATCCGATTCATCTCCAAACCATAATTCATCTCCTGTTTCCTCAGCCATTCTTTTTTTAATATCTGCTTCCGTTTTCCCCTTATTATCGCTTCCGGAAACAATAAACAACCTTACATGTCCCTCAGGTTTGTCTTCTCTTGGCACTTGTTCATGGTCATCACCATAACTTCTGATTTTATTTATCAAACTTATGACTCTCTTTGGTGATCTGTGATTGATAACTTTACTGGGAGTTTCCCAATCTTCCGGTAAGTCTCTTCCAAGGTTTTCTTTACCATCGGCATAAATTCGTTGCATCATATCCCCAAAAAGCCCTAATGAAAATTTCTGCCTTTTTTCTTTCTGGACATCAAACAAAGCGTTAATTAAATGTTTATTGGTATCCTGACTTTCATCAATTAAAAGAATCGGAAATTTTTGAATTAGGATTTCCTGCATAGTATCATTATCAGATAAAAAATCTGAACACATTGAAATTACTTCGCTATGGCTTACTGATTCTCTCGAATAATTATCTCCACTAGGGTTGTAGGTAAACTTTCTAATGCGGGGTAGATTTTCCAGTCTTTCTCTCTTGGATTCTAATTTCTTTATTCTATTGGCATGTGCTTGAGTACCGGCCCGGCCTTTTTTGTGCTTTTCTTCAATCTCAGATATACGTTTTTTTGTGTCCTGTTCAAGCCAATCACGCATATCATTTTGGTAAGGTTTGATAAGCTCCCAAGAGAAGCTGTGAATAGTGCGAACAAAGAACAGATTATCGTGTTCTAAGCGATCTACAATTTCATCACATGCAGCATTTGTATAAGTAATAACCGCTACTCTTTGTCCTTTGAGGGAAAGCTTTTTTTTAGATTCTTCTTTTATCTTTTTTAAGACATTTACAAGAGATCTCGTCTTTCCAGATCCAGCTCCTGAAAAGAGGAAAAAGCTTTTGCGCGCATTAAGATCCAGAAAACCATACAACTGCTTGTCTAACATCGGAATATCTTCACTAGTCTTCTTCGTTGGAACCATCTGATATTACCGTATCCGTTATAAATTTTTGATTATTCACCTCGCCTTCAAGCCATTGTAAACCAGATTTAATGTATTCAGGAATTTTCAGTTCCGATGGATCTTGCAAAAAAAGCAAATCAAGAGCCAGCTTTGCTTTTTCCCCTTTTCTTAGATCTTCAAAAAGCTGTTCAGCACTTTTTTCCAAATCGTCTAGCTCAAAAGCGTCTTTAAATTTCTTGATCAAGCCAACTCCCTCTAATGATTTGAATAGATCAATATTTTCAAAAGCTAAAGCATCTTCAAATGTATAAGGAACGACCTGTTGTGCATCTTCATCTTCCTTTAGTTTGACCTTCACAGGTATCTGATAAGCGGCCATAATTGTTTTATTATCAGATATCTTGTCCTCTTGATCAAGTTTAATCAACTCATCAAGCCCCTCTTTTTTTGGCAACCAATCCTTTATTGTTTTATTTCCTGTTACTTGTCCATCCCCTACTTTGGGCACAGTAGCACTACCATCTTTAGATGCATCTAAGTCTGTTACAATTAACGTTATTATTCCAAGATTTTCTATAAGAGATCTGAGCCTATGCGCATGACTACCGCCTATTTCTAACAATGAAATATAACTTGTGTTTAAATTTGGGAAATTCTGCCCGATGAAGTGTGGTAAGAGCATTCTTTCTGCTGATCCCTCTACCATGATGACAGCATCTGCAAAAAACAAATCACAATGTGTGGTTTTTAAATACCTGATAGCAAACTTTCTTGTATCGATCTCGGTTCCAAATGCCCTTGAAATATCAATTACAACAGAAGTAGGAACCGATTTCTCATCTTCAGCAAGAATTCTCTTAAAATATCTCAGCGCACCAAAATCACTTTCATGTGCTATGTGGTTGGAGTGAGTACTGACGATCAATTGTGTTGAAAACTGCTTTTTATTTCCCAGATTCTCATCATTTCGGAGCACCTCAAAAGCTTTTCTTATAAATACCTGCTGAACCTGGGCGTGAAGATGAGCTTCAGGTTCTTCAACTAAAACCAAATGCAATGGTTCATAGATAATTTTATCCGCTGTTTCAAATTCTGTTGTCTCTGCCTTGCCGGTTTTCATCCATTCATCTCTAAATCGGATGAGTTTGAATACCATCGAAATAAGGTTTTGATATCCAAGACCATTATAGACTTCAGGTAGACTAAGGGGATCGTCATCTTGCTCACCCTCTTTAAGCAGGCTAAATTGTACCGCAGAATTATGATTTAAAGAGTCAATTGGTTTGACCAGTGTAGATATCGTAATACTTGGGTTCCCAAATCCTGGGTAATTTAATCCTTCGAGTTCAGTTAGAGATTTGTGAAAGCTTGTTTTTAGAGTTTCATCAAATACCTGTTTTGCCTCCTCTATTGCCTCCAGCGCATTCAAATCTGACGCAGTAGGTTGGTCAGAAGGATTTAAATGTTTTGAAAAATAATCGCGCAGCTGTTTAGAAAGACTTCCATAATTTTCGAAAGTATCGTTAGGATCCGAAAAACCTCTTTGAGCATTTACAATATCAATCTTTATTAAACCATTGAAAGGATTTCCTTCTATAGGTTCCATATCTTCTGGAATTGATTGTAAACGAGCCCTCCCTTGGTCAGGATCTTCAATTGCATCCGGATTAAGCTTATAGGCTTTTACAGTGAAGAGACTTTCAAATTTTTTCTTTTCCAAAAAATCCCACATTGAATAAGGCCAAAGTTTTAGATTTTTCTGTGATGCCTCTTTTGTCTCTTTAGCTGCTAAAAAACTAGACCGAAAGTCTTTATAAAACTTTTCTAAGTCCTTTGGCTCAAAAATCAGTCGCACCCCTAAAAGCCCGCCCCTCCACTTCAATGTGGGAATTAACTCATTGACATGATGAAGTTCATCATCTTCCACATATAACCAAACATCGAGTTTTGGGAGAAGCTTACGCCATGGTTCAATCGATAAGTCCGGTTCATCTTCTTGATCCTTTTCTGCCCAAGAATTTCCAATTGCATTGATTTCCCCCCAATTACTAAGGGTAATATCTTTCGTCTTAAATCGAGATTTATCTTTCAAAAAATTTATTAGTGCATCCATTGCCGATGTTTTACCGCTGTTGTTTGCACCAACAAAAATTGTCTCTTTATCAGAAAAGCTAATTCTACATGATTTTAACTTTCTGAAATTTTCAATCTCAAGAAAATCTATTCGCATTGTTTTAAACCTTATTATTTAGTTCGTCACTGTTTTTTTAGTGAGCCTGTAAGCACCTTTTGTAAACTTAACAATGCAGATAGATTTCCAACCATACTTATAGCACCGCCCAATCCACCGGCTGGGACAAAACTATCTGCACGTGGAAGAATCACCGCAAATCAACGCATATTTAGCTGCAGCCGGATGGAATTTAAAGAAATGGATGGAGCAGTGGGTCAGAGATGGAAAAAAATGGCTATATTTTGCCTGGGAGTACCTCACCGATTCATACCACCAACACGTCATTTTGAGTTCTTAAGGAGCGACTAAATAACATTAATATCAAAAAAGCCAATTAGTTTAAGGTGATTCAGTGAAATTTAATTCAAAATTTGGCGACTAAGAATTTAAATTAACTAACGCTAGTCATTCTTTCTGATAATTTCCACCACCTAAAAAACCAAATATAATTCCCAGAATATTCAGCACTCCCACTTCCTACTATAGCCGTGCTTTCTATAAATGCGTAAAACGGTATTAGCCGAATGATATAGAAATCAAATATTCCATTTTCATAGCTTAAAAATTCAGGGAGTTTTGATTTTCCTTCATCATATGTTTCAGAAAAAATATTTAACGAAGAAGTTTTATAATAGAAAGCCTCTTGCATATCTTCATGTGCATTTTCAGAGAAATCATTGTACTGAGCAATATAGGTTGGAGCATTTGGATGATCTCCAGTAAAAACAAATACTGTATCAACAAAACATGTGCTGGCAGTTTTAAATTGATTTACTGCCAGTACCAAAGTAGAATCTCTTCCCCAAATTGTCCAAGTAATTAAATTCAATAAGACAACAATAAGAATAATATATAGCGCATTAGCTTTTTTCATTCTATCAATTTTTAAACAAATTCACATTAACCCAGCTTACATCACCTGTATATCCTTGATGTGGATTTCTATAATTAACCCAATTATTTATCCCAACTCTTGGATGATAAAATCTATTAATATCATGAGCATTCTGATCAAATCTACTGCTTGGTTCAGCAACAGGATGTGTATGACCAACCAATTCATGCATTAAGACGACCGAACTTGGTTCCCCTACTCGTTGATACCCTCTAGGATCAATTTGAATATCTCCTCCTCTTCGATTCCAATTAGGATCAAATTTACCTCCACCCCATGTCTGACCATCTGTTTTATTATAAGAATCAGAATTGTAACCAATTTGCTCTGAATAAGTAACTTCAAATACGTTTTCTTCCGAAGCCAAAACATCATAGAGCGCTAAACCATATTTATTTTCTCCTCCTTCTGACCAATCGTAGTCCTCAACACCCGTTGACAACTCATAGTAGGTTTCTTCTCCATATTTAACACCTAAAAATCTTTTTGCCCTTGTTTTTTCGAGGACTTCCACGTCAGCTCCATCATGAAGTTCATTTATGTCATCTGCAGCTTGCTGGCAGTCTGCTCTGTCTGAACATTCAACAGTTTCTCCAGTCGGGTCAATATATATTAGAGGATTATTCAAAGCATATGTATATGGACCTGAAGATGGATATAAATTACTCATCGGATCCACCTGCATAAATCGCCCAATCACCGGATCATACATCCTGGCTTCCGCATGATAAAGGCCTAAATCACCGTCTTGCTCTAACAAGTACCCGGTAAACTTGGCATCATCATTCGGATTGGATGCATTCTGCGTCCTGCCGGGCATTTGCAGACCAAACGGGTAATAGTCATCCCCGCCGACGGAGTTGCCATCATCATCCACCGTCACTCGAACGCTGCCAAGATGATCGGTCAGGTAGTAGTAACTCGAGTGCTCGCGGACAATGGTGATGGCCACTGTTTTGTAATCGTAATTTCCCACGGAGTTCTGCACGCGAAGCTGTATATCAAATGACCGGGAGTCCTCTCCGCTCTGAAGCGTCAGGTTTGGAATAAAATAACCGCTTGTGGACTCTGTAACGCCATCTACCCGCCAGCGATAGCCGGATATATATCCGCAATTCGGACTGCTGTTATACGCTTCCATATAGATAGAATCGCCCACCAGGAATACCACCTCATCCGGCAATATATCAATCACAGCCGTAGGATCTAAATCACAGGCTTCAACCGAAGTGTTTAACAGAATAAGAGTGACGCTCGCAAGCAGAAGTGTGATGAATTGTTTCAACATAGTTTTTCTTTTTTCAATGTTACGAGATCATCCTATGTATGTTTATTCCATTTTGTTTGCTCTTCTTGTATTACCCAGCAACATAAAGCGCTTTGTATATTATTACTGAGCCGACCATCATGATTAAACCAATCATAGTGATATAAAAATAACCTAATGTGAGATAATCAGACTTCTCACTTCTCCATAAGTAAAATAACAGACTGGCAAAAAAAGGATATGCAATCATCATACCCCAACCAAAAGCACAAAGAAGAGTTGTCACTATTATAGAATCTTTAAATCCCAATACAAAGGATAAAAAAACAACTAATGCTACATACCAAAAAAAAGTACTGACTATTGATTTTGGATTTTTAATTTTCATCTTCTTTCTTCTTTCTTCTTTCTTATTTCTTCAACTGTCTTTCTTGCCACACCTGCTGCTGTTGTACCCGATGCCACACCATTAGTTTGGTTAATTAATTCTGAATTCTTTGCAGACCTACGGGCACTTTCAGCATGATTTTGCCGTGACCGCATTTTGCCTTCTCTAGTACTATTTTGGGTAGCATTTCTTGCCTTACGCTCAGCAGTACGTGCATTTATCTGTCTGCTTCTGACACCAGACTGCCCTGCACTAATGACGTTATCCCTGATAGGTGATCTAAGTGATTGGCCAAATAAAATTGCTGTTGTAGTACTAAATGCATCTACATCTCCTTCTCTTATCAATTGCTCACCTGCACTCACACTACCATCGGTCACTATTTCTCCCAAAACCTGTACTGCTTTATTTATCTTATCGCCTCTCCTTAGTTTATTGACTCCACTGACAATCCCAGCACCCATTGCTCCGGCTCCAGCAGAAATTCCCACCGATACCCAATCAACTTCAGAAAAAGATTGACCTTCGACAGCCATTTGGAAACCAACATCCAAAAGTCCACCTATTATAGCACCCGCTACACATGAAGGACAACGGCCATCTGGATCATTCAGTAATATCGGGTTATTCCATGCATAGTTATAGGGAGTCAAGTGAACCTGCTTGGGATCATCGGTAAGCGGATCCACCTGCATAAACCGCCCAATTACCGGATCATACATCCGTGCTTCTGCATGATACAGGCCTAAGTCACCGTCTTGCTCTAACAAGTACCCTGTAAACTTGGCATCATCATTAGGATTGGAGGAATTCTGCGTCCTGCCGGGCATTTGAAGCCCAAATGGGTAATAATCATCCCAGCCCACGGAGTTGCCTTGATCGTCAACCGTCACGCGAACACTGCCTAGGTGATCGGTGAGGTAATAGTAACTCGAGTGCTCGCGGACGATGGTGATGGTTACTGTTTTATACCCATAGTTTCCTGCGGAGTTCTGCACGCGAAGCTGTATATCGAATGACCGGGAGTCCTCTCCGCTTTGAAGCGTCAGGCTTGGAATGAAATATCCGCTTGTGGACTGAGTGACTCCATCTACCCGCCATCGGTAGCCGGATATATACCCGCAATTCGGACTGCTGTGATATGCCTCCATATAGATAGAATCGCCCACCAGGAATACCACCTCATCCGGCAATATGTCAATCACAGCCGTAGGATCCAGGTCGCACGCCTGCGTTTGGGTATGGGATAGTAACAGAAATAAGCTCGAAAACAGGAAAGTGATCAGAGTTTTCATATTAGTTTTCTCCGTGGTAATGGCTGACATAATGCCACAACTTTTCAATTTTCTGTAACTCCAACTTAAGCAGCAGATTGTAATTTATTTGTCTCAAAATTGCAATAAACAACCCAGTCACCTAGAATTCTGTGGGACAGAAATTTAAACCAGTTTTTTCAAGTCTTATTGTTTCAATGATTGTGAAAACACCGTCATAAAAAGATGATTGTTTTATCAAAACATATCCAAAATATTGTTTGGTGAAATATCTACATATTGATCTTGTAAATTCATACCCAGGATTGTTATAGAACTGAGTTTTTCTAAATTCCCCATAAGATTTTTGGAAGACATATTCGAACCTTTTGATTCACCTATACTTTGTGTATACCACTCATCTTAATTGCCTAATTCTCAAAGACTAGCTGAGAAAATCTTACTAAATTCTAAAATATAACAACCGCATAGTTAATTGTTTTAACAGTGTGATACATTTATGCATGGATTATCTAATTATTAATGCATCAAAAGTATATTCACTTTCAGATACATATTTAATAATTATCTCTCGTTTATTTTCCAATATGAATTGAACTCCAAAAACTTGATTAAATTTTCTTGATAGTAATTTCACGTCCATTATTTTTGAATAAACTCTTTGTTTCCAAAAAGAATTATTTGACACATCTGATAATTTCTGAGGTAATTGATTCTTATTTATTCGTTCAATATCCACACTAAAATCTTCACTATTAGGAAAAAATCCTAAAATACTATCATCACTAAAAATCAAATAAGTAGATGCATCAGACTCCTGCTCCTGAATTTCCTTGGGTATGTTTTCTAAATGGCTTTCAGTAAAATGGCGCAGACATTTCTTTACAGATAGGCCTTTAATATTCTCAAGCAAATTAATGCTCTTAATTAATGGTTGCTTACTCATTTATTTCTTGGATTGTAATTAATAAATGTATCAAACTCTTCGGTTTCTTTAATTAATCTTATCCCTTGTCCTGTATCAGGATTAAAATGATCAATAACATCAACACCTTGTTGATTTCTAGTTATAGACGTTATTTTGTTTTCTGAACTCATAACGTCTTCAATTATCATATTCACATTGTCTTTAGTAGCCTTTAATCCTTTATAGGCTTCATCACCTCTGCCAATTTTTTTACTCAATGCTTGTATCCCCCTTTCTGTCTTGCCTTTTTGAATACGAGTAGCACTGCTAATTAATCTATTGATAACGCTTTTAGTAACCTTTGCACTTTTTATAGCTAATCCACCCGGCATTAAATCAGTAGCTATATCAGTTGGTTCTGTAAGAGACAATGCTGCATTCATAGTTGCACCAATAGCCTCATTTGCCGCATCTATTAAATTACCTTCCTTCAAGTTTTCCCATGCCTTACTGAAGCTACCTTTTATCTTCATAAACGAAACAATGGAACGACCATCCGGATCTACATAGATTAAAGGATTATTAAAAGTATAGTTATAAGGGGTGAAACTATGTAAATACCCATTTTGAAAATCAATCAATTCATTTGGTGTCAGATCAAACAATATTGGATCTACCTGCATAAATCGCCCAATGACCGGATCATACGTCCGAGCTTCCGCATGGTAAAGCCCCAAATCACCGTCTTGCTCCAAAAGATATTCAGTAAACTTGGCATCATCATTCGGATTGGACGCATTCTGCGTCCTGCCAGGCATTTGCAGCCCAAACGGGTAGTAGTCGTCCCAGCCGACGGAGTTGCCATCATCATCCACCGTCACTCGAACGCTGCCAAGATGATCGGTAAGGTAGTAGTAACTCGAGTGCTCGCGGACGATGGTGATGGTTACTGTTTTATACCCATAGTTTCCCACGGAGTTCTGCACGCGGAGCTGGATATCAAAGGACCTGGAGTCCTCTCCGGTTTGAAGCGTTAGATTTGGAATAAAATAGCCGCTCGTGGATTTGGTAACCCCATCTACCCGCCATCGGTAGCCGGAAATGTAGCCGCAATTCGGACTGCTGTTATACGCCTCCATATAGATAGTATCGCCCACCAGGAACACCACCTCGTCAGGCAGAATATCAATCACTGCCATAGGATCAAGGTCGCACGCCTCCGTTTGGGTATTGAATAGTAACAAAAACAAGCTCGAAAACAGGAACGTGAACAGATTTTTCATATCAATTTCCTCCCCGGTTGGATTTAAGAGTGTTAAATCGTGCCTAATTACACTCTGAAGTGATGTATGGAGGTCATTATCATCAGTAAATTATAAATCTACTCCTGAGGGTAGAAGGGATATTAAGCCACCCAAGGATTAACACCTCTATGCTGACCAAACGAAAGGTCAAGGATTTCTTTGATTAGGAATTGGCTTCGAACCATCTCGGCACTAAGGCGCACTTAACTCTTCAAGTAATAGTATCTTCAATAATCTCTCCATTAATTAACATTTTATCAGGACTCCAATACTCCTTCATTAAATCAATCAAGTCACTTGAAATTCTCTCACTCTTACAACTTTGATACTCTTGGGGTAGTGTAATTACACAACTATTTTTATTAAATGACTTATCTCCAAATGCTCCAACTCTAAAACTTATTTCACTCGATTTGGTATCATCAGCATTTCCAGACCAAAAAGAAATTCTAGCTCCTAAATCATTAAATTTTTTATCCCAATTTTCTTCTAATGCCTTACGAATATAGTCTTTGTTTAGCTCCACCTTTTTTTCTAATGCCTCTTTTTTACTATTTCCTTTCTCATACCAAGTACCAAATAAATCTTTCTCATAATCACTTAGAATCATCAAAAAGTTAAGTACTTTTTCGGTACACTTTTCAACCGGCATCATATTATCTGATTTCCATATAGCACTTATAGATCTTATTTTTTCATTCATAAAATTTCTATTGTCTTTTTGTATGAATTAGTTCAATTCCCTCTAAATCGTTCTTTTTAAACAATTTCTGAGTAGCTTCTAGTACACTTTTTTCTTCAAAGTGCCACTGTATTGGAGCTCCGTCAGCTGCTTTCATTTGCCTAGTTGCTTGACCCACCAAACCATCTGCTCCTTTAAACCAATTCTGGAAATTTCCATCTTTCCCAACAAAGTTTTTCATTCCAGATTTTGCATCTAGTAAAGTGCCGCCTTCTGTAACTCCATCAAACTTTACGCCATTTAGTTTAAAACTTAAATTTGTATCAACTCCGGAAATTTGTTTTTGGAAATTTTTAGCAGCATCACTCATATTCTCCGATACTTCTGTCCACTTCCCTGCCTTCAAACCATTATTCGTAGCCTTTCCAGCTTTGAATGCAGCTCTTGTGGCTAAACCTGCACCAACTGTCATAGGTACACCAATAGAAGCAGCATCTGCACCTAATGCAGCCCAGTTTCCAGCACTTGTTTTTCCTGTTGTGATTTTCTCATGTGCTAACACACCTACGTCATAAAATATGAATCCAACATCTACTACTGCATCCAACCAAGGACAAACAGGACATTGTCCATCCGGATCGGTTACATTAGTTGGATTATTCCAGGCGTAGGCGTATGGACTTTTATCTACTTGATTAGGATGGTCTGCCAACGGATCCAACTGCATAAACCGTCCAATGACCGGATCGTACATGCGTGCTTCAGCATGGTAGAGCCCAAGAATTACATCATTGATACACCCACCGGAGGAATCTGTTTCGCACTCCTGTTCAAGTTCATATCCCGTAAACTTGATGTCTTCATTTGGATTGGAGGCATTCTGCGTCCTACCAGGCATTTGCAAGCCAAAGGGGTAGTAGTCATCCCAGCCGACGGCGGCTCCGGCATCATTAACTGTTACCCGCACGCTTCCTAAGTGATCTTTTAAATAGTAATAGCTTTTGGATTCACTTACTATGGCAATTGTAATATTTATCGTATCAAAATTTGCTCCAGAATTCCCAACTGTTAATTGTACATCAAACCTTCGGTTATACTCGCCTTGGTCAAGTGAAAAATCAGGTTCAAATCCTCCACTATTCGATACGACAACTCCATCGATTTGCCATTCGATGACAGTTATATAACCACAATTGGCAGTACTTGCATATGCTTCCAGGTAAATGTACTCACCATCAAAAAAAACGACGTCATTGCCCGGGTAAACATCTATTACTGCGGTGGGATTCAGATCACAGGCATTGACCTGGGTATGGGCAACTAAGAGAGCGATGCTCGCGAGTAGAAGTGTGGTGACTGGTTTCATATTAGTTTCCTCTTTTTGTAGATCGCAGGCTGTTCAGGCGCGCCCTGGCCCGCCCGGACGCAGCCGGGTGCTCCGTCCGCGATTGAAGCTCTTCCAGAATCTGTTCGGCCTCCCCGTGCCTTCCCTGATTTAGCAGGTGATCAGCTTTCAACAGCCGAATCCGCTGCTGTTGGGCTTCATCGGCGATGGTCCCTTCCAGCCACTGCAGCTCAAAGTCAACGGAGTCAGGTGGGAGGTGCATCATCCGGTGCTCCAGCCGGTCAATTCGCGACCGTCCCCGCTGGGATGGGCTTCCTGTGTCAATAAGCCGGCCGTAGGCGCGTTCCAGCGTCCGGTCATTACCTTTTTCTTGATTGAGCGATACGATACTTTTTAACGCCCGTCGTTTCATTTGAGGGTCCGGGTGGCGGTTTGCAAGCGCCATGAAGTGTCCCCTGGCCCTCAACTTATCATTGGGGCCATCCACTTGCATATAACTCAAGGCCAGCGCCAAATGTGAATAGCCTTCCACCAAGCGGGCGGTATCATCGTCGGGCGCGAGCTCCAGCGCTTGTTCGAGGTGAGGCACCGCCGCCTGGGGCTGCCCGTCATTGAGCAGCAGCTCCCCCTGCAGGTATTGAAAATACGCCCGCCGCCACGGATTGGATTCCTGCTGCATCTTGGCTCTGGCAAACTCCAGCGCCTGGTCGAGCTGGCCTTGCGAGGCCAGTTTGGACGCCCACAGGAAATCAAAATCATCAATCTCGACCGGATCGTAGTCATTGCGATAGGTAGTGTACGCCTCGCGGGCCCCCGGGAAATTTCCCAGCTCTAATAAGTCTATGGCTTGGAAATACCCATACCGGCGTGAAGAGCCATAGGTGGCAATGGCTGCAGCATAGTTGTCTGCCTGTAGGCCTGTGGCAGCAGCGGCCTCCACACGCACAGATTCAGGATTATATATATAGTTGGCCACTGGCTCTATCGCCTCGGGATCAACCACCAGCAGATGGTCAATATGTCCGGGAAGAGCTTCCCAGTGCCAGACGCCATCGGCCTGCCACGTAAATTTAAAGGGGATATCCACAGGCGTACCCTCGGGAAACGTCAGGTCTATCGCCCATCGGCCTTCTGACTGCTTGGTCATCGCAGTGGCACCATCCGGCAGATCCCAGCTCAGCTGTCCCCGCTCGCCCATCACCGCCACCTGATCAATGGCGTATCCATTGACGGTTAACCCGGCGAGGTCCACCTCAAGTCGAACCGTGGTTGATCGAGGCAGTATGTCCCCATCAAATCCCCGGATAATGTCTTCAATATCGCCGGAGCCCGCATAAATCCTGTTCTTTCCGGACTCCCACTCAAGTTGTCCATCACTACGCACGATAGCATATTTATATTCAGTGGAAGCCGCCATATTGGCAATCGTCGTTTGCCATATATTCCTTTCTTTTCCCCGCCTAAGCGCGATTCCTTCATCCCAGGTTGCCCGGGGCATATTGCCTCGAAGCTCCACAATATCCTCTGGCTGAGGGATATGCTCGGGCACCTCCACAGAGACGGTGACAGGCTGCGAAAATAGAAGGACTGGCAGGAACACTAAAAAAATGAACGTTCCAAGTCCGTTTAAAACGACCGAATTTCTGTATGTATGCATTGGTTTTCCCCGTTTGATGATAGTTGTTATTTGGTAACCCGGCCGATGCCTCCCGGCAGATTCCAGAATTGTAGAGTGGAACCTTGATAGACCGCAATCACCTGCCCGTTTGCACCCCGCACGTAATTAGTTGTATTAGAATAACTCCGGTTAAATCGCTTGCCCACCCGATTTCCCTCGCTGTCATAGCTGTACTCGTGTAGATTCGCCGTGCTGCTGTTTACTTTCTGTACAAGCCGGGTAGGAAGGTTGCTCCCGTTATATGCGATGCTTGTAATATCACGGTCCTGATTGGCCACCATATTCCCGAGGCGATCGTAGGTATAATGCTGGGCAGTCGAACTGCCGGCGACGTTCATCAGGCGATTCGTATTCGAATAATAACGATAAGAATAATAATCGCTCGAGGATGAATTCTGATAGCGCCTCAGAGCCGTAAAATTCCCGCTTTTGTCATAACCAATGGAGCGAACATCATAATCATAAGTACCAGCATTGGGATGGTGGTAGTCTGCCATCGTAAGTTGATTCGCCTCATCGTACTGGTAATTGTAAACCGGTGAATTATTGGCAACCGTGTTCGGCGGTGAAACGGTCCACCACGCCTGCGATATGTTCCCATTATACTGAGCCTGCCAGTTTACAGAATTATTTGATGATGCCTCGTAGTTCAGATCAAGGGCAAACCGGTTGGATGGAAATCCAGATGGCGTGCTTAGATCGTTCGGATCGTTAATTTGGCTAAGCCACCCACGGATGTGATACTCGTTTTCGATCAGTTGAGCGCCACTTGATAGATCGCCACCTAAGGACTGCTGGGCGACTTGGCCGTCCGCGTTATAAGAATACGTCGCTTCGAGCTTACCTAAGGTTTTAAAACTGTATTTACCACTCCATACTTGATATAACCGTCCGGCAGCGTCGTAATCGTACCATATATTAAGCTTATCAGAGCTTGAGTTAGGTTGATAATTCATTTCCGTGATTTGACCCTGGCGGTTGTAGCTATACTCAATAAGTTTGGTTGATAAACTGGGTGTGTCCTGACGGATCCATTCTATCTGACCGGCGTCATTATAAGAATACCATGTTTTGCCCCACACCCACGAATTTGGATCAAAATACTCAGCTCTAACTAAGCGGCCTTTTAAATTTCGGGCGCCGCTATACCCGTTATTATCGTAATAATACTTTGCAAAAGGCTGCTTTGACGAGTTCGGAAATGACGCCGACTCCGCATTTGCATCAGTAAAATTAGAACTGCTCCCATAGTATTCTCCTGTTTCGATAATGCGACCCAGCTCATCATATTTATTATATGTAAATCGAAAAGGCTTAAAGCTACCACTGACACTGCCACCCCATTGCTGGTGAGAGGCGTCATATGTAATTTCTGGCTTCAACCGATAAGTCCCATCAGATATTATTTCACTTCCAGACGCACCATAATAAAAATCATATTCATCAAAAGTATAGCTATCAATTGTTGTCCATACTGACGCATTTTTTTGGAATTCAAATATCATGGATATGTCGTCTTGTGTACCGACAGTAATATCATAGTCTACTATTCCACGTTTATTGCATGAGAATGGCCCAATAATATCCTCATAGTATAAGGACAAATTGAAGCTACTGCAGTTCTCCGGTTTTTTATGCTCGGCATTACGCACAAACCGAAGATTACCCGCATTATCGTATTTATACTCAGTTGAATCTGCCAGATCGGGAGAATTTTCGCTTGTCATTCGTCCCAAACGATCATACCTATACTCTCGTTTGTAATTGGAACTTCCCCATCCTTTTGGCTCATGCACTTTTAGCAGATTTCCCAACAGGTCATACTCATAACCGGTAAAGATATCATCAGCAGCTGACGATGAAACTAAATTATTCCCGTCGTGATCAACCACTTCCATAATGGTGCGCCCCCAGCCGTCCGTAAACTGCCAGGATTTGTTGCCATTTTCGTCCGTTACTTCTTGTTTTTGGAGCATATTGTTGCCAAACCCTAATTCACCAGGATCTCCAAAGTCTTCGTTATTTAGTGTGTTTAAATCATATTCAAAATCAATGGTTCGAGAACCAGATAGCTTATATGTATTCCCCGGAGCAGCTTGCTTGATGACGCGCCCTAACGGACTGGCTTCGTAAGCAGTTTGGCTGTAAGAGTACATGGCATCTTGAGAGCTAGTCTTCTGATAATAATATAAAAACTGAATGCCATTCTCATAATCTACTGGGTCACCCATCGTCCATTCGCTACCCATTAAGGTCGAAACGGGAACATAATTTAACGCAGTTCCCCATTCAATAGGCTTGGTGACTCCGGCCTTCCGGCCCATGGCATCATAAAAGGTATGTTGGACAATAGCATCACCACCCGTCGACTGCTGGGTTTGTATTGGACGACCTAAACCATCAAAGTAGGTAACAGATTCTATACCACCATAAAGTTCCGATACTTCACCTGCGTTCACTACATGGTCAAAAATACGGACATCGGCTATATTACCTTCAAAATCCCCCCAACTCTCAACGTTAGGTCGTGCGAGACCCAAGGTTATAGGTGAACTTCCACTGTTGGCAAGACTGCTTTGCCACTCAGTCCATGTCTTAATGTTTTGTCCATCAAGATACAATTTTGTTTGATCTGTGCTTGCGCTGTAGGTAAGCACCAAATGGTACCAGACATCATTAGTGATGTCTGCATCCACAGATCGCTTTGTATCTTCAGTACCACTGCCAGTGTCCATATATAACTCTAAATTCTGCCCCTCACTACCGATTTCTAAATTGTCATTTGTTGCACTAGAAGATTGAGCTATTAATACGTTATTTACCCCATGATTAGTGTCATTGCTGCCACCTGCGTGGTCTTCACTGCGCATGAACCACATAGATATTGAAAATTGTGAGGCGTTATCCATATAATCTACGTCTCCTAAATTAACCACGTCATTGTTTCCATTAAATGAGGTGAATTCTGGATGCGAAGTTACATTAGCTGATGAAGTATTTGCTCCAAGAGTAACTTGGCGAACAGAGTTAGGATCGGTATTATTGTAAGAGCCACCATTGCCCAACTCTGAGTAATAGTACTCATGCATTGATTGGGTACCTCCCGGTGAAAATGATAGATGGAGTCGGTTAAAAGCGTCGTACCCAAATCCACTGGTTTGATTATTTTCATCAATTATTGTAATAAGCCGTCCAAGATCATCATATACCGCCTCAGTAAACAGATCATCTCCACTAACCGGGCGTACACCACAGTTAGAAGCACAGTCATCCGTTCCTTGAACTTTTTGAATGCCTGTTAAGTACACCCCTAACACTCCATTCACTGCACTCCCTGTAGTCGTTGCATTTTGGAAGGGAGCAGTATTACTGCCATAGTAATATTTAGTTTTATTGCCATTCGCATCCTGAACTTCAATTGGATTTCCATAGTCATCATAGTCAAGGATTTTTTGCTGGTTGACTTGGCTGTAGCTATTAGTGTATGTAAAAACCGTTAATACAATCACAGCGCAGCATAGACGCAGGCACTCTTCTCCCAGTGTAGTTAGCTTCTGTAGTTTCATAATGATAGGTTTTAATAGATTAATTTGATGAACAGCTTGTCGGTGCCTTAGGCTCACCATTATCCATAGTACCATCCCAAAGCCATGTACCGCACGGATGCCATTTCCCGCCAAACTGGTTCCATAACATCCAATTCTTGCTTAAAACGCTATCTGCGGTAGATACAGAAGGATCAATAAGTTCTACAGAATAGGGTTGGGAAATCATATTTAAACTTTTCATAGCTGAATACTCTTCAAAAGCATAAATATATGATTCCGTTTTTTGAGTAGAATCTGAATTAATATACGTCTTTGAACGTAAGATCACTTTATCATCAAAAGTAGCATCTACATTGTCCGAATAAAAATATCTAAGTTCATTGGTGATATACTTAGTATTATCTAAAGGGTCATAAATCGTAGTTATGGTAGATTGGGGATAACTCCATGAACTTATCAAATTGTATTTATCAATTCTGAATGTCGCATCCTTTGTAGAAGATCCGCCAGATCCGGGTGGCGGAATATATTTAGGTGATTCTAATTGTATATGTAATTGAGGGTAATATTTTTCGGTATGATGATCTTCAATGGAACTAATTCCTGAGTAATTATCCTCGTCGTCATAGTTATTTTCAATCTTTTGTATCAAATTATATTGAGAACCTACTTTTTCGTAATGCTTTTCTTGCAGTAAATCTCCTTGTCCACTTCCAAGACGATTTCTTCCTATCCCTGTGGAAAATTCATACTCACTTTTACCCCCATCACCTTCTTCGAATTCCACCATTACTTTAGTGTATCCATAATCCGGTGTATCAATCACATTGGGTATCTGAACAGAAGTTGAGCTATATGTTTCATAATTACATATATATGGAGTCCCGTTAATATCTATCCAAATGTTATAATCGTCAGAAAAATCATGGGTAAAAAAATCATGCCTTATATAAGAGTAAGTTCTTTTATTTGTAACATTACCCATTCCATCCAAATCTTCGATCGTTTTTATTCTAACTCCTCCTCCATTAGGATCAGCCTCTAATTTAAAAATAGTACTTCCTCCTGTTGGGTATTTCACCTTGTTTAATGTCCAGTATAATATCTTTAAGGGATCAGTACTTCGATCGTTACCAGAAGAGAATCCTGAAACATTAGGAACTAGACCAAAATTTGAATTTTGCCCATTATAAAAACCCCAAATGTCTTGTGCATAAGATCCTCGCTGTGGCAAATCGCCATTTAGGTTGTAGGTAAACTCATATGGAGGGTAACCTGTCTGTCGAACTTCATCTAAACGTAACCGTTGAGATGCTCCACTTCCAAAATATGATTGTGTAAGCTCATAATTTTCAACTTGTTCTCCATCTTTATTTATTGTTACAGCATCTAATGATTTGAAGTTCATTCCAAAATCAGTTCTTATATTTGTATAAGTAAATTCAATTGTTAATTGAGATCGGGTGTGTGTAATTTTATTTAACAACTTTGGTGTAATCGTTTTCTCAGATTTACAAACCAAGTGTTGACTTGGATTATTAGGACAACTGGTGGGAAGGCCGCCAAGATATTTATACATTCTATTGGTCTCACCGTCTAGGTACTCAAAGCTTGGAAACGTTGTATATTCGAAATTTAAACTATCACCAAATACAGTCTCTATTTTGGATAAGTGCCATGTATAGTTGGTAGCATCATTGTATATTAATTCATTAACGCTTCCACTAAAACCACTATCACCTAGCCCCCCTGAGCAGGCTAGTCTTTCGGTTGCCGAAATCTCAACCTCAGTAAAAAAATAAGCGTTACCGCTTTCATCTAAAATTTTGAATCCTTCATAAATACCTCCAAGCGGAATGATCCTGTTATTCGAATACGGGATAGGTAAAGCTGTGGGATTATTAACTAAGGGCTTATCAATGACAAATTTTCCATTCAGTTGACCTGCCTTATAGTAAAAAATATCATTTTTCAGATTCTTTCGCTCAGTAGCTCCTTCTAACGAATTTCTAAACATAGAATATGCAAATTCATAGTCAGCAGAATTATATTCAGGATCAAAACTTACAAAATTTGCTGAATCAGGTACATCAGAATCAAAAACTACGTCATTTTCTGAATAGATAGCTGAGGTAATGGCACCGCCAGCCATTAAAGTCCAATTTAGCCCCACTTCTGATGCAATTTGATCCAATTTAACCCCTGAGGCATCGTAAGAAAGATAAACTGGTAAAGAAAAACTTTTTAGATCAATATTATATATTGGCACAGTTACATTAGGAACACCTTTATACATACTTACATCAAGATTTCCATATTTTATTATTTCGGCCGCGGCAGGAGACCCTATTGTTATATCAACTTCTTTTATACTTTGCTGTCCTAATGCTACATCTAAGAAGTTGAAGCTAAGTATGAGACAGTATGTAATCTGTACTATTAACCTGTGGTTATAATTTCTTTGGGTTTCTATTTTATTCGTTTTATAACTCAATTGAATTTCCTCGCTTTTCATAGTTCATTATTTAGATGCCGTATTCAAATGATAGGTGAAACAGGGCAATATTCAGTTTTATATATGGGAAACAGGCAATCAAATTCACTTAATAAGTCGAAAAGGCGGTATTGATCAGCGGTTTTTCATGCACTCAGGGGTGTTACTCCAAAAACTGATTTTCTTTTGGAAGACCCGACTGATCATCCAAATGCAGTTCTCAACCTGTCCTATATCTTGAGAATAGGGGGGAACAACATTCATTGAAACCCCAGAAAAAATAATAATGTGATATAATTTCATATTCGACTAAATATTTTCGTGATGAAAGATTGTTAATCAACATGGAGTTCAACCAAATTTACATATAGAAAAGGAAGTGACTACCAGATGAAATGATTACAGTAGTTGCCGCCCGAAAAAAGCCAAGTAAAACTCTCGAAATGTCACCGGGTACGTCTCTCCAATGATGACAAATTCAACTAACTATATAAAAGTAAAATAATCTAGTAAGTCGAGAGTTTTCTAATATTTCGTGCTAAATCTTCACTTTTACCATCACTGGACCACATTCATCAGCTCAAAAATGGGTAGGTACATAGCAATAATAACTACTCCAATGACGATTCCAATAACGACAATGAGCGCGGGCTCTAGGACGGATGCGAGCGTGTCCAGGCCGTTATCGAGCTCCCGAATGTTCGACACTGCGATTTCCTGATGCATCAAATGGAGCTCCGAGATTTCTTCCCCCACGGTTATAATCTGAATGACTACTGATGAGAAATATCTGATTTTGTCTCAGTACTAGCCAGACTTTTTCCCTTTCTTTATAGCTTGGGGGATTATGCTGATCCGTGCTAATTTCTAAAGGCATTCAATTAAAAAATGGCTTTAACTATTAGCCCAATAATTCTTCATTATACTTAGCTATATTTTTTAAATCTCCATTTATATAAATCAACATGCCCGACCTCACCAAGAAACTGTCGAACCGCTCGGTTGTACAAATTATCAATACCCTGATTCAAACAGCGATCGAACAAAACGTCAGCGACATCCATCTGGAACCATTCGAATCCATGTTTCGGGTTCGCTTTCGGCTAGATGGTGTGCTTCAGGATACCGCGCGTATTGAGCCGTACCATCGCGAGCCGGTCATTTCGAGGGTGAAAATCATGGCCGGACTTGATATTGCTGAAAAACGTCGCCCACAGGATGGGAGAATTCGAGTCAATCATAATAAGTCGTCCATTGACCTGCGTGTGTCCTCACTTCCCACAGCGTTTGGTGAAAAAATTGTTCTTCGCGTGCTGGACAAAGGCTCCCTGAACCTTGACCTTGAAGAGTTAGGATTTGAACGAGAGGATCTTACCATCTTCAGACGTAACATTCATCTGCCCTATGGCATGATACTGGTCACTGGTCCGACGGGGAGCGGAAAAACAACTACCCTATATTCTGCGCTTAGAGAACTCAACACAGAACAGGTGAATATCACCACTATTGAAGATCCTATTGAGTATAACCTTAATGGGATTACTCAAACGCAAGTACACAGTGAAATAGACCTGACATTTTCGTCCATCCTTCGATCAATTCTTCGACAAGACCCCAATATCATCATGCTTGGGGAGATCCGGGATGGAGAAACCGCAAAAATTGCCGTCCGAGCCGCTCTCACCGGCCACATGGTTCTGTCAACACTTCATACAAATGATGCGCCCTCAGCGGTTGCACGTCTGAAGGACATTGGCGTCGAACCATTTCTTATTTCGTCCAGCGTTCGAATGATCGTAGCCCAGCGGCTGGTTCGCCGGGTGTGTGTTAACTGTAAATCGTCCCGGCTGCCATTGGAACAGGAGTTGAAAAGTTTGGGCATAGATTCTTTCGAAGGGGAATTTGCCGTCGGAAACGGATGCGAGGAGTGTAATAACACCGGGTTCAGGGGGCGAGTGTCACTCTTTGAAATCATGGAAGTAACAGACGACATATCAGAGCTAATCATTTCAGACACCAACAGCTCTGATCTCAAAGCTGCCGCCAAACATGCAGGAATGACATCGTTACGCGACATTGGGATCCAAAAAATAACACAAGGCATTACTACTCCGGAGGAAGTCCTCAGAGAAACAACAATCTAATACAGATTCATGTTGTTTTTTTAAAAAAAAGGTTTATTCTATCAGAGAGTAAAAAACTTGGCTACTCATCTACGGACTAAAACACACGCGACTATGAGCCAACGGGGATACATTTATACTCGACGCCACCATTTTTCAGCAAGACGCTGCGCCTCACTGCTGTTGATATTGATAACCGGGGCTCTCCTCGCGTTTCCAGCGCGTGGGTTGGGACAGGATATGACGCCCGCCGACACAACCTCCACCCCAATCCCTGAAGAGTTAGACCACCTGCAAGCGATGGTGGATACGGTTCAAGTTGATATCGACCTGCGCAACCTGCCTCCAGCTGCGCTGCAAACCATTGAAGTGCTCAATTTTCGCGATTTAGATCTCCGGGATCTTCTCAGAGCCATTGGCCGCGAGTACAATGTAAACCTGATCGTCGATAATCGAATCAATCAAATGGCCACGATCAGACTTTCAGATATTACCGTCATTGAAACTCTGATTTATCTGGCCCAGGAATACAGCTTTTCCATTAACCATAGCGGACAAATTTTTCGAATTAACCCCTTTAGCAATGAGCCTCCCCCCCCAGAACCGACCGCTCCCGACATTACAGTGGGCGACGATCAGCTCATCAGTATGGATCTTAACAGCGACGCCCTAAGTGATGTTGCCAGAGAAATTACGCGCCTGTCCGGTCAAAATGTAGTACTCAGAAACGGCGTCTCCGGCACGCTCACCGGATATATTCAAAATGTTGACTTTTACACTGGCCTGGAAACGATCCTGCAAAACAATGGCTATTCAGTCAGAGAAAATGATGGAATTTATGTGGTAGACCGTATGGGCATGCGGTACTCCGAGGATGGAGGCCAACCAACCGGGTCTTTTTGGGTCAATGTTCAGGATGAGCTCATTAGCCTTGAAGTTGACAACATCCCCATTACCGATATTATCCGCGAAATTGGCTATCAGCTGGATCTCAACTTAATCACGTATAGCCTCCCCGATGGGGTCATTACGGCCAACATGTCAAACTTAACCCTTGAAGAAACACTCTCATATTTGTTCAGGGGAACAAACTTTACATTCCGCCGAGAGGACGATGTTTACATTCTGGGTGATAAAAGTATCAGTGGCATCGCAGCGACCAAGCTCATCCGGCTCAATCACATCCGCGCTGATGTCGTCATCGAAATCATCCCTCAAAAAATCCTTCAGGGCGCGACTGTTAACATTATTAAAGAGCAGAACGGGTTGTTAATTATTGGCACTAACGACCTTATCGCCGAACTGGAAAGTTTTATTCGAGAAATTGATTTCCCAACACCTCAAATCATGATTGAAGCGCTGGTGTTAGATGTTAATACTTCTGATATGTTTGAATTGGGTGCGTCTCTTGCGGGGTCTCAACGGCCCGACAGCTCTTTCGGCATACCATCCATCTTGTTTGGAGGTCCAGGTGATGGAGGCCCACAATCCGGGGGGCTTAGAATTGGAGGCGATGGCTCAACGATTAATAATATTTTTGCAACTGGTGGTAACCTGTTTGGAATTCAAAATCTTGGCGTCCTACCCGACGATTTTTATTTCAGGGTACAGGCCCTGAGCCAGGAAGGCGTTGTCAATATTCAGTCGCGCCCTCAAATCTCTACGCTAAACGGCCACACAGCCAATATTGAAATCGGTACCACTCAGTATTACATCCTGCGTTCTACCACTCCTCTGCGATCCCAACAGGATGTAATCACCCAGGAAACCGAGCGGTTTGAAACTATTGAAGCAAACGTGAGCCTGGAAATCACCCCTTGGGTGAGTGCTAATGGAGAAGTCACCGCCGAAATAAAACCTGAATTTAACACCCCAATTGGCGGCCTCAACTCAGAGGTGCCGCCCACAATTAACCGGCGTGTGCTGGACTCGACCGTCCGATTAAACGATGGAGAAACGATTATTTTAGGGGGTCTTATTCAGGATACAGAATCGGTGACCCTCAATAAGATCCCAATCTTGGGTGATATCCCCCTTCTTGGCAGATTATTCAGTAACCGAAGTACGAATACTTCTCAATCTGAGCTGATTATTTTCATCACGCCGCACGTATTTTATGGTGATGGCACGGATGCGCTGCGATGGCAATTACTTCGGGAAGAACTTGAAAACAGGTAGTGGCTGTCATGGTGAAACTCCCATTTATACAATCGTCTGCGGTCGGCATCCATATCACCGAATCCATGCTATATTGGGTGGAAGCAAGCCGAATTGCCGATTCTGTGACCATTCATTCAATAGATGAACAGCCCATCAGCGGATCCCTAGAACAAGCCATAAACCAGCTCTGTGCGCGCCACTCGCATTCACAACCAATTGTTTCAGTAAACATCCCGTTTTCCGAGATTACATACCGGCTGGTAAACGCTCCACTGGTAGATGAAGAGGATATTTTTGATTCCTGGCTTGACGATCAGTATGCAGATATGCTGCCAGATGGAGGCACTTGGGATGAGTATCACATCTGCCACCATCTGCTTACCCACGGCGAGGAGTCAGCAGCTTGCCTTTTTACAATGGCCACGCGGGAATCTGTTTCAAACCTTCGCAGTCTCTTCGAGTCCAATGGCATCTATCCTCAGTATATAGGGACAGGTATTTTGGAAATGGCCTATGGGCTCCTGCTTACAGGCGATTTTGTTGATGGTAAAAGCACCCTCATCAACGATTTAGGCCAAGACACGTGCGTCAGTCAGTACGCAAATGGAATTCTTACCGAGCTGACGTATCTCAATTCCGATGATATAACCTCAATAGAGTCAATCGTAGGCGATCTTTCAGGTGACTCGCTGAGCGCCCGCAGGCAGGACTCAGCAGGACAAAGAGTCTACACTATGTCTTCTGGGAATGGGCCCGGACCTTTGCTCTCTCACTATACCGGGTTGGACCTGGCGCCACATATTGACTTTATGCCAGCTGCTGATTCGATATCATTCAGGGGCGAAAGCGCCTCAAACAGTCATATGGTAGCTATGGGACTGGCCATGAAGCAGTTATACCCGGACCTGGATGAGATAAATTTCGTAGACTATGCTGAGGTCATCAGCTTAGAGCAGGAGGTAGAAAAGAAAGACCTTAAATATCTCTCCGCTGGCCTGGCAAGTCTGTTCATAGGGCTCTTAGTACTCGCGCTGTCGTTTATGGGGTATTCGCAGTACCGCCTGTCAGAAACAGAATCCGTGGCAAACAGAATGGCCGGTCAAATAGCAGCCGTTGAAACCGCTGCCGATAAGCTTCAATCTGAAACCTTGCGCGCTCAACAAATCCAGTCGTTAATTCAAGATCGAAATTACTTTACGCCTCTATTGGACGTCCTTGGTATCAGCACGCCGCAGAACACGTGGCTATCACGTGTTGAGATTGCCGGAGCTCCAGATAAACGTATTACCATATTAGGCTACTCAACCGTTGAAAACGACATTTCCTTATTTATGGACCAACTGGAACAGCTATCCATGATATCATCTGTGCAACTAGCTCAATCAACTCGTGGCGTAGCCAGCGATTTTCTTGACGACTCACCGGGTGGCGAGCAGTCACTATTCCAGTTTGAATTATCTCTTCGGTATGACGACATCAGGGGGGAACAATGAATCTGACGCGCCATAAGTGGACCCTCTTTGCAGGTGGACTATCTATTGTGTTTGTTGGGCTCTTACTATTTGTCATTTGGCCAATCGCCGCCACGGGATTTGACAATATGCAGCGTACATCAGCATTAGAGCAGCGAATTGATCGTGGATCAGACTGGCAAGAGACCACCGACATCATTGCCGCTGAGAGGGCCCAATTGGCCTCCTTTTTCGCTCAGTTTGCCAGCGGCACCCAAAACGGAAAAGGTATGACTCACGCTTTAGAGACTCTGTTTGATTTAGCCGATAAGGCCGCAGTATCCATACAGAACATTTCACCCCGGGAAACGATCGAGGATGACTTTTTCGGTGAAACACCAATCGATGTCACCCTTACTGGTTCATACCACAATATCGCGCATTTTATAAATGATATAGAACAATTCGGGTACTGGATTGAGCCGCAGCAGGTCCAGTTGTCTTCTGACGGGTACCAGCAGAGAGCGCTGAATGGTCAGTTAACACTCTCGGTGTTTAAGATGAAGTTACCATCCGAAAATTAACCACCTATGGGAGATCTGCTTCAAAAACGTTCGACTCAGATTGTGATGATCCTATTGGTTCTGGTCATTTGGGCGTACAATATGGTCCAGTTTGTGAGCATTCAAAATGAAACCGAAACTATAAGAGATGATCGGGATGTGAGTGGTATTGAATCATTTGAATATAATGACTTGACGATATATGAGTATTCATACAGTGGAAACTTTAAGGATCCCTTTTTGCCGGTCATTCAACCCCGCCAGCAACCAATGCGCCCGTCGCCTGATCCCATCGGTCTTCAACAGGAGTCTGAACGACCGGGCATTCAACTGTTTGGAATTGTCGAAGCGTCTGCTGTCGTCAAACTTGCCGGCAATCAAACTCATTTTATGGAGGAAGGTGACGCTATTGAAGGTATATATCTGCAGAGCTTATACGCCGATTCGGCGACATTTTCATTTAACGACGAACCATTCACGCTAATCCTAGACTAAATGAAACCAACTATGATACGCCATTACAAACAAGCCCTTGCAAGTGAAGAGGGCTTTTCACTGACCGAACTGCTGGTCGTACTGGTCATCATCGGGGTGCTGGTTATGCTGGCCATCCCCATTTATGATGGCATTACGACGCGAGCAAAAATTACAGAAGCGAAATTAATGCTCAACCAAGTCCATACGCTGCAAGAGTCCTATCACATGCAGTATGATCGGTATTCAGACGATCTGTCAAGTATTGGATTTCAGCAAGAAACATTGATTACCGAGGAGGGTCGTGCTCGGTACGTGATTGATATTGAGCGCGCCACCGAGGACGAATACACGGCGACAGCAACGGCTATTGTCGATTTTAGCAATAATGGCGTCTACAACGTGTGGGAAATTAACGAAGATGGCATGTTAACCGAACGAACCCCAGATTAATGGGGCCTCAGACCACATGGCTATTTCCGTTGTCGGCAGCAGTGGCCACAGGATGTGTCAGTCTCGCACTGCTGCGGATTAAACCAGTGTTGCTGTCAACGTCTCTCTCTGATTTTTCCGGCGTCACTGCAGGTAAAGCGCTCTTATTTATCACCACGTTAGCGGGGTTATTCTGGGGCGTGTCAACGATCGAGCAGACGGCTACTGGCCAGCTGCGATGGAGTTTGTTGCTGTATCTATTGACCCTTAGCGCCTGGATTGACTTGGAGCGACGAATCATCCCCAATGGGCTTATTATCGTTGGGCTCATATCATCGATGGGATTCTTCTTTATGTCTGGCAATCAACTTACAGGCCTTTATCTTGGCGGCGCAGTCCTGATGCTCTATTTGATCATTAATAGCCTGAGTATCAAACTGTTCAAAAAACAGGGTCTTGGCGGTGGCGACATGAAACTCTGTTTGGTGATGGTATTGCTGTGTGGTGTTGATGGTTTATGGGCCATTGGCGTCTCGATTATGCTGGGTGGCTTGTTCGGCGCCATTGCTATTATGACCCGAACACTTGATCGAAAAGATTATCTGCCATTTGCTCCTTTTTTACTTTTAGGCGCCGCCACCGGTTACTTTTGGCTGCCATGGCATGAAGCCTCACGAATTTTGTATGGATTTTGAACGCAGTTTTATGATTACATGACCCCAGATGCCACATCACATCAGTTTAACGAGTCAGGGTACGCGCTCGCAACGGTGCTCATCATTCTTAGCCTGCTTATGGTGATCGTTGGAGTGATCATGGTGCTGAGCCTCACCCAATCCCGGTTTATTCAACGTGATATTCATGGTGGCAAAGCCCGCTATTTCGCTGAGGCCGGGCTTTATACGTTTTTATCCGACTCAACTTACTATGCAGATACGACCAAAACCTCCTTTGATGTCATCCTTCCCGACAGCGTTCGTGTGACCATTCATAAGCAGCCATTTGGAGCCTACTGGCTGCTAACTGCAATGGCGTCCTCCTCCAATCAACAGAAATCGCTACAGGCGCTTATTGGTGCCAAGGCCGATAGTTTATACGATCACGCCATCGTCATGGGCGATGTCTTTTCTGGTCTGATCGTTACAGGCACGACTACCGTTCGAGGTGACATTGTTAGCGGCTCAGATGGGCTTCAAAGGCGCTCGTTTCGAGGCGATCCTTTCACTGGGACTGTCGACGGCGCTAATATTCGGGCCGACTCGTCCTGGTTTCCTCAATTTGATAGCCGTGATATTACCCGGCAGATCCAGCAACTTACGGAGCTTATCGAGTCGCCCCCCGATAATGCGACGATACTTCGTAGTGGTTCATTCGAGGCGAGATCCTATTCGCAGCCAGATAGCGCCACCACGTATGTGTCAGCTGCAGATCTGACTGTTTCTTCACCACAAGACATGCAGCTCACTGATCACACGACTTTTATTGTAGACGGCGCACTTACCATTGAAGGGGCCCTTGATTTAGGAGAGTATTCCCGATTCTACGTCCGCGATTCAATCATCATTGATGGTGACATCACTGGTCGCCACTCCTTGTTTATAACAAATGGCTCCATCCAAGTGAGTGGCAACTCTCACCTATCCACGCAACTTATTTCCAATGAATCAATTACGGTAAGGGGTGGTAGCTATCTAACATATCCATCGGTCGTTTATGTGCAGCCCAACGTTGATAGTGGATCCAAGCAAGGATCCATCAACCTAACCGGGAGGTCATGTATAGATGGGATGGTGATACTACCTGACGTAATTCAGACGATAACCAATGACGAATCCCTTGTCACAATTGAAGAAAACGCGTTCGTTCGGGGTGGAGTTTATAATACGTCCAGAACTGAGTTAATAGGTACAGTACAGGGAACCGTATTGACTCATCAGTTTTATTTTTACCAGTCGCCTACCAACTACATTAACTGGCTCAGAAACGCTGATATTGATCTGGAGCAACGCCCATCGCCATTTACAATTCCACTTGGATTTTCTAAGCGCCCGGCCTTTACTCTACTGGATTACAATGAGGTCGCAGATGAGTAGTAATTTAACATGGAATCTATCAGACCAGTCCGGAAGCACGTTGACTGAATCGTTGGTTGCACTGGCGCTGCTGATGGTGGTACTTGTTCCAACCATCGGTTTTTTAGGGGCCATCACCAGCGCCCCCCCTGCCTCGCGTCAAGCAACCGCCTTCCATCATGCGCACCATGCCATGGAGACAACACTTCTTCAGGAAAGCTATAATGACACACTGTTTTCGCCAGCCCCGGGCTGGACCGTGAACAGGAACGTCGAGCATGACAGCCAGCTTGTTCACATCACAATTTCAGCGTTTAAAGGCGAGGAAAACCACCCTGCTGTAAAACTCTACACTGCCAGGCTAGCCCAGCAGGAGGACCGCTAATGCGGCTAAGGGTCCTTCCATTGAATGATAAAGGCTACACGCTTGCTGAACTTTTAGTGGTCTTAGCACTCGGCGGGCTGATTCTTTACTTATCTTCGGCAACGTACCTATTTGCCGAACGGTATGTCCAGCGCTGGCGCGGGCAAGTGCATTTACTCAATGCCACACAGCTTGTCAGCCAGCACATAGCCAATGAACTTTATCGGGCCGAATCAATTGTTGATTTGGACAATGATCGACTTATAATAAAACGCGACAACGATTCCATGCGAGAAATCGGTGCCACTGGCGGACAACTTATGATCAACAATCGTACATATGGGTTCACAGAGGCACAACTGTTACGACTGAACTTTCGTCCCATTACTAATAGCACGTTTACCGGAGCCGCTGAATCGTCTGGGGCAAGGATTAAAGGTGTTGAGTTCCACCTCCGGCTTGCGACCGCCTCAGATTCCATGTCGGTCACCCGGATGGTAATGCTGCGCCGACCTGTTATGTGGAATCCCTTAACCAATTAGAGTATGGCCTCCCTTCCAAAAACAATGACACGTAAGAAAGGTAAAGGCCGCGGGTCGACGCGGTCGCCAGCTGCAGGGCTGTTTTCAAAATCAATTTCCGATAAAAGCCTCTCTGAATTTACGCGACACCTGTCGGTCATGGTACGATCCAGTATTCCACTTGTACGGGCGCTTGAAGGCGCATCGGCGCAAATAACAGATTTAACGTTTAATCGGATCGTAGAACAACTAATTTCCGACGTAAAAGGGGGAAAGCCTCTGGCGGCGGCCATGAAAAAACACCCGGCAGCCTTTGATTCATTATTTGTCAATCTTGTAAAGACCGGAGAGGCGGCCGGGATACTGGGCCAGGTATTGCACCGGTTAAGCTCCTATCTTGAAAAACGCACCCTTCTCAAACAAAAAGCGAAGAAAGCGCTCGCCTACCCTGTCTTTGTATTGTCAGTGTCGGCTATTGTATTACTATTTCTGCTTGTCGTTATTGTGCCCACCTTTGCCGAGATGTACGCTGATTATGATGCGGAGCTGCCCGAGGCTACACGGGTGGTCATCTCAGTGAGTACATTCTTGTCTGGCAATATTGTTTGGCTGGCCGGCTTGTTCCTGGCCAGTTTCTTTGGACTACGAGCATTTCTTTCCACGACCAATGGCATGAAGTTAAAAGACTATCTGCTCCTTGAACTTCCCCTTATCAAGCAATTTAACCGAAAACGGTATGTGACCCAGTTCTGCCAGATACTGGGTACACTCCTGAGTAATGGCGTGAATATGGTAGAAGCGTTGACAATTACTAAACAGTCATCAAGCAACGGTTATATTGAGCAAGCCATTGATCAGATACTCGGGTCGGTCAAAAGAGGAAAAAGCCTGGCAAGCTCGGCGACCAAATCCGGCTACTTCCCGCCGGTTGTTATTCAAATGATTACCGTTGGTGAAGAAACCTCGGAGCTACCTGCCATGCTTCTGGAAATCGCGGAGTCGAACCAGCGGGAAATCGATAACGACCTGGACACACTCGCATCTGTCCTAGAGCCCGCGCTCATTGTCATTATCGGAATCGTCATTGGTATTGTAATTATTGCCATGTACCTACCCATTTTTGAGTTAATGAATGTGGTCCAGTGAGTCCAAAACCATTCATTTAAAGCTAAATATTAGAAAAACGTCGGTTTACTGGATTAATTGAATTTTTAGCAGTTTGTTGAAAATGTCATCAATTGAGATACGCCTCCGGTGATTTCTTATTTGAGAGTTTTACTTGGCTTTTTGGGGCGGTTCCCTTCGACAATTCGATGAAGCCGGCCTCTTACTACCACCCTAAACGTACGGGTGTTTTACAACTATCACGGCAACATCTACTTGAGCACTTATGTCCCATTCATCCTCTGCCTTTTGTGCGATTTGGTTGGTTATTATTCATGTGTACCCACTATTTCTATAATTCTAAAAAAAGGGTTGTAATGCTGGCGGTGATTGGATTTTGTAGAAGTACTTGTTGGTGCTGGCCAACTGCCGTTTAGCAGGTGGATCGGGCTTTGATACGAATTACGGAACCAATAGTGTTAAGTCTCAACAAATAAATACTGAATAATAAACTTGATCAATGAGTTATAGAACCTTTTTTAAGCATACAGTGATACTTTTTTTTCATGTGCATTCACAGTGCAGGTATTTTCCCAAGATGTTGGTTTTCCTTCACCCACAGCGGCGAATCTGGGGAAGTATGTTGAGCATAATGTGAATTTATATTCCGGAACACCCGGTATTCAGATTCCCATTTATTCTATAAAAACGGGTGATTTGGGAATGAGCATCAATTTGGCTTATGATGCGAAAGGAATTAAGGTTGCTGAAATCCCCGATTGGGTAGGAGCGGGATGGGCGTTGAACGCCGGCGGGGTAATTACACGTAAAGTGAATGGACTACCGGATGAAAGACCCAATTCTGGCTACCTGGATATGGAATCACAGTTAAATAATTTGGAAAGTGCATTAAGTGATGGTCTGGATGAGGGAGATGCACCATACTACAATTTGTTAAATGACATGTATAATAAGACAAAAGACTCTCAGCCCGATATCTTCTACTTCAACTTTAATGGGTCTTCTGGAAAATTTATACTGGGACATGAAGGTGATCAACCTTCCACCATCCCTCAAACAGATTGGGAAATAGAATATACCCCAGGGCCTGAAACAATAGAAAGCTTTACAATGACAGCCCCCAATGGGATTACATACACATTTGATGAAGTGGAAAAGTCACTGCGGCAGCCTGGGGAAATTGCGATACTTCCTGAGTATGGTACTGCCTGGTATTTGAAGAAAATAGAATCTCCCGATTCAAACCGGGAGATTACACTTACATATCAATCTTCTGAAGTCGTTCATAAATACAATAATGAAGAGTATGAATTAATACATGCGCCTGGTACGGCCATTAGCCAGTATTTTTATCAATTACATAGCCGAAAGAACCTAAAGCAGATCACTACCGAAAGTCATAAAATTATTTTCAACAGGGAATTGCGAAACGATGCGCGGGTGCCAAGCGAATGGGATACAAATCACGATGAAAAGCAAGAGTACCGCTTAAATTCAATTGACATCAAAACGGTTAATAATAACTTAGTTAAATCTGTAATTTTTACTTATGACTACTACGCTAACCGGTTGTTTTTAGAAGGGGTACATCAGCAAGATGCCAACTCAAATGATTTACCAGGTCATTCCTTTGAGTACATTAATCCATCCGGACTGCCGGGGCGTCTCTCTAAGGCTATTGATCACTGGGGATACTATAATGGGGCTACGGATAATACCGGGTTTATCAGTTCGGTCTACTGGTATGATGCGTTCAATAACGAGGAAAGATATTATATAGGAGCCGATCGTGAAGTCAATACGATTACATCTCAGTATGGGGTTTTAAATAAAATTACTTTCCCAACGGGAGGAAGTGTTACGAACGAATATGAGCAAAACAGATATAGTGATGTGTATTATGATCCTTCTATTAACATTGGGGCAGTCAATTTTACCGATTATGTTATTCCGATTAGTAAGAGTCTCTCTTCAAAGTCTCAAATAGAAAATGAACAGTTTAGTGATGGTGGACTGGAGCCAGTTCTTGTTTCCGTAAATATGACATATCAGTGCTCTGGAAATTATTTAGATCATTATGGTCTTTATGTCCAGGATGATTCCCATGCTTCGAATGAAGGTTATATTGTTATCGATGAATCAGGAAATTCAAATACAACATGTGATCAGTTTCGAGCTCAAAATGCAAATAGACCTGTTACAAACATCAGCAGTGATCTGGTGTTGAATGAAGGGGTTTCGCCGGGCAATACTTTCGATTTTAATTTCAACCAAAAAAGCCCGGCTTATGAAGGTGATGATTACGTTTATCTATCTTATACGGTGAGTGGTCTGGCTGGATTCCGGGAAAAAGACGGGCCCGGATTACGTGTGAAGAAAGTAACGATCGATGATGGTTTGTCAACATCGCCCAATATCATAAAAACATATGATTACAAGTGGCATTCTGACCCCCCTCCTTTTGATGTTGGGTCAGGTGTAATCTATTCAGAACCTCGGTATGTGAGAACTTTTTATGATCCGTACGGATCAGGAACATTTTCTGATATGTTAACGGGACTAACTGCTACACAAACGTTAACCTTTGGCAATGGCGAAAATGGTTTCGCAGGCTACACCCAAGTAACAGAAAAAATACAGGGCAGAGGTGATGTAAGGAAGACCTTTTACGATTATACGGACAAAACTGCCTTGGCCAATACTATTCTCAATGACTATAGTGAGTTCTATTTTGCCTATGATACGCAGAATGGTTCAAACCCAATTGACTTGTTAAATACAAATGCTAATATCGGCCAGTATAATGGGAAAACAAAGATTTTAGAACAGTATAATGAGTCCGGTTCACGATTGAAAAGGCAGGAATTTACAGAAAATGATACAGATGATTACAGTAATCATCAGGAGACAACTTATTTTGGATTGGCTTTTGATACGAAAAGTACCGGGTCTTCTACTGTACCATATCTAAAACCCTATACGTTGGTGATTCCATTTTTAGCCAATACGGAAGTGACTGAAACTACCTATGAAGGTGGGAACAGCATGCAGGTTAATACAACTACCTTCTATGAAGATAACCATAAAATTAAAACAAAGGTTGTTTCCACCAACTCCAACGGAGAGGAGCGTACAACTGAATATGAGTATGCCCATGAGGAACACCAAACGGACATGGAAGCATTAAATATGCTTAATCAACCATACTCTACTACTATCAAAAACGGATCTGGCAATGTGTTACAAAAACAGTGGACATTATGGTTTCCTTACAATATTGATAATGAGACCTATTGGTTGCCCTGTGGTTCATGGCAATGGGATGGGTCGATGGATAATGGAGAGCCAAAAGCACCGCCTAACTGTTCACTAAACTAACCTTAATAAACTATCATCATGAAACGACTATTTATGTTTTCAATAGGAGAAAAGTGTCTGCGTCTATGCTGCACTGTGATTGTATTCACCGTTTTTACATACACTAACAGTTACAGCCAGATCAATCAGCAAAAAATCCTTGATTACGATGATTATGGAAATCCAATAAAGGTTCAGGATGCGAATGGAAATATAACTAAATACTACTATGGCAGTAATACCTCACCTTTTCAAAATGCAACGACTACCGCAAATGCTGTGAATGGAGTTTTGGGGGTCTACTTGACAGGCATTCAAAAAGTTCAAGGAACGGATGACTGTGTTTCTACTTGTGGTGTGCGCCCGGGTAGTGGAGATGATCTGTTTACTGAAGCATTGTACGATGACCGTGGCCAAATGATCATGGTAATTGACGAAAATGAACAAGAAACCCGCTATTTATATGACGGATTTGGCCGGTTGATATCAACGGTAAATGCCAATGGTAAGTTAACCCAGGCGTATGGCTATGGGTATTCAACGGCTGTTAATGGTGGCACCTATGACCCGGATCACCCTAACCGGGTCGAACGCATTCAATATGTCGACCCACAATATTACACAGATTTTACAACCATATCTGGGTGGTTAAGTGTTAGCGCCCATAATACTTTTGGAGTACCAAAATCTGGAGAGTCTACACTTCGAATGGGATCAACTGGGAATTGGGAGGCCCTATATCGGTCAACAGGAAGTAGTACCGTAACAATTCGAGTAGACATATACGTTGATAATTCTACCAGCGGAATACCTCACATCATGTTCGATAATGCCGGCCACAGATTTGCTGTTCTGTACTACCCAAATGAAGATAAGTTTAAAACCCACTACAAGAAGAATGGTGGATCTGTAACACCTGGAACAACCTTACCTTTAGATGGAAAGCCAAATAGATGGTATACCATAGAATTGCAAAAAAATGAAGGCGATTTAAAAGCATGGGTATATCCAAAAAGTCAGGGTAGAGACCCTAATAATTCATACACTCTGGGAGGATTTAGTACCTCATGGGTACCGGATATGGAATTCTCAACAAATGCTAATTATTTTTATGTAGCCAATCTTAGTATCGCTGAATCCAGCCAATCATCCGTCACCTACCTGGGCGGGCTTGGCCGTGAGATTCAAACCCAGCAGCGCGGAGGGAACAGCACCATTATTTCAGCTACTCAGTATAACGACAGAGGTCTACCTGAAGTGGTGTCCCGTCCGTTTGAGGTGCCTGATCAGGATACTTACCTATCAGATCCGTTTGGCGCATCTTTTAATCCACCAGGTCTTTCTGGGTGGGATTACGGTTCACATCTTGATAATGAATACGATGGAACTTCAGGAGGTGCCAATTACCCGTTTACCTATACTAACTACGAAAGTAGTCCAATGGCACGTGTCGTGGAATCCCGGTTGCCCGGGGGCAGTAGCTATGATGTACAAACATCATACGAATTGAATGATTCAACATTTGCAACCGCAGCCCATGGTGGAGCGCTATCCAAAACCTGGGCGGCAAATACCCTACAAAAAACCATCACCATGGATCCGGATGGGAAACAAACCATCACTTACACGGACGGCTGGGGGCAGACCATTGCCAGTGGAGTAGACATGAACAACGATGGGTGGCTATCCCGCTTTTCCAACGATTTAGTAACCGAATTTTCATATGACCTAACGGGCAATTTAGTACGATCAGAAGATCCCAGAGGACTGGCTACGACCTATACCTATGATGAGAGAAACCTGCTTGTTGAAAAGAAATTGCCTGATCAGACACGTGAAAATAGATTCTGCTATGATGACAATGGTCAGCTGAGGTTTTCTCAATCACCGAATGAATATGAGGAAGGGTTTACTTACAGCAGTACATACATGGGTTTATATTCTTATTATAAGTATGACTCTATGAATCGCCCAGTTGAAACTGGGAAAAAAACAGGTTTAGGAACGTTTGAATATGCATGTAATCAAGCCAATTCACCTGATTTTCCCCAAAACACAAGTGCAAACCCATATTTCGAACCCTATATTAAGTATTTATATGATGGAGACAGTGCTGCCACAAATGCTAATAACTTGAGAGGCAGACTAACTAAAGTGGAATATAAAGATTTAAGCACCGGGACCTGGGGCTCTACCTCATATTCCTACAACGAATTAGGACTTGTAGAATGGGTTATACAAGACGTTCCCGGTCTTAACGGTGAGCATAAAGTTGAATACACCTATGATGATTCAGGACGTAAGACTCAATTGGTTTATAACCCACCCGGCACCGGGAATGACCACTACACCTGGTACTATTACGACGAGCTGGGCCGGCTCGAAGAAGTAGCCTCCCATACCACATCGAGTGAAGGCAACGCCCAGACCGAGGCCGTCTATACCTACGGGGCCGATGGGCAGCCTACTCAGTTGATCCTGGGCGGAGGCGCTCAGACCGTGGATTACCAGTATACCGTACAGGGATGGACCGATCGCATTAATAACCCCTCGAGTATGGGAAGTGACCAATTTGGCATGGATCTTAATTACAGTTATAATGGGAATATAAACCAGAAGCAATGGCTCCAACCAGGGTTTAATGGGACTTTTGCAAGCTATAGTTATTCCTACGATAATGCCAATAGGCTAACAAATGGCAATTTTACTGGAAGTGGATACAACAGCGCGGCATTTGATGTACTGTTTAACTATGATAAGAATGGTAATATCACTCACTTAGAAAGATTTAATCAGTATGGCACATACACCCAAGGAGATCTTGATTTTGGTTTTACAAATGGAACGAATAGGTTTTATGCTATAGTAGATTTGGAGGATGCAGGATATTATTCTGTTTTATATGATGCTAATGGTAATATAAAGAAGAATGCATTAAATGGAATAACATCTGCCAGCTATGACTGGCGCAACCTGCCCTACAGCCTAACCGCATCTTCAACCATGGAGTATGCCTATGATGCTCAAGGAAACAGGGTGCGAAAAGAGAAGGTGGGAGGCGTTGAAACGCATTACATTAGAGGAGCAGAAGGTGAAACGGTAGCAGTATACGAGGACGGTAGCCGGGAATTTGTAAATTTACTTGCAAATAATGAAGTGATTGGAATCTGGACCGGCTCAGAACGTCGGTATTTTTTAAAAGATCACCTGGGAAGTACCCGTACCACTGTAAATGAAAATGGAAACATCATCGGGTATGATGATTACTATCCGTTTGGATTAGGCATGCCAACTCGCTCCGATAATTCTGCAAACGGAACAGCCACCTATAAATTTACCGGTCACGAACGAGATGACGAAGCAGACATAACCCTCGACTATATGATGGCCAGAAATTATGATCCTGTTCTGGGGCGGTTTTTGCAGATAGATCCTAAATCAGCCAATTTTCCTGATTGGTCTCCATATAACTATACAATGAACAATCCTATCAATTTTTGGGACCCCGATGGACGGGCCCCTGCGGGATGTTGTCTGGATTACTCAGCGCGTTACGTAGCCTTGAATCGGGATGCGGTAGCCCAGGGCAAAGATCCTGTTCAGTATATTGAATCTTATCACTCCGCACAGGCAGTAAATACTGGAACATTTTCTGCAGGATTAGCTTCATTGTTTATTCCTGGACCAGAAGATGCAGCTTTTCTTGCACTTATGGCAACAAAGCCTGCGCAAGCCTTAAGTAAAATAGGAGCAAAAGCTGGTGGCGCTATAAAGAGCTTATTCCGAAGTGGGGATGAAAGTCTAAGCTTGTCATCTTCTGTAAGTGACCTTATGGGCGATTCATATAGAGCAATAGATGAGGTAACAGTCAGTATTAAAAATGAGGGTCTTCTGAAAGAACTTAATAAAGCTTCTGAAGGTGATTGGGTAAAAGTTTATGAAGCGGGAATGAAAGACGGGAAAAAGGTAGAGACACATTATTTTCGCAATAACGATACAAATGAGGTTTTTGATGTAAAGAAAAAATATGACAAATGGCACCAAAAAGAATTTAAAAACAAAGAAACAGAAAATGAATAATCTTACACTGGACTTTTTAGAATATTTGGATGGCTATTTTTTGAAAGATGAATTAAAAAGTCAGATCAATATTTTAGTGCATGTTCTCAATGATTGGCCAACTAATGTTGAATCTTTGGAAGAGCTTGAGAAAGAGTTAGTAACTCTGACAAAAAGACCATTCACAAAAAAAAGGATAGAATCATCTTTATCAAAATTAACCTATTATAATGATGCTTGGAAAATAGAATCATTAACTCAGTTAATATCATTATTTGCATACTACAGGAATGATCTTACATTAAATGAAATATTTAATCAAATTAATGAAGAAATACCTTCTGTTTGCTTTGAAAATTATCACCCACCCAGTGCAAACATGTAGGATTAATAAAAATTGCACCAGTCCACTGAGAGCCTTAATAAAGAAGAGAGTGTAAAATAAACTCTGTTAAAGTCACTATAATCGCATCTTATAACTATCACACCTAAATGACAAAACGAGAATGTTTCTCCTAATAGTGTGTCTTTGGATTAAAATACTAAAATCTTCTTGTGTAGGTTTGGCAGTTTTCAATCCACCTCAAACAGTAATAATGGGCTCAACGAGGTGCTCGTATTCACTCTAAAGGCGATGATGAAGTTTGAACGCAGTCCTCATCTGGAAGATGCTGACGCCAACAAAGCTAACGTTTATTGCCTTGGCAGAGTGTATGGCCACGGAAAGCTCTTGGAGCTGTGTATACCACGCGCCCGCAACGGGGTAGTTTTATCCGAAGGTCTTAGCTCTTCTGCGCAGCCAGCAGGCCGAGACCGACGAGCTGGTAGGCGCTCTATACGGATAAGGTCTTACACAATCCCAGGTTGGGGATGTATTTGAGCGCATGTACGGTGATTACCCAATTAGAGTGTCGAATTTTTACTATAAGTTATCCATCTTCTCCTTCAACCTTTTTGCAGTTAGATGAGTATACTTCTCAGTCACCTTTTGGCTCGAATGTCCGGCCATATAGCTTGCTTCAGCTGTATGAAAACCTTTCTCTATCCAGGTCGTCACGGCCTGATGCCTCATGCCATGTAAGCTACGGGTGGTAGGTATTCCTGCTTCCTTTGCATAGCGTTTAAATTCACGGTACACACGGTCTCCACGAACCGGCTTGTTTTTTGAAGTTCCACCCTGGTAGATGAAGACATAATCTGCCGGTTTCACTTTTCCACGAATCTTCAAGTACTGGTACAAATAGTCCCGTAATTCTTTAATAATTGGAACCTGTCTCTCCTTTCGGCCCTTAGTCGGAGGCAAATATATGTAGGTAAGTTTTCCGCCTTCGTAAATCAAATTTTCGCCTTTCAATCCCGAATACGACAAATCAGGTGAGTATCCGGCTTCATGTTTTCTCAACCCTCCATAGAAGTACAGAGCCACAATCGGTTTGAACCAGTGCTGTACTTTGGCAGATTCAAATTCCGGTAGCTTTTCCTTCCTCCTCAGTTCCTTATCGAAGGTCTTGAAAAGAAGGGTAAGCTCTTCTTCTGAGATCATTTTTGGGCGAGTATTCTCTCGAATTGGTGGAAGGTCTTCTTTTAAAAATTCAAAATGATTTTGCTCTACAATCTTTCTCTTCTTTAAAAATCGCCACCATGTGCGAAGATGCCGAAAATAATAATGCCGCGTTGCTGTCTTTATTCCCTTTTTGAAAATAATATTTTCAAAATGACGAACAGTGATGCTTGTTGGGTGCTCATCATGAATGTCATTCAATTCAACAAAGTGATCCAAGGCTCGTTTGTAAGCATCTATTGATGCAGGTGAAAGGTGTTGTTTGGCTTGATAGAAAAGATCCAGTGCTTCCTGTACGGTCGAGCATTGGACTTCACCTTTTTTCTCTTCTGCCAGCAATATCTTTTTTGGATTGAAGCCTGGTTGATAAGGATCAATCTTACCCAGTGCTTCAAGTTGTTCTAATTCCCTTAGCATTTTTTGAGCGACATCCTTGTGTCGTGTACCCAAAGATTTTGTTACTGTTTTTTCCTTGCCATTCTGAGAGATGTAGAATCGAATTGAATAGTAACGACCTCGTTTTTTAAGGTGCGCCATATAACCTCCATTTGAGAAGCCATATTTACATTACAAAATGTACCCTGATATGTACCCAGTCTTCGGGAATGGACGGGAATGGACAGGACCAATTTATACCTTTTTGGTCTCTTTCATATTGTAAGTAAATGGGCTTTTTTTTGAGTTATGAAGGGTTTTTAGCGACAAAAAACTCAAAAATACCAACGGAAAGTAAAAGTGGGCCCGGCAGGACTTGAACCTGCGACCAATCGATTATGAGTCGACTGCTCTGACCAACTGAGCTACGGGCCCTTTTTAATAAAATCTATAATTTGCCTGAA
>Ga0102943_1000187_pt1 | contig 42932 bp, 37 predicted proteins | sample SalPonC_black_MG_FD_78174 | JGI IMG/M metagenome (GOLD analysis project Ga0102943, IMG submission 78174) | Salt pond soil microbial communities from South San Francisco under conditions of wetland restoration - Salt Pond MetaG... | ecosystem: Environmental > Aquatic > Marine > Intertidal zone >...
CGAGGTCGCGCCGATCGTCGGCGAGCGGCTCTGGCACACCGCCAAGCTGATGTTCTGGGTGATGATCGTGATGGTCCCCTCGGCGCTGCTGATCGGAGTGCTGGCGGGCATGCGAGAGGGCACCGTCACCGATCGAAGTCTCTCGACGCTAGCCATCACCACCACGGCGACGCCGGAATACGTCTCCGGCGTGATATTCTCGGTGATCTTCGCGAGCTCGGCGGTGGGCCTCCGATGGATGAGCGCGAGTTCGCGCACCGCGGTCGAGGACATCACCTTCCACAACTTCGCGCTGCCGGTGATGACGATGGCGATCTACGGCATGGGCTACATCGCGCGCATGACCCGCGCCTCGATGGCCGAGGTGATGACGGCGCAGTACATCCGCACCGCGCGCCTGAAGGGCGTCAGCTTCCCGAAGATCGTGCTGCGCCACGCGCTCCGCAACGCGCTGATCGCGCCCTTCACGGTGATCATGCTGCAGTTCCCGTGGCTGCTGACCGGCGTGGTGATCGTCGAGGTGCTGTTCAACTACCGCGGCTTCGGCTGGCTGCTGGTGGAGGCCGCCGGCAACAACGACATCCAGCTGCTGCTGAGCTGCTCGGTGGTCGCCGTGGTGGTGGTGCTGATCACCCAGCTGATCTCCGACATCGGCTACGTCTATCTGAACCCGCGCATCCGCGTGCAATAAGAACGCGAGAGGACCGACATCATGGAACCGCTCGGCTGGGGCGCGATCTTCGCGCAGGTCTTTCTGCAGTTCGCGCCGGTCTGGATCGCGCTCGCGCTGATCTTCGTCGTCTCGATCCGCTTCAAGCGGCGGCTGAACCTCTACGGCCGGCTCTTCGACAGCCCGATCGGCATGTTCGGCCTCGCGCTCGTGCTGTTCTGGATCCTGACCGCGATCATGGCCGACCTCGTCGCGGCGTATCCCGCGCTCGACCAGTTCTCCGGCATGAAGAACGCCCGGCCGGGCGCGTTCCTGCCGGGGGGCGAGGATCAGGTGTTCCTGTTCGGCGGCGACAATCTCGGGCGCGACGTGTTCAGCCGCATGGTCTACGGCTCGCAGACCGTGCTCGCCATCGCGCCGGTCGCCACGATCTTCGCCTTCATGGTCGGCATCACGCTCGGCCTGCCCGCGGGCTACTACGCCGGGCGCGTCGACGTGGTGCTGAGCTTCCTCGCCAATCTGGTGCTCGCCTTCCCGGTGATCCTGCTCTTCTACCTCCTGGTGACGCCGGAGATGCGCGACACGCCGATCCCGACGGTGCTGGCCGGGGTGCTCTTCGTGTTTCCGGTGATCTTCCTCGTGACGCTCTACTACTCTCGCTACCAGGCGCGCCCCGACGTGCTCTGGAAGTATCTCGCCGCGGTGCTGGTTCCCGGCCTCTACCTCTATCTGGGCCTCGCCTACGGCTTGGTGCCGCTCGGGCCGCTGGAGATGACGCCGAACATCCTCAACATCTTCGTGGCCGTCGTCTTCGTGAACTCGCCCACGGTGTTCCGCATCGTCCGGGGCCTCGCGCTCGACATCAAGACGCGCGACTACGTCTCCGCCGCCCAGACCCGCGGCGAGGGCCCGTGGTACATCATGCTGTGGGAGATCCTGCCCAACGTGCGCGGCCCGCTCATCGTCGATTTCTGCCTGCGCCTCGGCTACACCACGATCCTCTTGGGCACGCTCGGCTTCTTCGGCCTCGGCGTCAGCCCGGAGAGCCCCGACTGGGGCATGACCATCAACGAGGGGCGCCGGCTCCTGTCGATCTACCCGCATCCCGCCCTGCCCCCCGCCCTCGCGCTGATCAGCCTGGTCCTCGGCCTGAACCTCCTCGCCGACGGCCTGCGCGAGCAGTCGCTGAAGGACTGAGGAGATCCCATGCGCAGTATAGCCGTCGCCATCTACGCAGCCGGCATCGCAGTCGCCTATGCCTACTTGACTGTCGCACAATCCGAAATGATTGCTTCGGCAGATGACGACCGCGCATATTATATGCTATGGCTCGGCAAACAGTACATGTTCGGAGGCTGGGCTCTTTCGACACTCATCCTCATCGTGCTTCTCTTCGTAGAAAGAGACCGATCCTCGAAGGATCTTGGCCGTACGGGAGACACCGAATGAGCAAGTGGGACTACGACGGCCCCATCCTCGAGATCGAGAACCTCTCCATCTCCTTCTTCACCCGCGCCGGGGAGATCCCGGCGGTGATGGACTTCTCCTGCACCGTGGAGCGGGGCGAGGCGATGGGCCTCGTCGGCGAGAGCGGCTGCGGCAAGTCCACCGTGGCGCTCGGCGTCATGCAGTATCTCGGAGAGAACGGCCGGATCGTCGGCGGCTCCGTCAAGTACAAGGGCCGCGACCTCTCGCGCATGTCGCAGGAGGAGCTGCGCCGCCTTCGCGGCTCCGAGATCGCCATGATCTACCAGGAGCCGATGGCCTCGCTGAACCCGGCCATGAAGATCGGCCGGCAGCTGATGGAGGTGCCCCTGACCCACGAGAAGGCCGGGCGGAAGGCGGCGCGGCGCACCGCGCTCGAGATGGTCGAGGCCGTGCGCCTGCCCGACCCGGAGCGGGTGCTCGACGCCTATCCCCACCAGCTCTCCGGCGGCCAGCAGCAGCGGATCGTCATCGCGATGGCGCTGATGTCGAAGCCCTCGCTGCTGATCCTCGACGAGCCGACCACCGCGCTCGACGTGACGGTCGAGGCCGGCGTGGTCGACCTCGTCAACGCCCTCGCCGAGGATTTCGGCACCTCGATGCTCTTCATCAGCCACAATCTCGGCCTGGTGCTCGAGGTCTGCGACCGCCTCTGCGTGATGTATTCGGGCGAGACCGTGGAGACCGGCTCCATCGAGGACGTCTTCGACCGGATGCGCCACCCCTACACGCAAGGGCTGTTCCGCTCGATCCCGCTGCCCGGCGCAGACAAGACCGCACGCCCCCTCGTCGCCATCCCCGGCCAGTTCCCGCTCCCGCACGAGCGCCCGCCGGGCTGCAACTTCGGCCCGCGCTGCAACTACTTCCAGCCCGGCCGCTGCGACGCGCAGGAGGTGCCCATGTTCCCCGTGCCCGGCGACGACCGGCACGAGACCCGGTGCCTGCGCTGGCAGGAGATCGACTGGACCGCCGAGCCCGAGCGCGACAAGGGCGCCGCCGCGATCGAGCCCGGCGAGGTCGTGCTCAAGGTCGACGATCTGCGCAAATACTACGAGGTCGCCGCCAACCAGATGTTCGGCGGCGGCGAGACCCGCGTGGTGAAGGCCAACGAGACCATCAGCTTCGAGGCGCGCGAGGCCGAGACCCTCGCCATCGTCGGCGAATCCGGCTGCGGCAAGTCCACCCTCGCCAAGGTCCTGCTCGGCCTCGAGACGGCGAGCGACGGCAGGGCCGATCTCGGAGACGTCGACCTCGCGCACGTCCAGGTCGAGGACCGCGACGCGCGCACCGTCGGCTCGATCCAGATGGTGTTCCAGAACCCCTTCGACACCCTCAACCCCTCCCACAGCGTCGGCGCCCAGATCACCCGCGCGCTCGAGAAGTTCGGCGTCGGCGACGGGCCCGAGGACCGCGAGCGCCGCATGCTGGAGCTGCTGGACGTCGTCAAGCTGCCGAGGGAGTTCGCGCGCCGCATGCCGCGCCAGCTCTCCGGCGGCCAGAAGCAGCGCATCGGCATCGCCCGCGCCTTCGCCGGAGACGCCCGCGTGGTGGTGGCGGACGAGCCGGTCTCCGCGCTCGACGTCTCGGTGCAGGCCGCGGTCACGGATCTGCTGACCGACATCCAGCGCCAGCGCCGCACCACGATGCTCTTCATCAGCCACGACCTCAGCGTGGTGCGCTACCTCGCGGACCGCGTCCTCGTCATGTATCTCGGCCACGTGGTGGAGATCGGGACGACCGACGAGGTGTTCTCGCCCCCCTACCACCCCTACACCGAGGCGCTGCTTTCGGCCGTCCCCATCGCCGACACCCGCGTCAAGCAGCGCCACATCGTGCTGGAGGGGGAGATCCCGTCGGCCATGAACCCGCCCTCGGGCTGCCCGTTCCAGACGCGCTGCCACCGCAAGGTCGAGGTTCCGGGCGACCTCTGCGAGCGGGAGGTGCCGCCCTTGCGCACGCTGCCCACCGGCAACGCGATCAAGTGCCACCTCGCGCAGGACATCCTCGACCGGATGGAGCCGGTGATCGAACTCTCCGGCCCGGCGGAGCGGGCGTGAGCGGCGGCGCGGAGAGGGCCCGGTGACCACCGCCGAGATCGCGCTCCTCGTCGCGCTGGCCGCCGGCGCGGGCCTCGTCCTCGCCGTCGCCGCGGGGCACTGGCTCGGCCGCCCGCAGGGCGCGACGGGCCTCGGCCTCGCGCTGCTCGGGGTCCTGCTGATCGGCTTCCCGCTGTTCGAGACCTTCGAGCTCGGCGTCGGCGCCGACGGCGGCGCCACCCTGAAGGCCGAGCTGAAGAGCGACGTGGCCGCCACCGAGGCCGAACTCGTCGCCCGCCTCGACGCCCTCGGCGAGCGCGTCGAGGCGCTGACGGAACCGCCGGACGCCGTTCTCGCGCCCCCCGACCCGGAGGCCGGCCTCGGCATGCCGGCGCCCGGCCCCGCGCCCGAGCCCGCGCCGCAAGCCGCGGGTCCCCGCGACGCGACCGCTCTCGTCTTCCATCGCGCGGCCCGGCGCGACGACGCCGCGACGCTGGTCGAGGCCCTTCGCGACGAGGGCTTCGCCGCCTCCGCCATCGCCACCGATCTGGTCGAGGCCGCCGACCTGCCCTCCGGCGCAGCCCGCATCCTCTGGCAGGACGGCCGCCGCGACGCCGCCGAGGCGGTCGGCCGCGTCGCCGGCACGGTCCTCGCGCAGCCGCCGCGGCTCGACGCCGACCCGTCCGACCTCTATCGCGGCGACGTCCAGGTGCAGATGTTCTGACGCCGCGCGCCCGGGACCCGCCGGGGCGCGCGGCGCGGGTCTCATGCCTTCGCCCGATGACCGCGACTCATCGCGATCATCGGCTTCCCGCGCCGGCCGTTCGGCCGAGGCCAAGGCCCGACGAGTCCCTCTCATCGAGCCTTGTCGGGCTCACTCCGTCGTCAGCACCACGCGCCCGACGATCTCGCCCTTCTCCAGCTGCGCCAGCGTGTCGGAGGCGGCGCTCATCGGCCGCTCCTCGATCGGCGCCGCCTTGACCTTGCCGGCCTTCGCGAGCGCGATCAGCTCCTCGAGATCGGTGGTCGAGCCGACATAGGAGCCGCGCACCGTCAGCGCCCGCTGCGGCAGCAGCGGCAGCGGCATGTGCAGCGCGCCGCCGTGCAGGCCGACCACGACGTAGCGGCCGGTCTTCTTCAGCGACATGATGCCGAGGCGGGAGGTCGATTCCATGCCCACGGTGTCCAGCACCGCCAGCAGCTCGCCCCCGGTCAGCTCCTGCAGCGCCGCGACCCCGTCGTTGACGGTCTTGAGGTTGAGCGTCGCGTCGGCGCCCATCCCCTTCGCCGCCTCCAGCTTGGCGTCGTCGAGATCGACCGCGACCACCTTCTTGGCGCCCATCGCCTTGGCGATGTTGACCGCGGCGAGGCCGAGCCCGCCCGTGCCGAGCACCGCCAGCCACTCGCCCTCGCGCACCGGCAGCGCCTTCTTCAGCCCCGAATAGACCGTGACGCCGGAGCAGGAATAGGGGGTCGCCTCGGAGGGATCGAGGCCCTCCACGTCCACCAGGAAGCGCGGATGATCGACGATGATGTGCGTCGCGTAACCGCCGTTGCGGACCACGCCGAGGGCGCGCATGCCCGTGCACTCGTTGTCGCGCTCCTCGCGGCAGGCGTCGCAGGCGCCGCAGCCGATCCACGGGTTGACCAGCATGGTCTTGCCGATCTCGACCGGCGGCGCGTCGGGCCCGGCCTTGACCACCTCGCCCAGCACCTCGTGGCCGAGCGTCAGCGGCAGCTTCATGCCGCGGTCGCTCAGCTTGAACTTGTTGCCGTCGCCATAGTCGAAATAACCGTGGGAGATGTGCACGTCCGAATGGCACACGCCGCAGCGGCGCACCTTCAGCAGCACCTCGGTTCCGGTCGGCTCCGGCGTCGCGGCCTCGCGCTCCTCGAACGGTTTCCCGAACTCCACCAACGTCCAGCTCTTCACGGCGTCCTCCCCTTGTCCTTGCGGGTTTCGCGCGACGCTAGCGCCCCGCCGCGCCGGGCGCCAGAGCGTGCGGGCCTCTCGCCCGGCGGCGATCGGCGCGCGGCGCCGCGCGGGGGGATCGACCCCGTCGCGCGGCGCCCGCCGATCCGCAGGGCGGATCGGCGAGGGGCCCGGCCCCGGCGGTCAGATCGTCCGCCCGCCGTCGACCTCCAGCACCACGCCGGTGAAGAACGCCGCCTCGTCCGAGCAGAGGAACACCGAGGCCGCCGCGACGTCCGCCGGGGTCGAGAGCCGCCCGAGCGGCACCGTCGCCTGGAACGCCGCCCGCTTCTCCGGCGTGTCCTCGCCCATGAAGGTCGCCAGCAGCGGCGTCTCGCCGGCGACCGGCGCGAGGCAGTTCACCCGGATCTTGTCGGGCGCCAGCTCCACCGCGAGGCTGCGCGACACGAGATTCACCGCCCCCTTGGTGGCGTTGTACCAGGTCAGCCCCGGGCGCGGCCGTATGCCGGCGGTGGAGCCGATGTTGAGCATCGCGCCGCCGCCCGCCTCGCGCCAGCGCGGCACGCATTCGCGCACGAAATGGAAGATCGACTTCACGTTGACGTCGAACACCTTGTCGAAATCCTCCTCGCTGGTCTCCAGCACCGGCTGGTTGCGATGGCTCCAGCCGGCGTTGTTCACCACGACGTCGATCCCGCCCATCTCCGCCTCGGCCCGCGCCACGGCCGAGCGGACCGAGCCCGCGTCCGCCACGTCGCAGCCGATCGCCACCGCCCCCGGCACGCCCTCCGCGGCGGCCTTCACGGCGCCCTCCTGGATGTCCAGCATCGCGACGCGGGCGCCCTCGGCCGCGAAACGCTCCGCGATGCCGAGACCGAAGCCCTGCGCCGCCCCCGTCACGATCGCCCGCTTGCCCGCGAGCCGTCCTTCGGTCGCCATGCCCGTCTCCTCCCTCGTTTCAGGTTTCGGCCACGCTCCGGCGGCCCGGCCGGAGCGTCGCGCGCCGCCCGCCCGAGATCAAGCGCGCCTCGTCCGCGCCGGGTCCCGCCGGCGAACCGGCCGCGTCCGGCGGACCTGACGCGCCGTCCCGGTTGACGTCGGCGAGGCCCGCAGGCCCAATGCGCCGCGATCCGCAATTCCGAAGGCCGACCCATGCCCGACCGCCTCGATCCGGACGGCGCGCTCGCCCTCGTGACCGGGGCCGGCGGCGGCATCGGCGCCGCGCTCGCGGTCGCGCTCGCCCGTCGCGGCGCGCGCCTCGCCCTCGTCGACCGCGACGCCGAGGGGCTCGAGGCGACCCGCGCGGCGCTCGGAAACCGCGCCGAGACCTCCCTCCACGCCCTCGATCTGACCGACCCCGAGCCCCGCGACGCCCTGCCCGCCGCGGTCGAGGCCGCGCACGGGACCGCCCCGGCCCTTCTCGTCAACAACGCCGGCATCGCCCACGGCGGCGCCTTCGAGGAGCTGGACGCCGCCACCTTCGACCGCGTCATGGCCGTGAACTTCGACGCCCCGGTGCGCCTCGTCCGCGCCTTCCTGCCCCGGATGCGCGCGCTGCCGCAGGCGCGGATCGTGCTCGTCTCCTCGCTCTTCGGCCTGATCGCCCCACCCGGTCAGTCGGCCTATTCCGCCTCGAAGTTCGCCCTTCGCGGCTTCGGCGAGGCGCTCCGCCACGAACTCGCGGCGAGCTCGGTCGGCGTCACGCTCGTGCATCCGGGCGGCGTGCGCACCGCCATCGCCCGCGACGCCCTGCTCCCGCCGGGCGCCGACCGGGCCGAGGCCGCCGCCCGCGCCAAGGACTTCGAGCGAAACCTCAGGCTGGCCCCGCAAAAGGCCGCCGAGATCATCGTCGAGGGCGCGCTCCGCCGCGCCCCCCGCGTCCTCGTGGGCGGCGACGCGAAGCTCATCTCCCTGATCCAGCGCCTCGCCCCCGCCGGCCACTGGCGCCTGGTGGAACGCCTGATGGCCCGCAAGCCCGCCGGAGGCCCCGAATGACCCCCGCCGCGCCCCAAGACGGCGCGATCGCCGCCGCGCCCGAGATCCTGATCGTCGGCGCCGGCTTCTCCGGCCTCGCGATGGCCATGGAGGCCCGCAAGCGCGGCTTCGACGACGTCGTGATCCTCGAGAAGGCCGAAGAGCTCGGCGGAACCTGGCGCGACAACACCTATCCCGGCGTCGCCTGCGACATCCCGAGCCACCTCTACAGCTTCGCCGACCACCCCAAGCCCGACTGGACCCGCGCCTACGCAGAGGGCCCGGAAATCCAGCGCTATCTCCTCGCGGTGGCGGAGGCGGAGGCGCTCCGTCCCCTGATCCGCTTCGGCCGCACCTTCCGGCGCGCAGCCTGGGACGACGCCGCGCGCCGCTGGACCGTCGAGACGGAGGCGGCCGGGACCGGGGCCGCCGAGACCTTCCGTCCCCGCGTCCTCGTGTCCGCCGTCGGCGCCCTGCACGTCCCGGCGACGCCGGACCTGCCCGGCCTCGACGGCTTCGCCGGCCCGGTCTTCCACTCCGCCCGCTGGCGCCACGACGTCCCGCTCGCCGGCAGGCGCGTGGCCGTCGTCGGCACGGGCGCCAGCGCCGTCCAGCTCGTGCCCGAGATCGCGCGGGAGGCGGCCGAGGTCACGGTGTTCCAGCGCACCCCGCCCTACGTCGTGCCCCGCCAGGACGGGCCCATCCCCCCCTGGATGCGCGCCCTCAACCGCGCCCTCCCGATCCTCCCCGCGATCCGCCGCCGCCTGATCCACGCCGTGCACGAGGCGCAGCACGCCGTGTTCCGCGGCCGCCCCCTCGCCGTCCGCCTCGCGATGCGCCAGTGGCGGCGCAACATGGAACGCCACATCCACGACCCGGCGATGCGCGAGGCGCTGACCCCCGACTACCGCATCGGCTGCAAGCGCATCCTCTCCTCGAACGACTGGTATCCCGCCCTCGCGCGCCCGAACCTCCGCCTGATCCCCGAAGGCGTGGCCGAAATCCGACCGAACGCCGTCGTCGCCGCCTCCGGCCGCGAGGCCCCCGCCGACGTGCTGATCCTCGCCACGGGCTTCCACGTCACCGACACGCTCGGCGCGCTCGACATCCGCGGGGCCGGCGGGCGCAGCCTCGCCGAGGCCTGGGCGGACGGCATCCACGCCCATCTCGGCGCCGCCGTCGCCGGCTTTCCCAACCTCTTCCTGCTGCTCGGCCCCAACACCGGCCTCGGCCACAACTCCGTGGTCCTGATGATCGAGGCGCAGGCCGCCCATGTCGCCCGCCTCCTCGCGGAGATGCGCGCGGCGGACATCGACGCCGTCGCGCCGCGACCGGAGGCCGAGGCCGCCTTCGCCGCGGAGATGCGCGAGCGTCTCGCCGCCTCGGTCTGGCAGGCCGGCGGCTGCCGCAGCTGGTATCAGGACGCCGCCGGCGGCAACCCGACCCTCTGGCCCGGCACGGTGGGCGAATTCCAGCGCCGCCTCGCCGCCGCCGACCTCGCGCAATATCGCCCCGTCCCGACCCGGGAGACCGCCCCGTGACGACGCCGCTCGCCGTCCTCCTCGCCCTCGCGCTCGCGGCCGTCGTCACGGCGGCGGTCCTGAACCGCGCGACGCGGCGCATCGCGACCGAGGCGGAGCGTCTCGTGCCCCGCACAGGCCGCGTCACCCCCGTCGCCGGCGGAGAGATCCACTGGCGGGCGGAGGGAGAGGGACCGACGATCCTCTGCATCCACGGCCTCGCCGGGAACCTGCGCGACTTCACCTACGCCCTCGCGCCGAGGCTCGCGGCCGAAGGCTTCCGCGTGGTCTCCCTCGACCGGCCCGGCTGCGGCTGGTCGGAACGCCCGGGCGAGGAGGCCGCGCGCCTGCCGCGCCAGGCCGCCATGATCGCCGAGTTCATGGAGGCCGAGGGCCTCTCGCCCGCCGTCGTGGTCGGCCACTCGCTCGGCGGCGCGGTGGCGCTGACCCTGGCGCTCGAGCACCCCGAGCGCGTCGCCGCGCTCGCCCTCGTCGCCCCGCTGACCGCGCCGATGCCCGACGCGCCGACCGTTTTCAAGGGACTGGAGGTGCGCACCCGCCGGCTCCGCGAGATCCTCGCGCAGACCCTCGCCGTGCCCATCGCCAAGCGCACCGGCCAGGCGACGCTGCGCGCGGTGTTCGCGCCGGAACCGCCGCCCGAGGACTTCCTCGTGCGCGGCGGCGGGGCGTTCGCCCTCCGCCCCAAGGGCTTTCGCTGCGCCTCGGAGGATCTCGTCGCGGCGGGCGAGGGTCTGCCCGCCCTCGCGCCCCGCTGGGCGACGCTGAACGTGCCCGGCGGGATCCTCTACGGCGAGGCGGACGCGATCCTCGACCCCGAGAGCCAGGGCCGCGCGGCGGCCGAGCGCATCCCGGGCTTCACGCTGGAGACGCTGCCCGAGCGCGGCCACATGCTGCCGATCACCGCGCCGGAGGAGACGGCCGCCTTCGTCGCCCGCCTCGCCCGCGCCGCCGGCTGAGGCCGGGCCGCGACGAGCCGAGCGCGTCGAGCCTCCACCTCGACCGAACGGGCGAAGGCGTCAGGGACGCGCCCGTCAGTAGCCGAAGCGGTCGCGCCGCCCGCCGAGCTCGGCCTCCCGCTCGGCGACGGTCGCGAGCGTCCATTCCACCGCCCGGCGCATCACCGTGCCGAGCGCGCCGTCGAAGGCCATGGCGACGTCGAGCATCGCGTTGGAGGCCGACGGCTCGCGGTCCTCGAAGCTGCGCGAGCCGACGATGCGGTCGGTCCGCGAATCGACGATCTTGATGTTGAGGCGCACCAGCACCTCCACGATGTCGCCCGGCGCGGCGCCCTCGGGCAGCCGCGCCTGGAACTCGCGCAGATCCGTCACCAGCGAATAGTCGGCCCTGAGCCCCACGGCCGAGCGTCCGACCGCCGCGATCCGGCCGCTGTTCTCGAAGCTCTCGAGCAGCAGCGTCTGCACCATCAGGGGCGCCCGGTCGACCCAGCGCGCCACGGGGAAATACTGCATCCTGAGCGGGTTCGGCATCACCGCGATGCGGTCGGTGCTGACGCCGGAGGCCGCGGTCGGCTCCTCCACCACCAGCTGCGCGGCGACCTGCGGCGTCGCCGGGTCGAAGCTGCTCTTGGGCGTCAGCGTGTAGAGCTCGGCCGGCGTCGTCACCGCGGTGATCTGCTGGAAGCCCGCGCAGCCCGAAAGCGCCAGCGCCGCCGCCAGCGCCGTCGCCGGCCGGAGGACCGATACGCGGCCCCGTCCCCTCGTCCTCATCGTCCGAACTCCGATGCCTGAGTGCCCAGAAGGAAGCGCGCCGGGTCCCGCTCCACCCGGTCCGTCAAACGCTCGAGATTCTTCACCAGCCGCCGCGCCTCCTCCGTGAAGCGCAGGAACTGCGGCAGACCCACCCGCAGGAACTCCGAGACCTGCGGGCGGTTCTCGCCCACCACGCCCTCGAGGGTGTTCATCAGCCCGTCGGCCGAGGCCGCGGCGCCGCGCACCTCCGCCACCGTCGCCTCGAGGTCGCCCGAAGCCGTCTCGATCAGGCCCGAGAACGCCGTCACCGCCCGGCGCACGTCCGCGATCACCGGGTCGAGGTCCTCCTCCATCACCGCGTTCACCCGCGCGAAGGTGCCCTCGGCGGCGCCCAGCGCGCCCTCCGCGCTCGCCATCGCGCCGTCGATCGACTCGAGCGTCGCATTGGCCCGCGCGAAGATCGCCGAGGCGTCGCCGAGCGTCGCCTCCGCCCGATCCGCGAGGCCCGGCAGACGCGCCATCAGGTCCTCCGCGCCGGCGCCGACCTCGCCCACCACGCGGTTCGCCGTCCGCGCCGCCGCCCGCACGTCCTCGACGACGCCCGGCAGATCGCGCTGCACCACGGCGTTGATCGAGGCGATGGCCTGGCTCGCCTCCGTCACCGCCGCGCGCCCCTCGGCGACCAGCGCCGCGCCGTCGCCCGCGACCAGCGCGGAGACGTCGCCCGCCGTCGTCTCCACCGCCGCCATCGTCGCCGTCGCCTGTCCCAGCGTGGCGTCGAGCGCCGCGAGCGTGCCCTCCGCCTCCTCCAGCCGCAGCGTCGCCGCGGCCATCAGGCCGCGCGCGTCCTCGGCCAGCGCCGCCGTGCGCGCGTCGAGCCCCTCGGCCGCCGCCGTCGCCGCGTCGATCAGCCCGGGCAGCCGCTCCGTCATCAGCGCGTCGGCGCTGGCGAGCGCCGCGCGCGCCTCCGCGGCGGCGGCCGCGCCGTCGCCCTCGGTCAGCGCCCGCGCCGCGTCCGAGGCCGCGCGGACCGACGCCATCGTCGCCTCCGCCTCGCCCAGCGCCGAGTCCATCGCCGCCAGCGTCGCCTCCGCCTGCCGCAGCCGCGCCTCGGCCGCGACCGCCGTCGCCTCGATCCGCTCCAGCGTCTCGGCGCCCTGCGCGCCCAGCGCGTCCACCTGCGCGCCGACGCGCCCGGCCGTCTCCGTCACCGTCGCCAGCGCCGCGGGCGCGCGCTCCGCCAGCAGCGCGTCGGCCGAGGCCAGCGTCGCCGCCGCCTGCCCCTGCAGCGTCGCGACCGAAGCCTCGAGCTGCCGCGCCGCCGCCCGCGCGTCGGCGACCATGCCCGGCAACGCCTCCTCCATCAGCCCGTTGGCGTTCTCGAGCGCCGCCCGCGCCTCGGCCACCAGCGCCGCGCCGTCGCCCTCCACCAGCCCCGTCGCCGCGTCCGAGGCGCGCTCGATCGAGGCCATCATCGCGTCCGCCCGCGTCAGCGAGGCCTCGAGCGAGGCGAGCGTCCCCTCCGCCTGGCCCAACCGCGCCTCCGCCGCGGCGCCCAGCGCCTCGAAGCGCTCCAGCGCGGTCCCGGCCCGGCCGCCCAGATCCGCCGCCTGACGTTCCAGCATCGACGCGGTCGCGGTCACCTGATCGGTCATCGCCGGCAGCCGCTCGCCCATCAGCGCGTCGGCCGAGGCGAGCGCCGTCGCCGCCTCGCCCTCCAGCCGCGTCACCGCGCGCTCCACCGCCTCGGCCGTCGCGCGCCCCTGGGCGATCAGGCCGGGCAGCTCCTCCGCCATCAGCGCGTCGGCCCGCGCGAACGCGCCGCCCGCGGCCTCCAGCGTGCCCGTCGCCGCGTCCATCGTCCCCTCGGCGCGCCGGATCGCGCCGGTCGCGGTCGAAAGCGTCTCGTCCGCCGTCGCCAACGTGCCCTCCGCCGCGGCCGAGAGCGACTCGAGCCGCGCGGTGAAGGCCGCCACCTCCCCCGCCGCCGACGAAAGATCCCCCGAGAGCCCGGAGACGTCCGCCATCACCCCGTCGAGCCGCTCGGAGGCGCTCGCGAGGTTGCGCACGATGGCGTCGATCGCCTCGCGGTTCTCCGGCCCCACCATCGCGTCGAGGTCGTCGATCAGCCCGATCGCGCGCTCCAGCAGCTCCGGCGCCCCCTCCAGCACCGACTGCACGGCCGAGACCCGGCTCGGGATCACCGGGTTGCCCTCGCCCTCGTGCGCCTCGCGCAGCAGCGGCGCCTCGGCGCTCCCGCCCGAGAGCGCGACGAAGGACACCCCCGTCACGCCCTGCAGCTGCAGCACCGCCACCGTGTCGGTCCTGACCGGCGTCTCCGCCGCGACCTCCAGCGTCACCCGCACCTCGGACGGATCGTCCGGGTCGAGCCGCAGCCGCACCACGCTGCCCACCCGCAGACCGTTGAAGCGCACGCTCGCCGCCTCCGAAAGGCCGGAGACGTCCTCGAACAGCACGTCGTAATAGGCGTATTGCCGGTCCACCTCGACCTTGGCGAACCAGAGCAGCATCCCGAGCAGGCCGAGCGAGAGCAGCACCGTGAAGGCGCCGATCAGCACGTAGTTGGCGCGAGTCTCCATGAGGCCCTCTCAATCCGCCTGGGCCGCGCGGGCGCGCGGGCCGTGGAAGTATTCGCGAACCCAAGGATGATCGACCTCGAGCATCTCGGCCATCGTGCCCGAGGTCAGGACCTTCCTCTCCGCCAGCACCGCGATGCGGTCGCAGATGGCGTGCAGGCTGTCGAGGTCGTGCGTGACCATGAACACCGTCAGCCCGAGGCTCGCCTGCAGCTCCCCGATCAGGTCGTCGTAGGCCGCGGCCCCGATCGGATCGAGCCCCGCCGTCGGCTCGTCGAGGAACACGATCTCCGGATCCAGCGCCAGCGCCCGCGCCAGCGCCGCGCGCTTTCGCATGCCGCCCGAGAGCTCGGAGGGGAACTTGCCGCAGGCCAGCGGCGGCAACCCCACCATGGAGATCTTCAGCTCCCCCAGCGCCTTCATCAGATCGTGCGAAAGGCGCAGATGCTCGCGCATCGGCGCCATCACGTTCTGCAGCACGGTCAGCGAGGAGAAGAGGGCCCCGTCCTGGAACGCGACGCCCCAGCGCTTCTCCACCTCGCGCCGCGCCTCGTCGGAGGCGTTCGCGACGTCGACGCCCAGCACCCGGATCGAGCCCGCCGCGGGCCGGTTCAGGCCCACGATGGTCCGCAGCAGCACCGACTTGCCGGTGCCCGAGCCCCCGACGATGCCCAGCACCTCGCCCCGGAAGACGTCGAGGTCGAGCCCCTCGTGGACGACCTGCGGGCCGAAGCGGTTGACGAGGCCGCGCACCTCGATCACCGCCTCGCGCGTCCCGCCCGCGGCGGCCGCGCTGCGCTCGGGCGCGCCGTCCATCAGACGCCGATCTCGGCGAAGAACACCGAGAAGAGGGCGTCGATCGCGATCACGAGGAAGATCGCCTGCACCACCGCCGCCGTCGTGCGCTGGCCCACGCTCTCCGAGGAGCCGCCGACCTGGAAGCCCTGCCAGCAGGCCACCGTCGCGATCACCACCGCGAACACCGGCGCCTTGATCATGCCGACGCCGAGGTGCCAGACGTCGGTGTTGTCCTGCAGCCGGGTCAGGAACATCGCCGGCGAGATGCCGAGCTCGACCCAGCTCATCAGCGCGCCGCCGAGCAGGCCCATGACGTTGGCGACGAAGCCGAGGATCGGCAGCATGATCGCCAGCGCCAGCACCCGCGGCAGCACCAGCACCTCCATCGGATCGAGGCCGAGCGTGCGCATCGCGTCGATCTCCTCGCGCACCTTCATCGAGCCGATCGAGGCGGTGAAGGCCGAGCCGGAGCGCCCCGCCACGATGATCGCCGTGAGCATGATGCCGAGCTCGCGCAGGATCGAGATCGCGATCAGGTCGACGACGAACACCTCCGCCCCGAACTGGCGCAACTGCACCGAGCCCTGAAAGGCCAGCACCACCCCGATCAGGAAGCCCATCAGGCTGACGATGGGCACGGCGTTGAACCCGGTCTCCTGCATCTGGTGCACCAGCGCCGCGGCGCGGAGCCGCCGGGGCCGGAGCGCCGTGCGCCCGATGGTGGCCAGCGTCAGCCCGAAGAAGCCCAGCAGACCGGCGAGGACGCCGAGCATCCGCACCGTCTCCTCGCCGACGTCCCGAAGCCAGGGCAGGAAGCCCGAAGGCGGCTCCTCCTCGCCCTCCGCCTCCGGCCGGCTGCGGCGCACGGTGGCGAAGAGGTCGGCCCGCGCCTCGGCGCCGGGCACGATCTCCACCGCGACGCCCTCGGCCTCGAGCCGCCGCGCGAGGGCGTCCACCACGAAGGCGCCGGCGGTGTCCATGCGCTCGACCTCGGAGACGTCGAGCCGCACCGCCCGCGCCTCCGGCCGGAACCGCGCCAGCGGCCGCTCGAGCGCGCCGAGCGACGCGACCACGAGCCCCCCCACGAAGCGGAGGACCTGCCCGTCGGGTCCGGTCTCGACGGTGAAGGCGGGGTCGTCTGACGACGGCATTCCGCGACCATCGCGGCCCCGCGGCCCGTCCGCAAGCCCGAAAGGCCCGCGCCGCGCCCGCCCGGCGCCCGGAGGCCCGCGGCGCCCGCCCCGCCTCGGCCCGGGGGGGGCGCCGCGCGGGGGGATCGACCCCGTCGCGCGGCGCCCGCCGATCCGCGCGCGGATCGGCGCGACAGGCCCCGCCGCCGCGACCCCTCCCCCGCGCGGCGCCCCTTTCGCGCCGCCGCGGCCCGGAGTATCCGGAAGGGACCGCCGCGCCCCGGCCCCGCGGGGCGCGCCGCCCGAGGGAGGCCGAGCCATGTCCGATCCGACCCCCGCCGCCGGCGCCGCCCCGGTCGAGGCGCCGACCGGCGACGCCCCGATCCTCTGGACGCCCCCGCAGGCGCGCGCCGAAGCCTCGGAGATGGCCCGCTTCCGCCGCTGGCTCTCGGCCGAGCGCGGCCTCGACTTCGACGCCTACGCCCCCCTCTGGGAATGGTCCGTGAGCGACCTCCCCGGCTTCTGGTCCGCGATCCACGACCACTTCGACCTCGGCTTCGCCGCGACCGCCGAGGCCGTGATCGACCGCGAGGCGATGCCCGGCGCGCGCTGGTTCCCGGGCGCCCGCCTCAACTTCGTCGATCAGATCTGGCGCCACGTCGCCGAGGATCCGGACCGCCCCGCCCTCGTCTGGCGGGCCGAGACCGGGGCGGGGACCCTGACCCGGCGCGAGCTCGCCGCCAAGGCCGCCGCCCTCGCCGGGAACCTCGAGGCGATGGGCGTGCGGCCCGGCGACCGCGTCGCGGCGATCCTGCCGAACCGGCCGGAAAGCCAGATCGCCTTCCTCGCGACCGCCTCCATCGGCGCGGTCTGGTCGCTCTGCTCGCCGGACATGGGCCGCACCGCGATCCTCGACCGCTTCCGCCAGATCGCGCCGAAGGTGCTGATCGCCGCCGACGGCTACGTTCACGGCGGCCGCGCCGTCGACCGCATGGAGGCCGTCTCGGACATCGCCGGAGAGCTCCCCGGCCTCGAGCGCCTCGTGATCGTCGGCCACCTGCCCGAGCCCGCGCCGCGCCCGCCCCACGCGGTCGACTGGGACCCTCTGCTGGAGGGCGCCGAGGGGCCGCCCGAGACCGAGCGGGTCGACGCCGACCACCCGCTCTGGATCGTCTACTCCTCCGGCACCACCGGAAACCCCAAGCCCATCGTGCACGGCCACGCCGGCATCCTCCTCGAGGGGATGAAGTTCGGCCTGCACATGGATCTCTCCGAGCGCGACACCTTCATGTGGCTCACCGCCTCGGGCTGGATCATGTGGAACACCCAGCTGATGCCGCTGCTGCGCGGCGCCACCGTCGCCACCTTCGACGGCGCGCCCGCGAAGCCCGACATGGGCGAGGTCTGGCGCTTCGCCGGGGCCTCCGGCGTCACCTGCCTCGGGGCCGGCGCCGCCTACTTCACCGCCTGCCTCAAGGACGGCGTCCGCCCGCGCGAGGTCGCGGACCTCGCCGCGCTCCGCACCGTCTCGGCCACCGGCTCGCCGCTGCCGCCCGAGGCCTACGACTGGGTCTACGACGCCGTCTCGCCCGACATCTGGCTGGCGCCGATCTCCGGCGGCACCGACGTCGCCGGCGCCTTCGTCGGCGGCAATCCGGAGCTTCCCGTCCGCTCGGGCGAGATGCAGTGCCGCTGGCTCGGCATGGCGGTCGAGGCCTGGGACGAGGCCGGCAACCCCCTGATCGACCGGGTGGGCGAGCTGGTCTGCACGAGGCCCACCCCCGCCATGCCCCTCTTCTTCTGGGGCGACGAGGACGGCTCGCGCCTGCACGAGAGCTACTTCGACACCTACCCGGGCGTCTGGCGGCACGGCGACTGGATCCGCATCACCCCCTCCGGCGGCGCCGTGATCTACGGCCGCTCCGACGCCACCATCAACCGCCGGGGCCTGCGCCTCGGCTCCTCGGAGATCTACCGCGCCGTCGAGGCGCTCGACGAGGTGATCGACAGCCTCGTCGTCGACCTCGAATATCTCGGCCGCGAGAGCTGGATGCCGCTCTTCGTCGTCACCCGCGAGGGCGTGCCCCTCGACGACGCCCTCAAGGACCGCATCCGCGCCTCGATCCGCGACGCCGTCTCCGCCCGCTTCCTCCCCGACGAGATCGTGCAGATGCCCGAGGTCCCGCGCACCCTCTCCGGCAAGAAGCTCGAGGTGCCGGTCAAGAAGCTCCTCCTCGGCGCCCCGCCCGAGAAGGCCGCCAACCGCGACAGCCTCGCCGACCCCGAGGCCTTCGACGCCTACGTCGCCTTCGCCGAAGCGCACCGCGCCAGAAGGCGCTGACCGCCCCTGCTCCCGCCCTCGCGGCCGATCTCGGAACGCCGCCCGGCCCGGCGCGTTGCCGGGTGGTGAGGACCGCCATCCACCCCCCCGGCCTCGCCGCCGCCGGCTTCGCCGCGACGGCGATCGGCTACGGCCCCGCCCGCATGGGCTTCGGCCTCTTCGTGCCGGAGTTCCGCGAGAGCTTCGGCCTCTCGAGCGCGACCGTCGGCTACGTCTCCAGCCTCGGCTTCCTCGGCTTCTTCCTCGGCCTCCTCGCCGCGCAGGCGATGCTGCCGCGGCGCGGTCCCTCGGGGCCGGTCCTGCTCGGCCTCGGCGCCGCCGCCGCGGGCATGGCCGCCGTCGCGGCGGCGCCGAACGTGCCCGTCCTCGCGCTCGGCGTGTTCCTGGCCACCTCCAGCGCCGGCTTCACCTGGACGCCGTTCAACGACGCGGTCCACCGCCGCGTGCCCGAGCCGGCGCGCCCGGGCGCGCTCTCCAAGGTCTCGACCGGCACCGGCGTCGGCATCGCCTCGGCCGGCCTCGCCGCGCTCGTGGTGACGCTCGGCGGCGGCTCCTGGCGCCTCGCCTGGGCCGCCTTCGCCGTCGCCGCCGTCGTCTCCTTCGCGCTGAACCACGCCGCGCTCCGCGGCGTCGAGCGCGATCCCGGCCACGGCCCCGCCGAATGGCGCGCCCTCCTCGACCGGGCCGCGATCCCGCTCTTCGTCATCGCCTTCGCCTACGGCGCCACCTCGGCGATCTACCTCTCCTTCGCCGCCGACCGCCTGACCGCGGCCGGCGGCGTCCCGGGCCTGCCCGTCGCCGCGACGCCGGCCATCCTCTTCGTCTGCTACGGCCTCGTCGGGCTCGCCGGGCTCGCGACGAACCGCGTCCGCGACGCCATCGGCCTGCCGCCGCTGGTGCGCCTGCTGATGCTGGCCGGCGCGACCTCGGCCGCCCTCGTCGCCCTCGCGCCCGGCGGCTGGGCGGCGCTGACCCTCTCGGCCGGGCTTCAGGGGCTGCACGTGATGATGACCAGCGCCGTCCTCGCCTTCTGGTCGGACCGGCTGTTCCCGACGCTGCCCGCGCTCAGCTTCACCGCCGCGCTGCTCGCGACGGCGGCGGGCAGCGTCCTCGGTCCGGCCGTCGCCGGCACGGCGCTCGACGCGCTCGGCCCGCGGGCGACCTTCCTCGGAACGGCGGCGCTGCCGGCGGGCGTCGCCCTCGTCCTGCGCGCCCGCCACACGCGGGAGAGACCGGCCGGGACCGCCGGGCCGCCTAGCGCGGCGTCTCGGTGAACCAGTCCTCCTCGCGCAGCATCGCCCAGACCCGCTCGGCCGCCTCGCCCCCGGCGCGGCGCACCGCGTCCGGATCCGCGACGTGCAGCGTCCCGTTCCAGACCTGCCAGCGCCCGTCGGTCAGGACGTGCCGCACCGAGGCGCCGCTCGCGTAGAGCAGGTTGTTCAGCGGCTCCGGCGGCCGCGCCCCGGTCCCCACCAGGAACCCGCTCACGTCCACCGCCGCGAGGTCGGCCTTGGCCCCCGCCTTGATCCGTCCCAGATCGGGGCGCCCGAGCCCGTCCGCCGCCTGGCGCGTCGCCGCGTCCACCGCCGTCCAGACCGTCGGGCGCGCGCGCCCCTCCTCGCCCAGCAGCGAATGCCGCGCCTGCCCGTAGAGCACCGCGAGCTTCAGGTTCTCGACGTAGTCGTTGGAGTGCGTGTCGATGCCGATGTTGGTCGCCATCCCCGCCGCCAGCGCCTCCGGCCAGGGCTGCGTGCCGCCCCCCGCGCCGCCGGCCGAGGGACAATGCGCATAGACCGCCCCCGCCTCGCGGAAGGCCTCGGCGTCGGCCTCGAAGTCGAAGGCCGAGAGATGCGCGCCGAAGAACGGCCCCTCGGTCAGCCCGTGCGCCCGGCAGTACTCGAAGGGGCTCATCCCCCACATCCGCTCGGTCGCCTCCGCCTCGCCGCCGCGCTGCGCGAGATGGATGTGGATGCCCGTCCCCAGCTCCCGCGCCGCGGCCGCCATCGCGTCCATCGTCGCCGGCGTGTGGGTGTCGGTGGCGTGGGGGGAGATCATCGGCATGATCCGCCCCTCGCCCTTGCCCATGTGCGCCCGCCCGAAGGCGAGGTTGGCCTCGATCTCCGCCAGAGTCTCGGCCTCCGCGTCCAGCAGCGCCTGATCGTCCCGCCGGAACCAGATCGGGAACAGGCGGGAGATGCCGGGGATCATGCCGCCCGGCCAGCCGCGCACGCCCCAGGCCTCGGCGACGCGGACGTAGCTCTCCGCCTGCCTGAGCGAGAGCGACATCTCGACATGTCCCGTGCAGCCCGAGAGCAGCAGTTCGGCGACGTTGAACGCCGTCAGCGCGTCCATCTCCTCGTCGGAGAGGGCCTCGACCTTCAGGAGCGGCACGGCGAAGGAGCGGCCGCCCTCGATGATGCCCCGCGTCGGCGTCGCCGAGCAGGCGTGCGTGTGCCCCGAGATGAAGCCCGGCAGCAGCAGCATGCCCGGCGCCTCGACCGTCGCCAGCCCCCCGGCGCTCCCGTCGATCACGTCCTCGATGCGGTCGCCGTCGACGATCACCGAGGCGTCCTCGCGCAGCGCCGGCTCGCCCGCCTCGGTCTCGACCAGCACCCAGCCGGCGCGGATCGCGAAGCGGCCCTCCGGCGGTCCGCCGGCGTCCTGCGCCCGCGCCCGCGGCGCGCCGAGCGCGCCCAGCGCCCCGGCCCCCGCCAGCGGCGCCGCCGCCAGCGCGCCGAGCGCCCGGCGCCGCCCCGGCGAGGCCGGCGCGTCGCCGCCCGTGCGAAGCCCCGTCCCGGCCGCCTCGGCCGCCGCACGGCAGATGACGCAGCCGCTCCCGGCCGCATGACGATGTGACATGGCGCGTCCTCCTCCTCGCATCGGTCCTTCGCGATCAGCGCAGGCGGGCCGCGCGCAGGCAAGCGCCGCGCGTCAGGAAAGGCTCAAGCCTTTCGTGCCATCCTCCGGCCCCGGCGCCGCGCGCACCCGCGACGACGAGACCCCCCGATATTCCGCCGAGCGTCATACGGCGTCGGCACGAACGACCGACGCAGGCGGCGCCAAGGTCCGACGACGGGCCGACCGAGGGCCGACCGGCGGCGCATCTCAGGCGCACCGAAGGCCGACGCGGTGCGCACCGATGGCCGACGTCCGCTGCACGTCGTATGCACGGTGTCCGCACGAATGCGGCACGATCTCCGGCCGGAACGCGCCCTCACGGCCCCCCGAAGGGCGAGGCCGGCAGCCCCGGCGCCAGAAGCGGCGCGGCCGTCCCGAGCAGAAGCGCCGCCGCCAGCGCCGCCGCCAGCGCCCTTCCCCCCGCCCCCGGCGCCCGCGCCGCGCAGCCCGCCCCGCCCGCCGCCTGCATCGCCGCCGCCGCGAAGCGCCCGTAGACGAACAGCCCCAGCAACGAGCCGGCCGCCGCCGCCGCGAAGAGCGCCCATCCGCCCGAGGCCGCCAGCGTCCAGAACATCGTCAGCTTGGCCGAGAACCCCGCGCTCGCCGGCAGTCCGGCGATCGAGACCAGCCCCGCCACCAGCGCCGCCGCCGTCCACGGCCGCTCCCGCAGCAGCCCGGCCAGCCCCGCGCGCGACACCCCCGGCTCGAACGCCGCCGCCGCCGCCAGCGCCGCCATCAGCCCGAACGCGTAGGCCCCGAGATAGAACAGCGCCGACCACGCCGCCCCCGGCGCGCCGGACGACGCCGCCGCCGCCACGAAGCCCGACTGCGCGACCCCCGACCAGCCGAGCATCCGCATCAGCCCCTCCTGGCGCAGCGCCGTCGCCGCCCCGAGCAGGATCGCCGCCGCCGCCAGCGCCGCCAGCGCCCCCTCCGCCAGCAGGGGCGGCATCGCCCCGACCTCGATCAGCCGCAGCAGCGCGATCAGCGCGCCCCCCTTCGCCACCGCGCCCGCCATCGCCGCCGCCGCCGGCGGCGCCGCCTCGAAGGCGTCCGGCAGCCAGAAATGGAACGGGGGCAGCGCCAGCTTGAAGGCGAAGGCGGCGAGCAGCAGCGCCATCCCCGCGAAGCCCGCCCGCGCCGCGCCGCCCCCCTCGGCCGCGCCCGCCCAGTCGGCCAGCGCCAGCGACCCGGTCCGCGCATAGACCAGCGCCAGCCCCAGCGTCAGGAACGCCGCCGCCGCGGCCGCCGGGATCACCAGCTTGTAGCCCGCCTCCAGCGCCTCCGCCCGATCGGCCCGGAACGCCACCAGACCCACCAGCGAGAGGCTGGAGAGCTCGAAGGCGAGCAGCAGCGAGGCGGCATGGCTCGCCGCCGCCAGGCTCGCCGCGCCCAGCGCCGTCAGCGCCGCCAGCGCCGCCGCCTCGCCGCGCGCCCGGCCGTCCAACAGCGCCAGCGCCGGCAGCGCCCCGAAGGCGGCGAAGACCACCCCGAGACGCGCCGCGAGATCGAAGCGCAGCAGCGCCCCCGCCGTCACCGGCGCGGCGCCGAGCTCCGCCGCCGCCGCGATCCCCGCCGCCAGCACCCCCGCCGCTGCGAGCCCGCGCGACAGCCCAGGCCGCTCCAGCGGCGCCGCCAGCATCGCCGCGACCGCCGCCAGCGCGAGCAGCCCGAGCGGCGCGAGCGCGGCGAGGACGCCCGCCTCCACGCCGCTCACCCGCCGCCCGACGCCGCCTCGAGCGCCCGGCCCACGGCCTCCTGCGCCGGCGTCAGCAGCTCGATCAGCATCTGCGGCTGCAGACCCACGACCAGCACCGCCGCCGCCAGCGCCAGCATCGCCGCCGCCTCCCGCAGATCCGCGTCCTCCGTCGGCCGCGTCCCCGGCTCGCCGAACACGGTGTTGCGCAGCAGCAGCGTCGCGTAGACCACCGAGAGCACCAGCGCGGCCGCGGCGCCGAGGCCCAGCGGCCAGGCCACCTGGAAGGTCCCGAGGATCACCAGCGCCTCGCCCACGAAGTTCGCCGTCCCCGGCATCGCCAGCGCCGCCGCCGCGAAGAAGGCGAAGCCGCCCGCCAGCCGCGGCGCCGTGGCCTGCAGCCCGCCGAGCGCGTCCATCCGGTGCGTGCCGAGCCGCGCGTGCAGCGCCCCGACCACGAGAAACAGCGCCGAGGCGGAGAAGGCGTGCGCGAACATCTCCACCGCCGCCCCGGTCCGCGCCAGCGGGTTCAGCGCGAAGATGCCCATCAGCACGAACCCCATGTGGCTGACCGAGGTGTAGGCGATCAGCCGCTTGGCGTCGGTCTGCCCGCAGGCGAGGAGCCCGCCGTAGAGGATCCCCGCGAGGCCGAGCGCCATGGCGTAGGGCGCCACCTGCACCATCGCCTCCGGGAACAGCATCGGCGGGAACCGGTAGAGCCCGTAGGCCCCGGTCTTCAGCAGCACGCCCGCCAGCAGGATCGAGCCCGCCGTCGGCGCGTCGGTGTGCGCGTCCGGCAGCCAGCCGTGCACCGGCACCGCCGGCAGCTTGACGAGGAACGCCGCCGACATCCCCAGCAGCAGCCACAGCGCGGCGGCGGGCGAACGCTCGACCTCGGCCAGCGCGAAGGCGTCGAACACGGGCGGCGAGGCGCCGGCCCCCATCGCCAGCACCGCCGCGATCAGGGCCAGCCCCCCGACCTGGTTGTAGATCAGGAACTTGAGGGCCGAGCGCTCGCGCGCGCCATGACCGTAGAGCGCGATCAGGATGAAGGCGGGGACCAGCATCCCCTCCCAGAAGAACACGAAGAGCAGCAGGTCGAAGCTCAGGAACACCCCGGTGGCCGCCGTCACCGTACCGCAGATGCAGAGGTGGAACAGCACCACCCGGCGCCGGATCTCCCGCCACGAGGCGAGCGTCGAGACCGCGCCGAGCGCCGCCGTCAGCGTCACGAGGCCGAGCGAGAGCCCGTCCCCGGCGAGATGCAGCTCGATCCCGACGCCGGAGGCCCAAGGCGTCCGGTGCAGCGCCAGCCAGCGCCCGTCGCCCGCCCCGGCGCCGAACAGCGCCGCGACCGCCAGCGCGGCCTGGGCCGCCATCACGCCGAGCGTCGCGAGGCGGACCGGCCGGTCCTCGGCGCCCGGCGCGAAGCGCGCCACCAGCGGCAGGGCCAGACCGCCGATCAGCGGCAGCAGGATGAGGCCCACCAGGATCATGCCGCCGCCCATCCGAGCAGAAGGAGAAGCGCGGCGCCGATCGCGGACCCCGCGAGATAGCCGCGAAGACGGCCGCCCTGCGCCCGACCCGCCATGCGTCCCATGCCAGCCGCGCCCGCCGCGACGCCGCGCCAAAGGCGGTCGAGCAGGTCGTCCCCGGGCGCCCTCGCGAAGCGCGCGAGCCGCTCCGCGCCCCGGCGCCGCCAGGCCTCCGGCCCGCCCGGCGCCCGCGGGCCGGCCCCGTCGGCGGCCCCCGACGCGAAGGTCGCGGCGAGGCGCGGCACGCCGCCCGCCAGCGCGTGCATCCCGCGCGCCAGCGGATCGCCCGAGACCGCGTGCACCATGCGCCCGAAGCCCCCGGCGACCGCGCCGCGGATCGCGTCGACCCCGAAGCCGCCGCGCGCCGCCGCCGCGAGGCGCGGCGCACGCGGCGCCCATCCGGCCTCGGCCAGCAGCGCCGCGGAGAAGCCCGCCAGGGGGGCCGCCACGCCGATCCCCGCCGCCGCGGCGCCGAGATGCGGCGTCGCCGCTCCGCCCACCGCCTCGGCGACCGGCCCCGCCGCCGGCCCGAGGCCGAGCGCCAGCGCCGCGAGGACCAGCACCGCCGCGGCCTCGGCGGCGCCGGGCCCGTCCGTCGCGCCCTCGCGCGGCGCCCCGCCTCGCGCCAGCGCCAGCGCCGCGCGCCCGGCATAGGCGGCCGTCACCGCCGAGGCCGCGACCGCCCCGGCCCAGAGCGCCGGGCCGAGCGGCCCCGCCCCGAGCGCCCCGGCGAGGACCAGCTCCTTCGACCAGAACCCGGCCGTCACCCAAGGCGCCCCGCCGAGCGCAAGGGCGGCCGCCGCGAAGACCCAGAAGCCGAGCGGGCCTCGCCGCCGGGCGCCCCCGAGCCGGTCGAGCCGACGCTCGTGCCCCGCCTCGCGCGAGACGAGGCCGGCGGCGAGGAACAGCGCCGCCTTGAACGCGGCGTGGGTCACGAAATGCGCCATCGCCGCGCCGGGCGCCCCGGCGCCGAGGGCGAGAAACATGAAGCCGATCTGGCTCACGGTCGACCACGCCAGCAGCCGCTTCACGTCGCGCTGCGCCAACGCCGCGAGCCCGGCGCCGAGGGCGCCGGCGAGGCCCAGCCAGGCCGTCGCCGCGCCGATCCCGGGCGCGGCCTCGGTCAGCGGGGCCAGCCGCGCCAGCAGGAAGGCCCCCGCCGCCACCATCGTCGCGGCGTGCAGCAGCGCCGAGACCGGCGTCGGCCCGGCCATCGCGTCCGGCAGCCAGACATGGAACGGGACCTGCGCCGACTTCGCCAGCGCTCCGGCCAGAACCAGCGCGCCGATCGCTCCCGCGGCGAGCGTCGCGCCGCCCCGCCAGGCGCCCTCGACCGCCCCGAACAGCTCCGGCAGCGAGGTCGTGCCGAAACGCGCGAACAGCGCCGCGATGCCGGCCAGCAGCAGCGCGTCGCCGATCCGCGTCACCACGAAGGCCTGCCGCGCCGCGTCCGCCGCCGCCGCCTCCCGAGAGCGCCAGCCGATCAGGAAGTAGCTGCAGAGGCCCACGATCTCCCAGCCGAGGAAGAGCGCGACGAGATCGTCCGCCAGCACAACCGCGAACATGCCCGCGAGAAAGAGGCTCAGCAGCGCGAACAAGCGGCGGAGCCGCGTCTCCCCCTCCCGCGGCATGAACTCCGCCGCGTAGAGCACGACGAGCACCCCCACCACGCCCACCGTCCCCGACGCGACGGCCGAGAGCGCGTCGAAGCGCAGCGCCAGCATCGCCTCGAGTCCGCCGGTCACGACGAAGGGCGCGACCTCGACCCGGATCGCCCCGCTTCCCGTCGCGAAAAGCCAGGCCGCGAGGCCGAGCGCCAGCGCCGCCGAGCCCCCCGCCGCGGCCGCGCCGAGCCGTCCCTCCATCCGCGCCGAGAGCGGCGCCGGCCAGCCGAGCAGCAGCGCGAAGCCGATCAGCGCCGGCGCGGGGATCAGGGCGAGCAGCGCCTCGGCCATCGGCTCAGCCCCGCAACCGGTCGAAGGCGTCGGAGTCGGCGCTGTCCGCCAGCGCCCGCAGCCGCAGGAACAGCACCAGCGCGACCGCCGCCTCCGCGGCCGCCACCGTCAGGACCAGCACGAACATCCCCTGCCCCTCGGCGCCGCCGTGCCGGGCGCCGGCCACGACGAAGGCGAAGCCCCCTGCCGCGAGCATCAGCTCGAGCGACACCAGCTGCAGGATCACCGTGCGGCGCAGCAGCAGGCCGAAGAGCCCGATCGCGAACAGGCCCGAAGAGGCCGCGATCAGCGTCACGAACGCCGCGCCGCTCATCGCCGCGCCTCCCCGCGCCGGCCGAGATGCCGCGCCGCGATCAGCGCCGCCAGCAGCAGGAGCGACGCGAGCTCCACCGCCAGCATCCACGGCCCGAACAGCAGCCGTCCCACCGCGGCCGGTCCGATCGGCCCGACGTCGCCGCCCGCGCCGCCGTCGAGCGAGACCGCGGCGACCGTCAGCGGCGCCAGCACCGCCAGCGCCGCGACGCCCGCCGGCGCCGCCTCGCGCCAGCCGATCCGCGCCCGCTCCCGCGCCACGGCCTCGGCCGAGAGGTCCAGCACCGTCACCGCGAAGGCGAACAGCACCACGATCGCGCCCGCCTGCACCAGGATCTGCAGCCCCCCGGCGAACGGCGCGCCGAGCGCGAGGAACGCCCCCGCCAGCGCCAGCAGCGCCGCGAGCATCCAGAGCACCGCGTGCACCGCGTTCGCCCGCGTCACCGCGAGCGCGGCCGCCGCCAGCGCCGCGCCGGCGAAGGGAAGCGCCGCCCAGCCGGTCACGGCCGCAGCCCCTTCGGATCGGTCGGCGGGGCGTCCTGCCGGCCCGTGCCCGCCGGGCGGTCGGCATCGGCCAGCCCGGCCTCGGCGCGGAAGTCGTAGTCGGGGTGCTTGCCGCCCCCGGCGATGGTCAGATCCTCCTTCTCGTAGACCAGCGCGGCGCGGTCGTGCTCGCTCATCTCGAAGTCGGGGATCAGCTGGATCGCCAGCGTCGGACAGGCCTCCTCGCAGAGGCCGCAGAAGATGCAGCGGGAGAAGTTGATGCGGAACGTTTCCGGAACCCAGCGGCCCGCGTCGTCCACGGTCTGCTCGACGTCGATGCAGTCCACCGGGCACGCCACGGCGCAGAGGTTGCAGGCCACGCAGCGCTCGACGCCGGAGGGGTCGCGCGTCAGCACGATCCGCCCGCGAAAGCGCGGCGCCAGCCGCGGCCCCGTCTCCGGCCAGCCCTCCACCGCCGACCGGCCGACGAGGCGGCGCGCCACCCGCGCCATGGTCTCGAGGAGCGAGATCATGCGCCCCCCCCCGCCAGCACCACGACGGCGCCGGTCGCCAGCACGTTGAGCAGCGCCAGCGGCAGGCAGACCGTCCAGGCGAAGCGCATCAGCTGGTCGTAGGTCGGCCGCGGCAGCGCGGCGCGCAGCAGCACGAAGAGGAGCGCCACGGCGCCGGCCTTCAGACCGAACCAGACCGCGCCGGGCAGCCACGGCCCGAGCCAGCCGCCGAGGAAGAGCGTCGCGAACAGCGCCGAGACCAGCAGGATCAGCAGGTATTCGCCGACGAAGAACAGCCCGAACTTCATGCCGGAGTATTCGCTGTGATAGCCTGCGGTCAGGTCGTTCTCCGCCTCCGGCAGGTCGAACGGCAGCCGGTGCGCCGCCGCCACCCCGCCGATCAGGAACAGCGCCGCGCCGAGCGCCTGCGGCCCGAGGAACCATCCCTCCCGCTGCGCCGTCACGATCCCGCCGGGATCGAGCGTGCCCGCCTGGATCACGGCGCCGAGCGCCGCGAGCCCCAGAAACACCTCGTAGGACAGCATCTGCGCCGCCGCGCGCATGCCGCCCAGCAGGCTGTATTTCGAATTCGACGCCCAGCCGCCCAGGATCACCGCATAGGCCGTCAGCCCGGTCATCCCGAACACCAGCAGCAGCCCGCCCGGCAGCGGCGCCAGCGCCCCGGCCTCGGAGATCGGCGCCAGCGCGAAGCCCGCGAGGACCGGCGCCGTCGCCGCGGCCGGGGCCAGCACGAAGACGGCTCGGTCGGCGTGCGGCGGCGTCCAGTCCTCCTTGGTCAGGATCTTGCCGATGTCGGCCACCCATTGCAGCGAACCGCCCGGCCCGGCGCGGTTGGGGCCGAGACGCTCCTGAAAGAGGCCCAGCAGCCGCCGCTCCACCCATGTGAAGACGGCCGCGACCAGCAGCAGGCCGGCCAGCAGCGCGGCCGAGCCGAGGACGGCGAGCGCCAGCCCGCTCACGGCTCCGGCTCCAGTGCGATCCGCGAGGTCAGACCGCGCGGCGCCGTCGCGCCCGGCGTCAGCCCCACCGTCCCCTTCGCAGCCCGCGGATCGAGCGCCACCCGCGCCCGGCCGATCCGGACGCCTGCCGCACGCACAGCCACGCGATCGCCCTCGCCGAGGCCCCGCCCCGCGGCCTCCTCCGGGTGCAGACGGGCCTCCCGTGGCTCCGCACCGGCGCGCGTCGCCACCGGCGGGCTGAGGGCGGACAGCTCCTCGCCTGCAAAGACCGCATGAAGGAGCACGGGCACGAGCCCCTCCGCCGGCGCCGGGCGCTCCGGCGTCGCGGGCGGCGGGCGCTCCGGCGTCGCGGGCGACGGGGGCGACGGGGCGTCGAGGCCCAAGGGGTCGGCGCCGAACGCCCGCGCGCCCGGCACGCCGCCCCGGAGCGGTCCGCGCACCTCCTCCTGGAACCGATGCAGCGCGTTGATCGAGGTCCAGCCCGGCGCCCGCGGCGCATGGAACAGCGCCGGCGGCAGATCCCAGCCGCGCGAGCCCTCCATCGAGAAGGCGAAGGGCGCGTCGGGATCCGGCGGCGGGGCGGGCTCCTCCACCGCGCGATGCGCGGTCATCGCGGTGCGCGCGGAATACGGCCGAGGCGCGCGCGCCGCCCGGCCCTCGGGCCCGCGCCAGTCCGCGCCCGGCGCCGCCTCGGCGAGCGGGCCGAGCTCGGGCCGCTCGCCCGCCATCTCGCGCAGCACGTCGTCGAGCCGCCGCCATCCGGCCCCCGCCAGCGCGCCGAGGCGCCGCCAGGCCGCCGGCGCCGTCTCCGCCTCGGGCGCGACCGCGAACGACCGCTGCGCCCGGCCGGCATGGCTGACGAAGGTGCCGCCGGCTTCGGCGAGACTCGCCACCGGGAGCACCACCCCGGCCTGCGCCAATGTCGGCCCTTCGGAATGATCCAGCGCCACGACCCGCTCCGCCGCCGCATAGAGGCGCGCGACGGCCGCAGGGTCCGCGCGCCGCTCCGGCGTGTTCTCCAGGATCACGAGGGTCCGCGCCGGGCCCGCCTCCAAGGCCGCCGCCGCCGCCTCGACGCCGCCCGGCGCGCCGATCAGCGAGAGACCGACGCTGCCGGCCTCCGGCGCCGCCAGCACGATCCGCGCCCGCCGGCCGAGCGCCGCCGCGACGGCGGCCGCCGCCTCGGGCACGCCGTCGTCCTCCAGTCCGCAGCCCGAGACCACCAGCGGCCGGTCGGCAGCCGCCAACGCAGCCGCGACCGCGCGGGCGTCCTCGGGCGCGTCATCGCCGCCGAGCGCCCGCGCCACCGCGAAGCCGAACGCGGCGATCTCCGCCGGCGCGCCGCGCATCGTCCGGGTCGCCAGCGCCTCGATCGGGCTAGGGCCGGCCAGAGCGGTCGCGAAGGGCGTGCGCCGCCCGGTCGCGGCCGTGCGCACCGCCGCGTCGTGCCAGGCGGGCACGCCCGCCTCGCGCGCCGCGGCCCGCCCGGCGGACTCCGCCGCCCGGCGCAGCGCCAGCTCCAGCCGCGGCGCCGTCGCCGCGACGTCCTCGCCCAGCACCAGCACCGCGTCGGCGTCCTCGATCTCCGGCAGCGACGCCACGCCCGCCGGCCCCGCCTTCAGCAGCTCGACCGCCCGGTCCACCCGCGCCCCCTCGGCGTCCGAGACCCCTGCGAAGAAGCGCGCCGGGCCGACCAGCCGCCGCAGCGCCCAGTTCGCCTCGGCCGAGGCGCGGGGCGAACCGAGGCCGACCGCCCCCTCCGCCAGCGCCTCGCGCGCCGCCGCGACGGCCTCCGCCTCTTCGGCCGCGCGCCCGGCGATCCGCGGCGCGCGAAGCCGCGTCTCCGCCGCCGCGAACAGCACGCCGAAGCGGCCGCGGTCGCAGAGGAAGAAGCCGTTGACGTCGGGGTTGAACCGCGTCTGCGCCCGCTTCACCACGCCCTTGCGCGCCGAAAGCGTCAGGTTGCAGCCCTGCGCGCAATGCGGGCAGACGGCGGGCGCGCTCTCGAGGTCCCATTTGCGGACGTAGGCCTCCGTCATGGGCTTGTCGTTGAAGACCCCGGTCGGGCAGATCTCGGCCAGGTTTCCGGCGAAGGGGCTCTCCAGCGTCCCGTCCTCCGCGCGTCCGAAGAACACGCCGTCGCGCGCGCCGAAGACGTCGAGATCCCTTCCCCCCGCGACGTCGCGGTAGAAGCGCGTGCAGCGATAGCAGGCGATGCAGCGGTTCATGTGGTGCGTCAGGAACGGGCCGAGGTCCTGGTCCCGATGCGTCCGCTTCGGCCCGCGCGCCGCCCGCCGCATGCGGTGGCCGGTCATCAGGGTCATGTCCTGCAGATGGCAGGCGCCGCCCTCCGGGCAGACCGGGCAGTCGTGGGGATGGTCCAGCATCAGCTGCTCGACGATGCCGGCGCGGAACGCCGCCGCCTCGGGATCCGCGATCTCGACCTGCAGGCCGTCCTCGACTCCGGTCATGCAGGCCATGGCGAGGCCCTTGTCCTCGCCGTCCGGCCCGCGCACCCGCACCGCGCATTGCCGGCAGGCGCCGACCGAGCCCATCGCCGGATGCCAGCAGAAATAGGGCAGGTCCGCCCCGGCCGAGAGGCAGGCGGACAGCAGATCGCCCCCCTCCGCCGCCTCGGCCGGCCGACCGTCGATCAGGATCCGCACGCTCACGCCCGCCCCCAGGGGCAGCCGCCCGCGAGATGCGCCTCGAACGCGTCGGCGAAGCGGTCGAGCCCGGATTCGAGCGGCATGACCGCCCCCGGCATGTGTCCGCAGAAGGCGTGCGGCGCCATCGCGCAATGCCGGCGCAGGACCTCGAGATGCTCGCGCCGACCCTCGCCGCGGCAGAACCCCTCCAGCAGCCGCGCCGTCCACGGCAGGCCGTCGCGGCAGGGCGTGCACCAGCCGCAGCTCTCCCGCGCGAAGAAGCGCTCGGCGTTGGCGAGGGCGGCGACCGGGCAGACCGAATCGTCGAGCACGATCACCATGCCGGTCCCGAACTGGCTGCCCGCCGCCTCCATCCCCTCGAAGTCCATCGGCGCGTCGAGCGCCTCCTCCCCGAGAAAGCCGCTCGAAAGCCCTCCCGGCAGAAATCCGGCGAGGCGCGCGCCGTCGCGCAGCCCCCCGGCGCGCTCCAGCACCTCGCGCGCCGGCGTTCCCATCGGCGCCTCGAACGGGCCCGGCCGGCGCACCGCGCCGGAGACGCCGAAGATCTTCGTTCCGCCGTCCTCGCCGCGCCCGCGCGCCTTCCAGGCGGCGCCGCCCTCGGCGAGGATCCCGGGCACGCAGGCCAGCGTCTCGACGTTGTTGACGGTCGTCGGCCGCCCGTGCAGTCCCGACTGCGCGGGGAACGGCGGCTTCTCGCGCGGGATCGCGCGCCGGCCCTCCAGCGCCTCGATCAGCGCCGTCTCCTCGCCGCAGATGTAGCGCCCGGCAGAAGCGTGGAGCGAGACCTCGAGGCCGCGCTCCCCCGGCACGGCGCCGGCGCCGATCAGCCCGGCCTCGCGGGCCTCCTCCACCGCGCCGGCCATCGCCCGCTGCGCCGCGCGATAGGCGTCCCGCACGAAGATCGTGACATGCGAGGCCCGCATCGCCCAGGCCGCGATGGCCGCGCCCTCCAGCACCAGATGCGGAACCGCCTCCATCAGCCAGCGGTCCTTGAAGTTGCCGGGCTCCATCTCGTCGCCGTTGACGAGCAGATGCGAAGGGCCGTCCGGATCCGCCGGCATGAAGCCCCACTTCACGCCGGTCGGAAAGCCGGCGCCCCCTCGCCCGCGCAGACCCGCATCCTTCACCTCCGCGATCACCGCGTCCGGCGTGCGCTCCCGCACCGCATGATCGAAGCTCTCCCAGCCGCCGAGCCGCCGCCATTCGGCGAGCCTGTGGGGCGTGCGGTCCGCCCGCGCATGGCCGGTCAGCGGCGCCTCCGTCACGGCCCGTCCTCCAGCAGCGCCTCGACCTCGGCCGGCGCCACCAGCGCGAAGTCGCGCAGCGCCGCCGGCGCCGCGTCGCAGGCGCCCACGCAGCAGATGTTGATCAGCGTGTAGCGCCCGTCCTCGGTGGTCTCGCCGAAGTCGATGCCGAGCCGCTCGCGCAGCCGCGCCCGCAGCGCCTCCGATCCCGCCATCCAGCAGGGCAGGCTGTCGCAGAGCAGGATCAGCCGCTCGCCCACCGGCCGGCGGAAGATCAGCGAATAGAAGGTGGCGAGGGAATCGAGTTCCGCCTCGGTCATGCCGAGCAGCGCCGCCGTCTCCGCCAGATGCGCGTCCGAGACCCATCGATGCGCCGCCTGCACCCGCCGCAGCGCCTCGACCGCGGCGAGGCGCCCCTCGCCGTCGTGCCGCTTGCGGAGGCCCCGGATCGCCTCTCTCGTCGCCGCGTCGAGGCTCATCGGTCCACGTCCGACATCACGAAGTCGACGCTGCCGAGGATCGCGACCAGATCGGCCACGGTCAGCCCCTCCGCCAGCCGCGGCAGCATCTGCAGATGCGCGAAGGAGGGCGTGCGGATCCGCGTGCGGTAGCTGACCGTGTCGCCATCCGAGGTCAGGGCGTACTGGGTCAGGCCCCGCGCGCTCTCGGTCGGGATCGTCGCCTCGCCCGCCGGCACGACGGGGCCCCAGGAGACGTGCATGAAGTGGTGGATCAGCGTCTCTATGTCGTGCAGCATCCGCTCGCGCGGGGGCGGCGTGGTCAGCGGATGATCCGCCTTCACCGGCCCGCCCGGCATCTCCTCGAGGCACTGGCGCAGGATCCGCAGCGACTGGCGCATCTCCTCGATCCGCACGCGCGTGCGGTCGTAGCTGTCGCCCCGCCTTCCCGTCGGCACGTCGAACTCCAGCGCCTCGTAGCCGCCGTAGGGCCGGTCCCGGCGCAGGTCGAACTCCATGCCCGTCGCCCGCAGACCGGGCCCGGTCACGCCCCAGTCCAGCGCCTCGGCCGTGTCGTATTCCCCGACGCCGACGGTCCGCGCGCGGAACAGCCGGTTGCGCATCACCATCCGCTCGTAATCGTCGAGCCGCCCCGGCAGCCAGTCGAGGAAATCGCGCAGCTCGCGGTCCCAGCCCTCCGGCAGGTCCTCGGCCAGCCCGCCGATGCGGAACCAGCCCGGATGCATCCGCGCGCCGGTGATCCCCTCGACGAGGCGATAGGCCCGCTCGCGGTCGCGGAACATGTAGAACACCGGCGACAGCGCCCCGACGTCCTGCGCCATGGTGCCGTAGAACAGCAGGTGCGACATGATCCGGAACAGCTCGCACAGCATGATCCGCGCCATCGCCGCCCGCGGCGGCGCCTCGATCCCGCAGAGACGCTCGACCGCGAGCACGTAGGGCATCTCGTTCAGCGCCCCGCCCAGATAGTCGACGCGGTCGGTGTAGGGGATGAAGCCGTGCCAGGTCTGGCGCTCGGCCATCTTCTCGACGCCGCGGTGGTGGAAGCCGACCTCGGGTGCGCAGGCGACGATCTCCTCGCCGTCGAGCGCCAGCATCACCCGGAAGACGCCGTGCACCGCCGGATGGTTCGGCCCGACGCTCAGCACCATCAGGTCGGCGTCGTCCGCCGCCCCCGGCAGGCGCGCGCGCGCCGGCTCGGCCTCCAGCGCCGCCTCCTCCGCCTCGAAGCGGTCCTGGGGCAGCCGGAACGGCCCCGCCTCGGTCGCCCGGGCGTAGTGGCTCTTGAGGAGGGGGCGACCCTCCCAGGTCTCCGGCATCAGGATGCGGCGCAGGTTCGGGTGACCCTCGAAGTCGATCCCGAAGAGGTCGAAGGCCTCGCGCTCGTACCAGTCCGCGTTCGGATAGACGCCGGTCGCGCTCGGCGCCCGCGGCGCCTCGGCGTCGAGCGCCGCCTTGAGGCGCAGGTCGCTCCCGCGCTGCGGCGAGACGAGGTGGCTGACCAGCGTCGTCCCGGCCCCCGCCGGGCCCGGCCGCGTGTGCCGCGCGCTCTCGTCGACGGCCGAGAGGTCGGCGAGCAGCGGAAACCGCCCCGGCGCGTCCTCCTTCAGCCAGCGCAGCATCTCCGGCTGGTACGCCCGGTCGACCCAGAGCGTCGGGATCCCGTCGGCCGTCGCCTGCTCGGCCAGGACGCCGCCCGGAAAGCGCTCGCGAAGGAGGTCGGCGATCGGCTGCATCGGGCTCACATCCGGTCCGGCGGATCGTAATCGCGCGCCGCCATGCGCGTCTCGCGCAGGCGGTCGCGCCGGGCTTCGGGGGCGTAGGGCTCGCGCGGGCCGTCCAGCGTCAGCCCGAGCGGCCGGCGCTCCGTCGCCACCTGCTCCTGCAACAGGGTCAGCCCTTCCAGCAGCGCCTCGGGCCGGGGCGGGCAGCCGGGCACGTAGACGTCCACCGGCAGAAACGAATCCACCCCCTGCACCACCGAATAGATGTCGTACATGCCGCCCGAATTGGCGCAGGAGCCCATGGAGATCACCCAGCGCGGCGCCCGCATCTGATCGTGCAGGCGCTTCAGCGGCGCCGCCATCTTGCGGAACACCGTGCCCGAGACGATCAGCAGGTCCGCCTCGCGCGGCGTCGCCCGCAGCACCTCCGCCCCGAACCGGGCCTGGTCGAAGCGCGGCGTCAGCGCGCTCACCATCTCGACGTAGCAGCAGGAGAGGCCGAAGTTGAACGGCCAGACCGACCAGCTGCGACACCAGGCGACGAGATCCTCCAGCCGCGCCGTGAGCGCCGCGCGCGCCACCGCCGCGTCGAGCCCGCCGCCCTCGCGCGCCGCGTCGGCGGCCGGCTCCAGCGAGAACCGGCTCACGGCCGCCCCCGCTCGCGCCGCGGACCCCATTCGAGCGCGCCGTCCGCCCAGAGATAGACCAGCCCCGCCAGCAGCACGCCGATGAATACCGTGGCCTCGATCAGCCCCTGCAGCCCCGCCTCGCGCACCGCGACGGCCCAGGCGAAGAGGATCGCGGCCTCCATGTCGAACACCACGAAGAACGCCGCGACCAGGAAGAACGGCGTCGAGACCCGCATCCGGGCGAACCCGATCGGCCGCACGCCGCTTTCGAACGGCCCGCCGACCGCAGCCTCGCGCCGCGCCCCGACCCGGGCGGAGAGACCGAGCGCCAGCGCCACGAGGCCCGCCGCGCCGGCCGCGTGCAGAAGGAAGGCGAGAAGGGCTTGATCGTAGGTCAGGGCCGGAATCTCCTGCTCGGGCGTCGGTCGGAGGCGCCGGATCGCCCGGCCCTCCGCGGACGAACGCCCCCGGCCGCGGCGGGGTTCCCGTGCGGCCGCGCCGATCCAAGGGTCGGCCCCGGACTTGCGGCCCGCGCCGCACCGCGCGAGCCTTCCCGCCATTCACGCGAGAAAGGAGCCCCCGCCGTGCCGATCTTCCCGTCGATCCCCGAAGACCCCGACCTCGCCGCCGTGTTCCGGCGCTTTCCGCACATGGCGCCGCCGCTGCTGGAGGTGCACGACCGGATCCTGCGCGATGCCTCGCCCCTCACGGTGGCCGAGCGCGAGCTGATCGCCGCCTACGTCTCCGGCCTCAACGCCTGCACCTACTGCCACGGCGCGCACCGCGTCGCGGCGGAGGTTTTCGGCATCGACGAGGCCGTGTTCGACGCCCTGATGGCGGACCCCGAGACCAGCCCGGTGGAGGACCGCCTGAAGCCGATCCTGGCCTATGTCCGCAAGCTGACCCTGACGCCCTCGCGCATCGTCGAGGCCGACGCCGAAGCGGTCTACGCGGCCGGCTGGCAGGAGCAGGCCCTGTTCGACGCCGTCGGCGTCTGCGCCCTCTTCAACTTCATGAACCGCATCGTCGAGGGCTCGGGCATCCGCCGCGACCCGCTCGCCGCGCCGCCCGAGGAGCAGGCGGCGCGCCGCCGGCGCATGGGCGACGCCGGCGACGACCCGCACAGCGCGCCGCGGAGCTACACCAAATTGATCGAGACCTACGGCATCGGCGCGCCGGGCGACTGACCTTCCGGACGGCCGTCGGCGCCCGCGCCGCCGGGACCGCCGCCGGGGGAGGCGCGCGAGCCGCTGCGGGGCCGACGATATCGGCTCCTCCCCGACGCCGCCTCGGCGTCGGTATGCCGCGGCATGCAGCGGAATCAGGCACTTGCCACCTTGACCGCGGCCGCCGGGCTCTACATGAGGGGTCGTCACAAGGATCGGGGACGGAGGCCGCCTCCCCCCGATGGCTATGCCGGGCGCCTATCCCTCGGCCAACCTCCTGTCGCGGACTCCCAGACATGATCCTCTCCCGCACGCTCCGCGAGGAGTGGCTCGGCGATCCTCGTGCCGAACTCCTCGCCGGCCTCGTGGTCGCCCTCGCGCTGATCCCCGAGGCGATCGCCTTCTCGCTCATCGCCGGGGTCGACCCCAAGGTCGGCCTCTACGCCTCGTTCTCCATCGCCGTTCTGACGGCGATCGTCGGCGGCCGGCCCGGCATGATCTCGGCCGCCACCGCGGCGACGGCGGTCCTCATGGTCACGCTGGTGCGCGACCACGGGCTGCAGTACCTGCTCGCCGCCACCGTCCTCGCCGGCCTGATCCAGATCGCGATCGGCGCCGCGCGCCTCGCCTTCGTGATGAAGTTCGTCTCGCGCTCGGTGATGACGGGCTTCGTCAACGCGCTGGCGATCCTGATCTTCATGGCGCAGATCCCCGAACTGATCGGCGTGCCGCCGGAGACCTACCTGCTGCTCGCGGGCGGCTTCGCGATCATCTACGGGCTGCCTTACGTCACCACCGCCGTGCCCTCCCCCCTGGTCGCGATCCTGGCGCTGACCGGGGTGGTCGTCTGGCTGGGGCTCGAGGTCCGCACGGTCGGCGACATGGGCGCGCTGCCTGACGCGCTGCCGGTGTTCCTCGTGCCGGAGGTGCCGCTCTCGTTCGAGACCTTGCGGATCGTCCTGCCCTATTCGCTCGCCGTCGCGTTGGTCGGCCTGCTCGAAAGCCTGATGACCGCCTCGATCGTGGACGAGCTGACCGACACGTCCTCGAACCGCAACCGCGAATGCGTCGGCCAGGGCGTCGCCAACACCGCGACGGGTTTTCTCGGCGGCATGGCGGGCTGCGCGATGATCGGTCAGTCGATCATCAACGTGAAGTCGGGCGGGCGCGCGCGCCTCTCCTCCGCCGCGGCCGGAGTCATCCTGCTGTTCATGATCCTCGTCCTCGGCGACTTCGTGAAGATCATCCCGATGGCCGCACTGGTGGCGGTGATGATCATGGTCTCGATCGGCACCTTCTCCTGGAGTTCGCTCAGGAACCTGCGCAAGCATCCGGCGAGCTCTTCGGTGGTGATGCTGACGGTGGTGGCGCTGGTGGTGGCGACGCACAACCTCGCCTACGGCGTGATCGCGGGCGTCCTTCTCTCGGGGGTGTTCTTCGCCGCCAAGATCGCGCAGATCTTCCGGGTCAGGTCGGAGGTTTCGGCCGACGGCCGCAGCCGGCGCTACGTCGTGGAGGGGCAGCTGTTCTACGCCTCGACCGAGGACTTCCTCGCCGCCTTCGACTTCCGCGAGGCGCTGGACGAGGTGGTCATCGACGTGAGCCGCGCCCACATCTGGGACATCTCCAGCGTCGCCGCGGTCGATCAGGCGGTGCTGCGCTTCCGGCGCGAAGGCGCGAAGGTCGAGCTCGTCGGCATGAACGAGGCCTCGGAGACGATGGTCGACCGGCTCGCCGTCCACGACAAGCCGGGGGCGATGGACGCCCTCTCGCTGCACTGAGGAGGAACGGGATGGAGAGCATCGTCGCCTTCGTCGACGGCTCGACCTACGGCGCGAGCGTCTGCGACCACGCGGCCTGGGCGGCGGAGCGCCTTCGCGTCCCGGTGACGCTGGTGCACGCGCTCGGGCGCCCGGACGCCTCATCGGCGCCGGCGGACCTCTCGGGCAACCTGAAGCTCGGCGCGCGCCGGGCGCTGCTCGAGAAGCTCGCCGCCCACGACGCCGAGCGGGCGGCGCTGGCGCAGGAGCGCGGGCGCGCGCTGCTCGACGACGCCCGCGCGCGGATCATCGCCACGGCCGACGTGGAGGTGCGCACGCGCCTGCGTCTCGGCGACCCGGTGCAGGCGCTCGAGGAGATCGAGCGCGAGGCCGGCGTGCGCCTCATCGTGATCGGCAAGCGGGGCGAGGACGCGTCGCCGGCGATGGAGCATCTCGGCTCCAACCTCGACCGGCTGGTGCGCGCGGCGGATCGCCCGGCGCTGATCACCTCGCGCGCCTTCCGACCGGTCGGGCGCGTGCTGCTCGCCTTCGACGGCGGCGCGAGCGCGCGGCGCGCCGTCGAGCGCATCGCCGAGAGCCCGATGCTCCGCGGCGCCGCGGTCGACGTGCTGACCGCGGGCTCAGGCGCGGCGGAAGGCCTTGCGTCGGCGGCCGAGCGCCTGCGCGCGGCCGGCTTCGAGGCCGGCGAACGGCGCCTCGACGGACCGCCCGAGCCGGCGATCTCGACCGCCGTCCGCGACCTCGGCGCCGACATGCTTGTCCTCGGCAAGTCGGGGCATTCGCGCCTTCACCAACTCTTCGTCGGCTCGACCACGCTCGGCCTGATGCGATCCTGCCAGGTTCCGGTCCTGATCTTCCCCTGAGTCGCCGCGCCGGGGGCGCGCGATGCGTCGCGACCGCCCGGAGGGCGACGCCAGGCCGGCGCAGGTTCCTCGTGCGGGAGCGCGCGCACGCACGCGCTCAAGGCCAAGGCGTCGTCGCGGGACGGTCCGCCTCCGAGGTTCCGCGGAAGGGCGGGTCGGACACGGGGATCCCGTCGTGGCGGATCGGCCGCCTGATCCGGGTCGCCGCCGCGGCCCCGCCGCCCGCCTCGGCGGTCAGCGCAGTCTGAACCGCACCGGAAGCACGATCTCCATTCCTCCGACTCCCAGTTCGCGCGGGATCGGGGGCAAAGGCGAGGCGCGCCGGATCATCGCGAGGATCTCCGCATCGAGCACCGCATGCCCGGCGCTGCGCCGCAGTTCGAAGTCGAGGACGCGCCCATCCGCGGCGAACCGAACGCGCAGCAGGCCCTCTCCCTCCAGCCGACGGCGCACCGCGGCCCGCGGGTAGCGCTTGTGGCGCGCGATCCAGGCGCGAAGCGCGTCGACGTAGTCCGCCTTGGCCGCCGCCCCGCCCGCCCCTGCGCCGGACTCGCCGCCGTCTCCGCTCGAAGGCGGCCCCGCCGCGGCGGCGGCGCCGGCCGGGGCCGGCGCATCGGCGGGTCCGCCCGCGTCGCTCTCGCCCCGTGCCTCCGGCCGCTCGGCCTCCGGCACGACTGCCGGCCGCGTCCGCTCCGCACGCGCGGACGTCTCAGCGGGCGCGCTCGGACGCACTGACGGGGACGGCGCCCGGCCCGGCGCCTCTCCCTCGGCGGCGGGGCGCGCCGGATCCCGGGCCGGCCGCGCCTGCACCCGCTCCGCGGCCACGGCAGCCACGCGCCCGACCGCGGATGCCCCCTCCGGCGGCGCGGACGCCGCGGCCGCTTCCGGAGGCGCCGACGCCAAGGCAGCCTCCGGCGGCGCGGACGCCGCCGCGGCTTCGGGGGGCGGAGGCGCCGACGGCTCGGCAAGGTGCGACGACCCGGTCCCCGCCACCGCGTCCCCTGCGGCCGACGCCAAGCCGGCGACGCCGCCGGCCGAGGCCTCCGGCGCGCCGGCACGGATCGCCGGCGACGCCTTGAGCGCGTCGCGCGGCGCTTGCGCCACCGAAACCGATCCAAGTTGCGTCCGCGCCGAGGCGGCACGGCCCGTCGGCGCCTCCGCCGCGAGGGTCAGCGCCCCCCGCTTCACGACCGGAGCGACATCGGTCGGCCCATCCTTCCAAGCCTCGGGCGGCGACCCCGCCGACGCCTCAGGCGGCGCGTCCGAGGGCGCCACAGTCGACACGCCCATCGCCGCCTCAGGCGGCACGTCCATCGCCGCCTCAGGCTGCACGTCGGTCGCCGCCCCGGAGGGACCGCCGGCAATCCCGCCCAGGACGACCGTGGGGCCCGCGCCACCCCCTCCGCCGCCCGCCGCATCAGGCTCCGGCGGCGCCATCCCGGCGACGCCGAGATGCAGCAGCCCCGCCGCCGCCACGCCCAGCACCATATGGTCCGCCCGCAACGTCAACGGCGCGGCGCCGTCGTGACCAGCCGCGCCTCCCGCACGCCGGCGGCCGCCAGATCCGCGACCAGCGCGGCGAGCGCGACGCCCTCCGCCGCGCCGTCCGCCTTCACGCGCAATTCGGCCTCGGGCTCCGCCTCCAGCCGGGCGGCCACGGCCGTCAGCAACGCCTCCCGCCCCATCGCCTCTCCGTCGAGCGCCAGCCGCCCGTCCGCGGCCAGCAGCACCCGCATCGGCGCCGTCGCCGCCGGCCCCTCGGTCCCCGATTCCGGCGGCGTCACCTCGAACGGGTCGCCGCCGGAAAGCCGGCCGGCCACCATGAAGAACACCAGCAGCAGGAACACCACGTTGATCAGCGGCAGGACCGAGGCGTCCCCGTCCATCCCCCGCCGGGCCCGCCGAGAGCGCCCCGGCCTCACGGCGCCAGCGCCAGCCGCGCCACGCCGGCCCGTGCGGCGAGGTCGATCGCCGCCACGGTGCGCTGCACGTCGACGCCCTCGCCCGCGCGCAGGATCACCCGCGTCTCCGGCCGCTCGGCGAGCCGCGCCTCCAGCCGCGCCGCCAGGTCCTCCGGCGTCAGCGCCTCGCCCGAGAGGCGCAGCCCCTCCGCCCGCACCTCCAGCAGCATCGCCCCTTCCATGCCCCCGCCCCCGCCGCCGGCGGCCGACAGCGTCAGGCTGCGCTCGTCGAGGAACCGCGAGGCGAGCATGAAGAACACCAGAAGGATGAACACCACGTCGATCAGCGGCGTGAGGGCGATGGCGGCGCGCCGGCGCCGCCGTCCCTCACGCCCCGGCCGCACGGGGACGCCCGAGGTCATCGTCGGTCTCCGCCGCGGGCGCGGCGCCGGGCTCCAGCGGCTCGGCGAAGGCGGCGACCAGCACGTCGTCCACCGCCCGCTCGGCCCGCTCGATACGACGGTCGAACCAGTTGAACGCGGCCACCGCCGGCATCGCCACCGCGAGGCCCACGGCCGTCGTCACCAGCGCCGCCCAGATCCCGCCCGAAAGCACCGCGGGATCGACCTGCGTCCCCGCCGCCTCCATCGCCGCAAAGGCGTCGATCATCCCGAGGACGGTGCCGAACAGCCCCAGCAGCGGCGCCAGCGCCGCCGTCACCTCCAGGGGCCGGAGCCAGCCGCGCAGCGCCTCCAGCTCGGCCTCCGCGGCGCGCCCGGCCTCCTCGCGCACCATCGCGGCGGGCAGGCCGCGCCGCCGCCCCTCCAGCACCCGCGCCAGCGCCCGCGCCGCGGGATCGGCCGAACCGGCGAGCCGTGCCGCGGCCTCGCCGCTCCGCCCCGCGCGCATCAGGCCCAGCCCCGCCCGCGCCGCACCGTCGCCGAGATCGGCGCGCGCGAACTGCCAGGCCTTCGCGAGCACGAGACCCAGCGCGAAGACCGAGAGCGCGATCAGCAGAGCCGCCACCGGCCCCCCCGCCTCGACCAGCGCGCCGAGGCGCTCCGTCCCGCGCGCGGCGATCGCGAAGATCGGGTCCATGCGGCCCCTCCCTCAGTTCGTCAGCGGCGCGGCGGCGCGCGAGGACGCCTCGATGCGAGCGAGGCAGTCGCCGCCCGCGCCCTCGCCGGTGCAGCTCAGCACGTCGTTCAGCAGCACCCGGCCGATCCCGTCGCAGGCCAGCCCGCCGATCATGAAGACCTTCACCGCCTCGCGCCCGGCGCGGAGCGGCCCCGCCTCCACCGCGAGGCGGCGCGCGATCACCCCGTCGGGATCGAACAGCACGATGTCAAGCTCCAGGCTCTCCAACGCGCCGCCTCGGTTGTCGAGCACCAGGTACGCCCGGCACTCGCCCTCCACCGTCTCGAGCCGGTTCAGCTCGAGACCGATCGCCGGCGCCGGCTCGCCGGCGGCCGGGCCGGCCGCGACGACGCCGAGCGCCAGAGCCGCGGCGACGCGATGAAGCATGGGACGGTCTCCTCCTCTTGCACGACACCCGCCCGAAATCCGAGCTTTTCGCTCATCTATCGCGCGCCACCGGCCGACGCAACGCGCCGGACCACGCTCCGCCGCCTCCTCGGGGCATCTTCGACGGAAAATCGTCGGATGTCTTGGCCGCCGGATCGGACGTGGTCCCAGCCCGAGACCAAGCCCGCCGCCCCGCCCGAACCGCGAGCCGCGACAAGGGGCCCTGCCGATGACGTCCAGACCGTCCGCGAGCGCATCGGCCGCGCCCGCCGGCCTCCACATCCGGGCGACCGAGGCGCTCGATCCGATCACCCCTCCAGTCGGCCCCGTGCGCTTCGCGACGCCGATCTCCGACCTCCCGCGCACC
>Ga0102943_1000188_pt1 | contig 42797 bp, 43 predicted proteins | sample SalPonC_black_MG_FD_78174 | JGI IMG/M metagenome (GOLD analysis project Ga0102943, IMG submission 78174) | Salt pond soil microbial communities from South San Francisco under conditions of wetland restoration - Salt Pond MetaG... | ecosystem: Environmental > Aquatic > Marine > Intertidal zone >...
GTGGACCATCGATAGTTCCCCATGGCAGTCTGTACCTTTGTGGTTTCAATGCAGTCAAACCAATCCAGAATCTGAGCGAGAGATCGTTGATCAAGCCAGTTCTTCAGCTTTTTTTCGAGCTTGACAAGCGCTTTGGTTTTTCCAGGCTCATTTTCCCCGAGCTTGGCCTGTACTTCCTTTATTTTTTTGGTCAGGAAACAATGATAGCCCAGCGAGACAAATTGTGTAAATTGACTTCCACGCAGATTGTCCGGGTACCATGTGCGGGGTCGAGCACCGTCGAGTCTCCCCTTTTGTACGGCAAAAAGTTCTTGAATTTTTTCTCGCAGCCGATAGTTTTCAAGTGCTGTAAATGTGTCCATAGTCTGATTGCTGACAAGGGCGAAATAGCCAAAGTACTTTTTTGCTTCAGCAATGGCCTTGTCGTTGAATCCCACCTGCAACTGTCCCCCCGTCCCTTTTTGGAACAGGTCAGGCGATGGGTTCACCAGCCTTGACGGAATATAAGGTCAAAAGTTTGATCGTGTTGAGCCCGTCGCCATCCTTTTTGAATCCCTGCCGTGCCTCAGACTGATTTTCAGAGTAGGTCGAGATGGTGGTAGAATCCCCGATGATGGGCATGACCGAGTAGACCGCATGGCCGATGCCATGGTTTAACCGTTTCCAGCCAGGGCGTTCATATGCTTTGCAAGTGTGAGAACTTGGTGTAGAGTGTCAGGCATGAGTTTGAGGCGGTTCAACTGAATTTTCAAATGGGATGACCATGCTTCCGATCCTTCTGTGTATGGGACTTGTGTATCTGCTGGCCCTGGGGGCAGGGCGGATCAGTGCCTCAATGGGGATACCCAGGGTCACCGGATACCTGGTCGTGGGTCTGCTTACCGGTCCTTCTGTGGGCAGCCTGGCCGGATTGCCCGGGCTGATGACCCATGGGCTCCAGCAGGGCCTGGTTCCCCTTCATGACATCATCCTGGGGCTGATTGTGTTCACCATCGGCGGCAGTTTCCGCCTCAAAGCGATGCGGAAAGTCGGGTCCAAGCTGCTGATGATCAGCACCTGTGAAATCGGATTTACGGCAGTGCTGGTGGGCGCCGGTTCCTATCTGCTGACCCGGTCATTCCTGGCGGCCGGGTTTCTGGCCATCATGTCCGTCACCACAGCCCCGGCCGCCACCCAGATGGTGATACGGGAGTATCAGTCCGAAGGACCGCTGACGGAGACCATTTTGCCCCTGATCGGCATGAACAACCTGGTGGCCATCGTTGGCTTTATTCTGCTGGAAAACAGCCTTCCCGGGGCAATTGTCTCCTATGGAAAAACCGCCTATCAGCTTGGAGCGCCGCTGGCCCTGGGTGTTGTCACCGGCCTTTTCACCGCTGTGATGGACCAGCGGCTGGTCCGCACCGTGGACCGGCAGATTCTGGTGCTTTCCCTGGTTTCGTTTGCCGTGGGCATGGCCGATTTTCTGGGGGTGTCCGCCATGCTGGCCGCCCTGGCTGCCGGGGTGACCACGGTCAATGCCTCGCCTTTCGGCGACCGGACCATTAAAGACATGGCCGCTGTTGACTATCCCTTGTACGTCCTGTTTTTCATTATGGCCGGGGCGGAACTCCACCTGGAATCCCTGGGGCACATGGGATGGATCGGCCTTGGGTACGTTGTTCTGAGAAGCGTTGGAAAATATGCCGGCTGTACTCTGGGCGCCACTGCCGCCCGGGTCACCCATTTCCGGCGCCGCTGGCTGGGCCCGGCCATGCTGGCCCAGGCCGGTCTGGCCATAGGGCTTTCCAGCACCCTTGCCCAATCCTGGCCAGGTGGTCCTGGCCGGGACATCCAGACGGTGATTCTGGCTGCGGTGGTGGTGTTTGAGGTGGCAGGCCCCCTGCTGACTCGACTGGCACTGGTGAACTCTGGAGAGGTCACCCTGCTCAATCTTATGGCCATGCGCAGCCCGGTGGGGTTCAAGGAAGGCCTTGACAGGGCGGCCCACCAGGTCAAAGACGCCCTGGGAACCGCCATTTCCGGTGCCCAAAAAAGCAGCGCCGGCATAAGGGTATCCCATATCATGCGTCAGAATGTGGAAAGCATTGCCAATGACACCCCGTTTCCAGATGTCCTCAAAGCATTGGAACACTCTCGCTATGACCAGCTGCCTGTGGTCGACAGGCAGCAGGAACTGGTGGGGGTCATAAAATATGCGGATATCGCAGATACCTTATATGAGCCGGGGCTTGGCGCCATCGTGGTGGCCGGGGACATCACTTCGAAAATTACCCTGAAGCTGAGGCCCGAGGATACCATTGAGACTGCGATGGAGGAATTGAAACACCACCCCAATGACACCTACCTGGTGGTGGTGGACAAGGACAACCCCCGCAGGCTCGTGGGCATGGTCCGTCAAAATGATGTGCTGTCCACCCACAGGTACAAAATGCCTGAAAAGACTGGAAAGCCGGGTTAGGGCCGGTCCAAGAATAGGGTCTTGGTCCGGGATCGCCTGGCATTCAACACCTGGCCCTGCTGAGAGAAGGCGTTATCTGAAAAGAGTAAATTCGCCATTTACTTACCTCCAAAAATTTTTGGATAACCACCTCACCGCGACCCGGGTCAGTTTACCGCCAGTTACTGCCCCGGGTTTCGTGTTTGGGGAAGAGGCCGGGCGGATTTTGGGTAAACTCCCCAATAAAGGTCACCAGGTATAAAGGCGCAGGAAAGTGGACGCGCAGAGATTGTCAGCAGTGGTGTTTGATTGTGACGGGGTCATGATCGTTTCCCCCATCTGCCTGCCGAGCCGGCCCGCCCCCACGGCCAGGGTCACCCACCAGAGCGATGAGCCCAGAAAAACCCCCAGCACCAGACCCCCGGCGGACACATAGTCCGTACCGGTGGCGGTGCCCAGGCCCAGGCCGGCAAATATGGCGGTAAAGGCCACGATGGTCATGGGGTTGGTCATGGTCAGGAAAAAAGATGAAACATAGGCCCCAAAACAGGTGGTGCCCCCCTGGCTGATCCGTTTCCTGGTAGGTTTTGGCGGGCGGATGAGAAAGCCGATCCCCAGAATGATCAGAAAGAGGCTGCCGGCCCGCAGCAGCCAGGCATTCCACGAGATGAGAAATCCCGATACAAAGGTCAGGCCGAAGGCGGCCACACACCCGTACACGGCATCGGCCGTTGCCGCGCCCATGCCGGTGGCCAGTCCGGCCAGGGCCCCCGCGTAAAGGCTTCTGTGGACGGTGAGAATGCCGATGGGCCCCACCGGGGCGGCAATGGAAAACCCGATGAGAATTCCCTTGAAAAAATAGGTAAGCACCATACAATGGGTCCTGAGCTTTGGGGTTCAGTAATGGCCGAATCATATCCTGACCGGCCTGCCGGTGTACATGGACAAATCCTGGTTTAATCCGCCCCTAACCTAAAATATTAAACTTAAAAACCGCCATGCCCCTTAAATTTGAAAGACTGATGGACAGCATCGGAAAGAAGATCCTTGAGGCCCTCCGGGAAAATGCCCGGATATCCTACAGCCGCCTGGGAAAACAGGTGGGCCTGTCCACGCCGGCGGTGACCGAGCGGATCCGGAAGATGGAGGAGGCCGGTATCATCCTGGGCTACCAGACCCGGATCCGGCATCAGGACCCTGAAAACAGCATCCTGGCTTTTGTGGAACTGAACGCCCCGGCAGAGGCCTATGACCGGGTTAAAAAAAAGGCCCGGGAACTGGAAGAGGTTTTGGAGTGCCACCATGTCAGCGGGCATACGGCATTTATCCTCAAGGTCAGGGCTGTTGGCATCTCCGGCCTGGAACGGGTGATCTCCGGGTTCAGCCCCTTTGGCCGGACCCGGACCAGTATTGTCATGTCCTCCTCGAAATCCCAGGAATAGAGGGCGCACCGCACCCGGATCTCTTGATTTTTTCACCGGCCGCGTTATCTTTGCGGGATAAGGGGCGCTCCCCTTACAAACCGATATTTTTTTGCGGAGGCATATCATGGGAAATCATATCAAATCAGGACTGCTGCTGACGGTCATGACCGGGCTGTTCCTGTTTCTCGGATACCTGCTGGGCGGGCAGGCCGGCATGTTCATCGCCCTGGTCTTTGCCGGTGTCATGAACCTGGGCTCCTATTGGTACTCCCATAAGATCGTACTCAAGATGTACCGGGCCGCCCCCCTTGAACGGTCCCAGGCCCCGGGCCTCTTTGATACCGTGGCAAGGCTGGCCCGCCAGGCCGGCCTGCCCATGCCCGAAGTCTACCTGATCCCGGACCAGGCCCCCAATGCCTTTGCCACGGGGCGGAACCCCGAGCATGCCGTGGTGGCCGTGACCCAGGGGCTGCTCACTCTCATGGACCAGGATGAACTCGAGGGAGTGATCGCCCATGAGCTGGGCCATATCAAGAACCGGGACATCCTCATCTCCACCATTGCGGCCACCCTGGCCGGGGCCATCATGTGGGTGGCCTCCATGGCAAGGTTCTCCGCCTTTTTCGGCGGCAGCGACGATGAGGAAGGGGGCCTGGGGTTTGTGGGGGTGATGATTCTCTCCATCCTGGCCCCGGTGGCGGCCATGGTGGTCCAGATGGCCGTGTCCAGATCCCGCGAATACCTGGCCGACGCCACCTCCGCCAGCATCACCGGGAACCCCGGCGGCCTGGCCCGGGCCCTGTCCAAACTGGGGTCCTACAGCAGCCGGAGCCAGGTGGAGGCCAATCCCTCTACGGCCCATATGTTCATCGTCAACCCCCTCACCGGCCGCCAGATGGCCAGCCTTTTTTCCACCCATCCCCCCATTGAGGAGCGGGTGGCCCGTCTTTCCGGGCGGTCCGGTGCATCCCGGGGTGACAGGGGTCCGGCATCAGCCGGTTCCGGCACCGGGAAACCCGACATGAAAGACCAGGGACGGGCCTTCTGGGACAGCCTGAAATAAAGGGAGCCCACCGGAAATCTCCCAAAGCGTAAAAATTATTGCCAGCCGCCGGCAGGGATTTGGGAATACCCTGACGGGCAGAAACTTAAAGACTTTCCTGGACGTCCTGTCTTTCGAGGTGTACACGACCTTCGAAGTATCGTCATCGGAATTTTGTGCCGGGATATAAACCATACGTTCCTGGGAAAAACAGGCGCGGATAATGTACCGGGCAAGTGCTTTAAATTCATATGGGTTTACCCTGACTGATATTGAGAATTGATATTTTGGTCCATTGGATGCAGAATAGGGGACCTATGATTACAACGGATTTTATTGATGTCAGCGTGTCCCTGCCCTTGAGGGGCACTTTTGTGTATCGGATTGCCGACCGGTTCAAATCCGATGCCCGGGTGGGGGTTCGGGTTCTGGTTCCCTTTGGCCGGCGCCGGGTGACGGGATATATTCTCGGGGAGCAGGCAGATGCCGGGCCCTATAAGGCCAGGGATATTCTGGAGGTCATGGATGAGACCCCGCTGTTTTTTGCCAAGGACATCCCCTTTTTCAGGTGGATTGCCGACTATTATATTTACCCCCTGGGGGAAACCATTAAAACCGCGTTGCCTTCGGGGCTTGAGCGCCAGGATGTCTCCTGCGTGGCAGTGACGGAAAAAGGGCTAAAGGCCCTGGAAGACGGCAGTCTGACGCCTGAGCAGGCCGGATTTATGGGCCAGTTGGACCGGCAGTTGAAAAAACAAAAAGTATGTACCTTAAAATCCCTTGTCCGCCAGGGGCCGAAACAATCCACCCTGGTCCGGCAGCTGGAGAAAAAGGGGATGGTTGCCGTGTCTGCCGTTCTTAAACGAGAGGCAGCATCCATTCTGACGGAAAAGTTCATCCGCCACCAGGGGCAAGTCCCCAAAAAACAGGTCCGCATGTCCAAAAAACGCCTTCAGATCCTGGACCTTGTCCGGGAGGCCAAAGAGATCTCCCTGACCGGGCTGCGCCAACATGTGCCCACGGCCCCCCGGTTGATCCGTCCCCTGGAAGCGGCCGGATACCTGGCCATCATTGAGCGTCAGGTTTTCAGAGATCCTCTGGGAGATCCTGTGGAGCCGGATCAGCCCCCGGTGCTCATGGCCGAGCAAGCTGCCGTGGTGGATCAGGTGGCCCGGGAGATGGACAGGGGATTTACCCCTTATCTGCTGAGCGGTGTTACCGGATCGGGAAAGACGGAAGTGTATATGCGCCTGGTGGCCCAGGCCGTAGACCGGGGCCGGGGAGCCATTGTCCTGGTGCCGGAAATCGCCCTGATCTCCCAGACCGAGCGGCGGTTCCGGGCCCGGTTTGGAGACCGCATCGCCGTGCTCCACTCCATGTTGTCCCAGGGAGAGCGCCTGGACCAGTGGCGCCGCATTGCCTTTGGCCAGGTCTTGATAGTCATCGGCGCCCGGTCTGCCATATTTGCCCCGGTGGCGGATATCGGTATCCTCATCGTGGATGAAGAGCACGACACTTCCTACAAGCAGGAGTCCGGCCTGCGGTACAACGCCCGGGACCTGGCCGTGGTCCGGGCCAAAATGCACGATTGCCCAGTGGTCCTGGGGTCTGCCACCCCCTCGGTGCAATCCTTTCAAAATGTGCTGTCCAAACGCTTTACCCAGCTGGAACTGACCAAACGGGTGAATGACTATCCCCTGCCTGAGATTACCCTGGTGGACATGAAAAAGTACAAGGATACCTGGGGCACGGACCGGATCATCACCCCGGAGCTGGGAACCGCGATCAGGGCCTGCCTTGAAAAGGGGAACCAGGCCCTGATTTTCCTCAACCGCCGGGGCTTTGCCAGCTTTCCGGCCTGTTCGGCCTGCGGCAAAACCCTGGAGTGCGCCCATTGCAGCGTTGCCATGACCTATCACCGGGGAGAGGATGCCTATAAGTGTCACCTCTGCGGCAGGTTTCGGACCGGCAAGGTCTTTTGCCCCCACTGCGGATCAAACAAGATCAAAAACTTTGGGTTTGGCACGGAAAAGATTGAGGCCATGCTGAAACAGTTATTTCCCGATGCCCGTCTGGCCCGGATGGATCAGGACACCACCTCAAAAAAAGGCAGCGCCCTTAAATTGCTGCGGCAGATTCGGAACCGGACCGTGGATATCATCGTGGGAACACAGATGCTGGCCAAGGGTCATGATTTTCCCTCGATTACCCTGGTGGGGGTGATCTGTGCGGATCTCTCCTTGAGCCTGCCGGATTTCAGGGCCAGTGAGCGGACATTTCAGCTGCTGGCTCAGGTGGCGGGCAGGGCGGGCAGGGGCAAGGAGCCAGGCAGGGTGATTATGCAGACCTATAATCCGGACCATTTTACCATTGAGGCCTCCCGGCGTCAGGATTATCAGGCGTTTTTCAATCACGAAGCCCCTTTTAGAAAGGCATTGTTATACCCGCCCTTTGCGCGGATGGTTCAGCTGAAGATTTCAGGCGCCAACGAGACAAAGACCCGGGACCATGCCCATCTGGCTGCGGACATCCTTGGCCAGGCCCTGTCCCGAAACACGGAAACTCAGATTTTAGGGCCAATTGAGGCGGCCATCCAGAAAATTGCGTCCCGGTTCAGGTGGCAGATCCTTGTCAAGGGTCCGTCGGCCCGGGCCATTAATCTGGCGGTATCTGCCATGGCCACCGATCCCAGGATCACACGGGAAAAAGGGGTGACCATTGCCGTTGACGTGGACCCCTATTTTCTCATGTAAGATCAGAATTATACGTAAAGCTTGTTAAAAAACAGATAAGGCCCCAGGTTGTCATAGTGCTCTTTTTCGGTAAATTCAGCTGTCAGGTATTTGCCCTTTCTGGCCAGGACCGTGACCTCTTTTTTCACAACGGACTGCTTGGCATCGTCCAGGACAAACTCCAATACCAGGGTGACACCGGCGGGTATCTGCTGTTCCAGGTTGGTCATCAGGGTCAGGCCAATGGAGTTCAAGCGCTTGATCACCATTTTTCCGGCGCTCCGGATCTGCCCCCTGGACACATAGGTGCCGCATAAATGGGTATCCTTGTCCTGGCCGGCTTTTTTTTCCAGGGTTGCAAGATAGACATGACCGCAGCTGCATGTAAACCGCACCCGGGTGATCCGTTTCATCAATTTGTATTCAGACAGTTGAATGGTCTTGGTCCGCCTGCACTCAGGGCAGGTCAGCCGGGCCGTATCAAGGCTGGATATTTTAACCCGCTGTTCCATAATCTTATCCTCCTCAAGTTCCGGTTTGACCTGGCATTGGGTCTCAATTCGTTAAAAGACAACAATACATTTTTTGTGCCAAGCAAATAAAATTCTTGATTGGTTTGATTTTATTATATATATTTGAATAATAGTTAAATATCGTTATTTTGCTCTCGGATATTTGGTTTCATTTAACATGAGCATGTTTTATTTAAACAATAAGGTTTTATTTCATGGTTGATTCGTCAAAAGAGGGGTATGGCAATTATTGGGATCTGTTTAAAGAGCTGGACCCCTCAGCCTTGCAGCGGAAATTTCTCCATGCCCTGATTCGGATCCAGAATGTCCACCGGGGGTCCATCTGGCTGAAAAAGGGGTCCAGGTATGCCTGTGTGGAGGCAGCCGGAGCCGAGAGCGAGAATATCAAAGGGGTGACCCTGGAATCCGGTGAGCCCAGCATTGTGGGCTGGGTGATTGAAAACGGTAAAATGACCGTGGCCAAGATCGGCAGCGACCAGCGCCATCGCAGTGAACTGGAAGAAAATTTTTCCGTGAAAAGCAGCCAGATCCTTTGTTTTCCCTTGTTTTTCATGGAAACAGAGGTGTTCGGGGCCGTTCAGATCATTGATACCACCCCGGGCCAGACCCGGCTGAACCTGGACAGGGACTACCTGGATCCCCTGCAGAACCTGGTGGATATCTGCTCTATCGCCATGAGCAATGTCATCATGTACGCCAAGGAGAGGCAGCGGACCATTCACCTGAAAACCGCCCTGTCCCGTATGAAAAGCCAAAGCCCCATCATTGGGCAGAGCCGGGCGTTTCATAAGAGCATGGCGCTGGTCAAAAGCTATGCAGGTTCGGATTTTCACGTGCTGATCACAGGTGAGAGCGGTACAGGCAAGGAATTGGTGGCTGAACAGCTTCACAAAGGCAGCCCCCGGGCCAAAAAACCCTTTCTGGTCCAGAATTGTTCCGCCATTCCAGAGACCTTGCTGGAGAGCGAACTTTTTGGTTATAAAAAAGGGGCCTTTACCGGGGCCACCCAGGATAAGGTCGGCCTGTTTGAGGCGGCTGACAGGGGAACGGTTTTTCTGGATGAGATCGGTGATATGCCCATGAGCACCCAGGCAGGGATTTTGCGCGTGCTCCAGAAAAATGAGATCAAACCCCTGGGCGAAACCCGGGTCAGGCATATTGATGTGAGGATCGTGGCAGCCACCAACAAGGACATCAAGCAGATGATCGTGGAAAATCAGTTTCGCCAGGACCTTTACTACAGGCTGTCAGTGCTGCCGGTCCACCTGCCTCCCCTGAGAGACCGGCGGGAAGATATCCCCCTGCTGGTCAGGCATTTTCTGGACACCGAAGCGGCCAGGGCGGAACTGCCGGAAAAAAAGGTGGTGCCTGATGCCATGCAGCATCTGGTGGCCTATGAATGGCCGGGCAATATTCGGGAGTTGGAAAATCTGATCCGCTATCTCATGGTCACCACGCCGGGGGAATATATCCAGCCGGCCAACCTGCCCGAGCATATCCGAAGCCTTCCGGATAAAGGTGGCCCGGCCCACGCCCTGAATGCCGAACTATCGGATCTGGCCGACAATGAGTTTCTGGTGGACCTGTCCGGCATGACCTGGCCCAGCCTGGAAAGGGCCTATGTCAAAGCCCTGATGAAAAAGTACAATTGGAACGTGACATGGGCGGCCCAGGCCTCTGGTGTCAACCGGTCTACCTTTGCCTCCCGCATGAGAAAGCTGGAGATCCGCAGGAACCAGACCTGAATCAGGCGTTTTGTCTGTGCCAGGCCACCACCTTTTCGTAGGGGATGGTGCCGCCGAAGATGTCCAGGGCAGAGCCGATGGTCAGATCCACCCGTCCTTTGCCCAAGGTCCTGACATGGTCCAGATCGGAGAATCGGCTGGCCCCGCCGGCATAGGTGACCGGGATGGGGCTATGACCCCCCAGCAGGGTCACAAGATCCGCCTGGATGCCCTGGCAAAGCCCTTCTACATCCACGCCGTGGACCAGAAATTCGTTGCAGAAGGCAGACAACTGCCCCAGGGTGTCGGGGGTTACCGCCACATCGGTGAAGGTCTGCCACCGATCTGTGACAATAAAAAAGGTGTCCTCTTTTTTTCGGCAGCTTAAATCCAGGACCAGCCGGTCCTTTCCCACAGCCTTTACCAGGGCGCTGAGCCTGTTCATGTCCACCCGGCCTTTGGAAAAGACATAGGAGGTGACAATGACGTGGGAGGCCCCGGCATCCAGGTATTGCCCGGCATTGTCCGGGGTGATGCCGCCGCCCATCTGAAGACCTCCCGGATAAGCGGTCAGGGCGGACAGGGCCGCGGTTTCGTTGCCCGGACCCAGGGCAATGACATGGCCGCCGGGCAGGTTGTCGGCCTGGTATTGCCGGGCAAACCGGGCCGGAGAATCAAGGCTTTCAAAGTTGGTCACCGGGTTTGCGGCATTATCGTCCTTGAGGCTGCCACCGACAATTTGAACGACTTTGCCGTTTCTCAGGTCAATACAGGGTCTGAACTTCATATGGTCTCTTCCTTTGTTTTGTGGGGTGACGGGATCAGGGGCCTGTACAGGGATCAGCCGTGCTGCACGGCCAGGGCAACCCATTCCTGTTGTTGCGCCCTTTTGACCATGACCAGTTCGTTTGTGTCAAGGGCGGCCAGCACATCAGGCTCCCGTTCCAGGATGATCCCGGAGAGCAGGGCGGTGCCGCCGGGGGCCAGCCTGGCCCGAATGTCTCCCAGAATGTCGACGATGACCTGGGCGATGATATTGGCAGTGATGACCTGGTATTTGTCCTTGGCGGCCTGGTCCAGGGTACCGGTAATCAAACGGATGTCAGAAGACCAGGCCTGGTTTTTTTTCATATTGTCCCGGGTGATCTCAACGGCGGCAGGATCGGTATCGATACCGGTGATTTTTTGGGCCCCCAGCAAGGCCCCGGCAATCATGAGGATACCAGAGCCGCACCCCACATCCAGCAAGGCATCCTTTGGGGTGATGACGGTCTCCAGAAAGGCCAGGCACATGGCCGTTGTGGGATGGGTGCCCGTGCCAAAGGCCATGCCTGGATCAATATGGACAACAATCTCTCCGGGTGCCGGAGCATAGGGTTTCCACTCCGGCTTGATCACAATGCGGTCTGTGATGCGGGTGACGTTGAAGTATGCTTTCCAGGCGTGGGCCCAGTTTGCTTCATCCACGGTCCTGATTCGGGGAAAGACCCGGATGCCCATGGCTGAAAGCCCGGCCAGTTCTTTTTTGATTTTTTCAATGGTTAGATCTGCGGAATCCATGTCTGGGATATAGCCGATGATGGCATTTTCCTCAGGCAGGGGCAGGGTGTGGGTGCCAAACCCCTCATCCGGCTCAGGGATGGGGACATCGCAGACCACCCCTTTGAGACCAAAGGAGAAGAAAATATTGCAGATCAGGTCTTCTGCAAACGCCAGGGAGTCGGCCTGAAACCCGGCCGTGATTTTTTTGAATTTCATGGATGCCAAGTCTTTGTTGAATTTTTAAGTAAAAAAGATTATTTTTCATATTTTACAGATTGTCAAATTTAAAATTCATGCAGGTGCAAAGGCTTTTGAGGGCAAGGACAAATAACCATATCCCTGGCAGGAAAATTGATAGCGGCGTTCTGGTGATATTTTTCTGCCTGGTCTGTTGTGCCGGTGTCCTGGCCGGGGACAAAACACCGGGTCTTGAGTTTTCGGTAACGGGCAGGGGGATGACCTGGGCTGATACCGTGACCCTGGACCTGTCAGATGTCATGCCCTGGGCAAGGCGTCTTAACGCCCTGGATCCCAATTTTCCAGAGGATGGAAAACAGGTCTTCACCGGGGTGAAACTGACCCGGGTGCTTGAGCTGGCCGGCCTGGATAATGACCACAGCCTTACGGTGATCGGTTCGGACCAATATGTGGGATATCTGACACCGGCCCGGGTTGCCCGGGGCATGCTGGTCTGGGAGGCGGAAGGCCGGCCGGTTTCCAAGTTCAGGGGCGGTCCGCTCAAGCTGATGTTTCCCGGCGGGGCCGGGGTCCATTCTTCCTGCTATACCTGGTATGTGACAGCCCTGGTTCAAGGCAGTCCCGGGGCGCCCGACCTGACGGTGACGGTCAGGGACAACCAGCATAAATATTCCATCTCAGACCTTGTCGCAAAATCTGAGCCCCTGCCCGCACACCTGGTGTCCATTGCCCAGGGCTGCCGCAACGCATTTGCCCCAAGGGACCTGGACCAGCCGGCCCGGTCTGTTTCCCTGACCCGCCTGACCGGCGACCTGTCCCGGGCAGGTTCACTGGAACTTGTTCCCTATTACGGCCCTGTGGTCCGACTCAAGCCTGAGGCCCTGGCCGTTGACGCCCGGATTATTGTCCGTTACGGGGATCAGGACCTGCATCCGGCCCTGGGCGGTCCGTATACCGTTGTGTTCCCGGTGGAGGCCCGCCCTGAACTCAAGGGCCTTGTTCCGGAATCCGGTGCCTTTTTTTTCCTGAAGACCATCAAGGTAAGATAGGATGTTTTCCCAAAGAACCCTCCAGGCCAGACTATTGGTATCTGTTTTCCTGATTGTCTCTGTCATGGGAACAGCCATGACTGCCCTGGTCATTTACGTGGAAAAAAACAGGTTTCAGAAAAAGGAATTGGACCGGATTCATCTCATGACCGATGCCATGAAAATACGGCTGGGCCATCTCATGCACGGTGAAAACTGGCGGTACCTCATGATGACCCTGACCAATGCCAAGGCTGCAGACCCGTCGGTCCTGTATTTTGCCGTCACCGGCCCCAACGGGCAGGTTTTGGTCAGTGACCGAAAGAATCTTATCGGGAAACCCTCTTTTGATCTGACCCGGTATTCTCAGCCTGCCATTCCCCTGTATAAAAAGGCCAGCCCGAACGCGAAGGGAAAGTTTTGGATTTTTCAGGCCGCCTATCACCCGGACAGCAGTCAGGCCGGAGAGCAAGACATTGTTTTTGAAGCAATCCATGATATCGTCTATCTGGGAGAGCCCATGGGGCAACTCCGGGTGGGATACTCCCGCAGACCCATTACCCAGCACATCATCCTGCTTTCCGCCGGTATGCTTGGGACCGGTATATCTGTTTTGGCCGTAGTACTGGCGTTGATCTTTGTGGTGATTCGCAATCACATGGTGCCGGTGGAGTCTTTTATCAATCAAATTGCCAGCCTGGATTTTCGCCGGGAGGGAACCAGCCTCAAACAGAGCCTGGCCACCATTCCCCTAAAGCGCCAGCCCGGGGAAACCCGGGATGTCCATCAGCTCAAGCAGGCCTTTGAGCATCTCAGAGATCAATTCGTGGACGCATCTGATGAGCTGGAACGTCACAGAACCGATCTGGAGGGCATGGTGGCCCGGCGGACCAAAGACCTTAACCGTCAGATCGAGGAGAGAAAAACCATTGAGGCCCGGCTACTCATGGTGCAGAAGCTTGAGGCCATGGGGACCCTGGCCGGAGGCATTGCCCACGAGTTTAACAATCTGTTCATGGCCATAAACGGATATGCCACCCTGATTCAAAAACGGGTCCCTCCGGAACATCCCAACGTGGAAAAGGCCGACAAGATCCGTGACCTGGTTAATACAGGCGCCCAGTCCGTTCAGCAGCTTATGGGGTTTGCCCGGAGCGGGCAGTTAGATCCCGGCCCTCTCAACCTCAATGAGGTGATCCGGGGCAGCCTGGTGGTTTTGACTCAAAGCCGCAAAGGCCTGGACATCACCTCCCAGTGCCAGGATTCTCTTTGGACAGTTCACGGGGACCGGTCCCAGATGGAACAGGTGGTCATGAACCTGCTGATCAACGCCTCTGATGCCCTGCCTGAGGGTGGAGAAATTGGGATCCAGACTGAAAATCATGTGTTTGAGGGGTTTCAGGTGTCCTTGGATAAAAAGGTGTCAGGCCGGTTTGCCTGCCTGTCTGTTTCAGATGCGGGCAAGGGGATCTCTCCTGAATTGCTGCCCAGGATTTTTGATCCCTTTTTCACCACCAAGAAGGTGGGAGCAGGATCCGGCATGGGGCTGGCCTCTGTGTTCGGCATTGTTGAAAACCACGGCGGGTTTATCATGGTGGACAGTGCGCCTGGCCAGGGCAGCCGTTTTGATGTGTATTTGCCGGCCATGACCCCTGGCACATGAGAGCAGGCCCTGGAAAATCTATGGAAAATCCGTATCAGCAATTGTATATTTATAACTTTGACCGTATCCCCGAAATTTCACCGGCTATCGTCGCTGATCCCGCCTATCTGGGCACCTGGGAGGAAGGGGGTACGGCCTTTGTCTTTTTTTCCCGTCCGGCAGATGCCCTGATCTCTGATCTGGAAGAGGCGTTTCCGGATGCCGGCATGGTGGCCCGGTACGAGATGAGCTGTGAAGAATGGCACGGGGATCGCATTGAGCCTTATTGGGTGGAAAATCTGTGCATCGCCCCGCCATGGGAACGGTCAAAAAAGAGCCTTGGGGCCGGGGATATTGAGGTGCTTTTGGATCCTGGTGTGGTGTTTGGCACCGGCCGTCACCAGACCACCGAGGATTGCCTGACCCTGATCCACCGCCTGTGTACAACCCACGATATCCGCCGGGTGACGGACATCGGTACCGGCACCGGCCTTCTGGCACTGGGGGCCGCTGCCCTGGGGGCCTTTGAGGTCATGGCCTGCGACTTCAACCTGCTGGCGGTCCAGACCACCCAAAAGAATATTCTCCTGAACGGATTTGAGGACCGGATACTGGCCTTCCAGGCCCGGGGCGAGGAAATGATGGGCCTTGACTGCGATCTTATGGTGGCCAATATCCACTACGATGTGATGCAGCACATCATTGCCCATCCCGCATTTTCTGAAAAACCCTGGTTTATCCTGTCCGGCCTGCTCAACTCCGAGGCCGCAAAGGTGATGGCCGTTCTAAAAGAACTGCCGGTTCAGGTGATCCAGCGGCGCTGCCCTGACGGCATCTGGAATACCATTTTGGGCCGGCGCCTTGACGCTGGCGCCTCCACACCTTTTGCAACAAAGGGATGAACTGGCCTGGACTGGCTATTGTGCCTGTCTCTCCTCAAGCACGTCTTTAAGGGCTGACAGGGCGGTATTGGTCGCAGGCACCCCTCCGTAGATACTGGTCTGGAAAATTACCTCGGCAATTTCCTGGCTGGTGCAGCCCACGTTCAGGGCGGCATGGATATGCAGCTTGAGTTCTTGGGGTTTGGACAAAACCGTTAGGGCGGCCACGGTGATCAACTGCCTTGTGGGGTGGGGTATTTTTTCCCGGGCGTACATCTGCCCGGTGATATAAAGGGACATGTCCCTGGCCAGGCCGGGGTCAAAATAATGCCAGAGATGGTAGGGCTTGTCCTCGTCTTTAACCGTGGAGAAGTAGCGCTCCGCGGTTTTTCCAGTTTTTCTGGCGATCTCTTTGGGATCCATGCGTCCTCCTTGTCAGGGTCTGGTCAGGATAAACCGGGGCCAAAAGGTTCCTGGCCCCGGCAGTCTGTTGTGATAAGTTGGAATCGGTCGATGCCCCGGCCGCCACTGTCAGTCTGCCGGATCAGCCGCCCAGCAGGGTCAGAAAAATGCCCGCGGCGATTACCGTGCCGATGACACCGGCAACGTTCGGCCCCATGGCGTACATGAGCAGATAGTTTTTCTTGTCCGCCTCCATGCCCACCTTGTGGACGACCCGGGCGGCCATGGGCACGGCAGAGACGCCGGCGGCCCCGAGCAGGGGGTTGATCTTGTTTTTGGACAACAGGTTCATGAGCTTGGCCAGGAGGATGCCGGTCATGGTGGCGATCACAAAGGCGAACAGCCCCAAAAAAAAGACAAAGATTACCTGGGGGCGTAAAAAATTCTCCGCATTCATGGTGGCCCCCACCGGTACGCCCAAAAAGATGGTGACGATGTTCATCAGCTCGTTCTGGGCTGTTTTGTTCAGCCGTTCCACCACCCCGGATTCCCGGAACAGGTTCCCCAGCATGAACATGGAGATCAAAGGGGCTGAGGCCGGGACCAGCAGGATGATGACAAAGGTGGAGACAATGGGGAACAGCAGCTTTTCAAGCCGGGTGACCTTGCGGCCCTTTTTCATACGGATTTTGCGCTCGGATTCAGAGGTGAGCAGCTTCATCACCGGCGGTTGGATGATGGGCACCAGGGCCATATAGGAGTAGGCTGCCACCGCACAGACCCCGAGCAGCTGCGGGGCCAGATTGGCAGCCAAAAAGATGGTGGTGGGGCCGTCTGCCCCCCCAATGATCCCGATGGTGGCCGCCTCCTGGAGGTCGAATCCCAGGACCTGGGCCGCAAAAAAGGTGACGTACACCCCGGCCTGGGCCCCGGCCCCCAGAAAGATCAATCTGGGGTTGGCGATCAGGGGACCAAAGTCGGTCAGGGCCCCCAGTCCCAGAAAGATCACCGGGGGGATGATCTCCCAGTGGATGCCGTATTGGTAAAATTTCCACAACAGGCCCTCATGGGGGGTCATCAGCCCTGCCAGGGGCAGGTTGACCAGGATGATGCCGAACCCGATGGGCAGCAGCAGCAAGGGTTCATAGGACTTGGCAATGGCCAGGTAGATCAGCACAAGGCCAATGATCCACATGACCACCATGCCAGGGGTCAGGGCAAAGAGTCCGCTGGTTTGAAAGAGCATGGATAAGGCGTGCATGATCTTATCCCTCCTCTTTGGCGGCGGCTTTATTCTCTAACGCCATTGCCACGGCACCGGTGGCCTTGACAGACAGGTAGAGAAAGGCCATGCCCAAAAAGACCCCGAAAATGCCGGTGAGAAATACCGTCATGGGCGAGGTCATGAGCCTGCTCCTTTTGCTGCACTGGCTGCGGTTTTCTGTCTCAAGGTTTCCTGATCCTTTATGATTCTGGGCAGGATCATGTGATGCTGGGGACAGATGGATTTGGGGTTCTGGTAAACAGATCCTGCAAAGGCCTGCATGTACTGCCGCAGGTCCTTCATGGAAACCACCTCGTCCACCATGCCCGTTTTGGCGCAGTATTGCGGGGTGGAGGTCTCCACGTATTTTTGGGCCAGTTCGTTCATCTTGTCCACCACCGGCTGCAGATCCTGTCCAGCGTCTTTTTCTTTGACCAGGCGCCGGGCATAGGTGGCCACGGCTGCGGTCTCCCCGTGCATGACGCAGATCTCCGTGGCACTGGTGCCGATGGTAAAGGCGTTGTTTCTATTGCCCTGGGGGCCGCCCATGACGTAATGGGCGGCAGCCGTGCCTTTACGGAGAATGGCGGTCATCATGGGCAGGTCTGAGTCCTGGATGGAGTAGATCAGGGACTGACCCAGTCCCAGCAGCTCGGCTTTTTCGGCAATATCCCCCACATCAATGCCTGAGGTGTCCTGGAACCAGATCACCGGCACCCGGTCCCGGGCACAGAAGGTGACAAACTCGTTCATCTTGATCAGGCCCTGGCGGTAGAGCTTGCCGCCGATGCCGGGATAGTCCGCATACTCAGGGTAGCCCTTGCCCAGATAGCCCTGGCGGTTGCCGATGCAGGCCACCAGATATCCGTCCACTTTACAAAGACCTGTGTAGATTTCAGGGCCGTAATCCGGCCGGTACTCCAGGTGTTCAGAGCCGTCCACCAGACGGGCCAGGATCTGGTCAAACTCATAGACCTTTTTGGGGGCCATGGGCAGAAGCCGCATGACCTCCTCGGTCTCAAAGGCCGGGGCCTTGGGCTCGGCCACCCGGAAAAACTTAGGCGCATAGGCCGGCATGTCTTTCATGTAATCCTTGATGCCGTCCAGCACCTCTTCTTCCTTGGTGAACACATAGCGGAAGAACCCTGTGGCATCGTGATGGGTGGCGCAGGATCCCGGGGGCTTGGCCCGATGTTCCTTGGCCCGGGCCACAAGGTCTTCGGCCATTTCCACGGTGAATTCTCCCTGGGGAGCCATGCCGCTGACAATGCCGGCCCCGCCCACGGCCATGTTGCACTTTTCATGGGCAAAGAGGACGGTGGGGCTGACAGACTGGTACCCGCCGCCGGCCGGATTGGTGCCGTAGATGGCGGCCAGCACTGGAACGCCCTGCTGCTCAAGCTCTGCATGGCGGAAGAAGGGGGTGCCAGCCCCCCGGCGGTTGGCGTAAAATTTCTCCTGCTCGGTGAGCTTGGCCCCGGAGCAGTTGACCAGCCAGACCAGGGGGATATTCAGGCGCTTGGCCAGGTTGGTTACCCTGAGGATGTTTTCGGACTGCCCGGCCAGCCAGGCCCCGGCCATGACCTTGTTGTCAAAGCCGATGATCACGGCCCATTTACCATTGATCCTGCCGATGCCGTCCACCACGTTGGTGGTGCCCTCTGGGTTGTCTTCGGGGTTGTACAGGGTGTGAAGCGGGGTCCAGGTGTTGTCATCCACAAGGTACGCCAGGCGCTGCCACACGGTCATCTGTCCCCGGGCGTTGATCTTTTCCTCGGGCAGCCCTGCGCTCTTAACGGCATCCTCGGCTTTGGTCAGGTCTGCCTCTGCCGCCTGAACCGCCTCAAGATTTTTCTCGGTCCGCTTCAAGGTTCCTTTTTTCAAGGCATCCCCGAACGGGACCATGGTTTCAAAATAGGGTCTCATGACACCTCTCTGTTTCCCTTTTTAAAGGATACCGTTTATTCAATCACCGCCAGAAGATCGTCTTCTTCTACGGAATCTCCCTCTTTGACCTGGACCTTGGCCACAGTGCCGGAGCAGGGGGCAAAGACCGGGGTTTCCATTTTCATGGCCTCAATGACCAGGATTTCATCATCCTCTTCCACAGCAGCACCGGGTTGGATGTCAATGCTGACAATTTTTCCTGACAGGGGGGCGAATACATCTTCAGACATGCAAGTCTCCTTTGTGTCTATTTTTTTATATGAAAGAACGGTGCAAATTGCTTGAGTTCTTTCATGATTTGTTGTGGGTCGGCCTCGGTGAAAGACCAGGTCGGCCCATGGCCGTTATTTAAGGTGCAATATGCCGGGCTGTGCTGACATTATCTGTTGGCCTTGCGCACGCCCAATTGATCCAGGGCGATGATCCACTTGCAGATATTGGCCGAGCCTTCCACCATGGAATAGGTAGGGGCATCCCGGTAGTAGCGGGCCACGGGGTATTCAGTGGAATAGCCGTAGGCCCCTAAAATGCGCATGGCAAAGTTGGAACACTTGGTGGCCACTTCACCCACAAAGTACTTGGCCATGGCCACGTCCAGGCCGTTGTTGAGGCGTCCCTGGTCCTTGGCCCAGGCCGCCTTGTATACCAACAGCCGGGCCGCCTCGATTTCCGTGGCCATCTGGGCGATCATGTCCTGGTTCATCTGGAAGTCCCCGATCTTCTTGCCGAACTGCTTGCGCTGGTTGCAATACTTAATGGATTCATCCAGGCAGGCCTGGGCCAGGCCCACTCCGCCGGCGGCCGCGGAAAGCCGGGTCTGGTTCAAAGAGGAGAAAACAATTTTTGTTCCGTCCCCGGGCTTGCCCAAAATATTCTCCTTGGGAACCTTGACATTGTCAAGGAATAGTTCTCCGGTGGGAGAGGAGTGGGAGCCCAGTTTGTCCAGAGAACTGGTTTTTATGCCCTTAAAGTTCTTGGGTTCAATGACAAAGGCGGACAGGCCCTTGGAGCCGGCAGATTTATCCGTATAGGCGTAATAGATCAGGGCGTCGGCCACATTGGCATTGGAGATCCAGGTCTTGGACCCGTTCAGCAGCCAGTGGTCGCCTTTGTCCTCTGCAGTGGAGGCCATGGCCATGACATCGGAGCCGGCATCGGACTCGGTGATGCCGAATCCGCCGATGTACTCAGCAGTGCACAGTTTTTTCACGTATTTTTTGGCCAGTTCCGGGGTGCCGTAGGAAAAGATGGTATAGGCACAGCCCAATACCTGCATGTTGACCTGGACCCTGAGAGAGGAGGAGACCTTTGCCAGCTCTTCGGTCACGATCATGGCAGCCAGAAAGCCCATGTCCTCTCCGCCGTACGCTTCAGGGATGACCGTGCCAAAATACCCCAGTTCCCCTAAGGGGCGCATGACCTCGTCAATGGGCAGATGATGATCTTGGTCCCATTGGTCTGCATAGGGGGCAATCTGTTTTTTTGCAAATTTTCTGACTTCTTTCTGGAGCATTTTCAGCTCGGTGGACAACTCAAAATCCATATTTTCCTCCGTATTCTTGACCGGTTTTTCAATACCTATCCGGCGGCCTTGGTTTTTTGGGGTATCCTGGGCATGGCCTTACTCCAGCATCAGTTTTTCGGGATCGGTTATTTTTTTAATATTGTTTCACTGCAGGTTATGGGATACCTGAATTTTCAAATCAAAGTCAAGAAAAATCTGATTAGATTTTTGATTAAAAATGCGCTGGCAATGAAGAGAACTTAGGGAAAAATAAATTTAAGACCCTGATCAAACAGGTGTTGCCGGAATGACCTGGATAGGATACAAAAATAAACACCACTTAAATTGTAAGCGCAGACAATTTTCTGGCATCTGTTCCAGACAATGGCCGGTCCTTACGAAAGGAAGATTCGGATAATGTCTGCTGATTTTTTATCCATTCATGTGCCGGCATTGGAGCGTCGGTTTCAACTGTCGTATTTCCAGGATGATTCCTGTGTGGCATATTATCTGGATGCCAGGGGCACGGAGCGCCAGGTTTCCCAGAACCTGATCTTATCCCGGGATCCCCGGTGTATGGGGGTTTACGTCTCCAAGTTCTATCCTCAGCTTTTTCTGGAAGCATCCTCAAAATACCTGTCTTCAGCCTGTTTTTACCTTCTGGTCTGCCATGCGGTTCATCTTTTCCATCTCAAGGATGAGTGCCCGGTCTGGCTGGAGACGGATATCCGGGTGTTCCGACAGTTTTACGTGAAGCTCAAGGGGTTTGATTTTTGTATTCACCGGGCCCGGGTAGGCGAGCGGGTCTGCCTTCACGGAATTTTTCATGAGTCGCCTGTTCAGGTGGCAGAGATTCCGGTTTTGTCAGATCCTTTTGCCCGGCTTTGATGCGCCCACCTGTGGCCATGCCGTGACCCGGCCCGGGAACCAGAGGGCCAGGACAACCAGTGTCAGGATCATGACCCGGTAGATCCGGGGGGTGCTGGCAGGTGGGTTCTTCATCAATGGGAATGTCTCCTGGAGAAGGTCGTCAAAAGAAAAAATACCAAAAAACACAGTACAAGACCTGTGATCAAAAAGCCGGGAAATACCCAGAAGGTGTCCTTAAACACCAGGTTGTCCAAGGCCTGGCCGGAAAGCGGCTGATCTGCAGCCGCCAGCTTTTGGCTTTTCAGGACCAGGGCATAGCCGATGCCAAGGCACCCATAGGCCAGGTTGCAGGAGAGCCCCTTGAAGCTCAGCACCGTTGCCCGTTGAAGGGACGGGGTTTCCCGGTTGATGTAGAAACTGATGAAAAAGCCGTTGAAATACATGGCGGCAAAGGCAATGAGGGCCGGGATGATCCCGGCCCAGACCCAGAAAAAATTCATCAGAAACAGGCCGACAAAGGCCAGGGCTCCGGTGAGGCAGAGGGCGGCAGCAGGGGGCTGGGTTTGGGCCAGTTTCCGTGCCAGCCTGGGAATGATAAATCCCAGCAGGGCCGCCCCGGCCCCGATGATGCCGAACAGGGACTCGGGCAGGAGGATCATCCGGTAGTACTGGCTGGACAGGGTAATCACCATGCGGATGAAGCTGTCAAAGAGGGTGCCGAAAAGGATGATGCCAAAGACAAAAGGGGTGGCCAGAATCCATGCCCCGGCTTTGAAGGTCATGGCAAAGGCCTGGCCCAGCCGGTGACGGCTGTCTGATTTGTTTCCAGAGGCAGGGGGTTTTTCTGGAAGGATTTCCGTCATCCCGGCTGTGGCAGCCCAGGCCCCTAAGGCCATAACCAGGGTGGCGTATAGGGGAAATCTCATGGTAATGTCCTGGGTAAAGCCGGGGGCAAGACCCAGGGTCTGGGAGAGGCGGTTCAAAAGGCCGGGGTCATATATGGCTGCCCCGCAGGTCATGGCCACGATAAATCCCAGAGACTGAAACCGGGTGGTTACCTCCAGGATTCGCCCCCAGTCATCAACATTGCCGTGGCGGGCCAGTGCATCGTAGGCCAGGGCCTCATCCGCACCTGAGGCAGCTGCCTCGGCCAGGCCGCTGAGGACCCGGTTCACCAGAAAGGCCCAGAAAACCAGGCTGATATTTTGTTTGGGCAGAAAGGCAATGAGACTGATTTCAATCACCATGGTCATGGTGGCAAAGACCAGAAGGCGCTTGCGGCCGATGGTGTCGGCCAGAGCCCCGGAGGGCACTTCTGCAAGGACTATGGTGGCGGCCCAGACCGCATTAAGCAGGGAAAACTGGGCCACGGTCAGGCCGAAATCCAGAAAGAGGATGGTAAAGACCGGGTAGTAAAATCGGGAGTTGAACAAGACCTTAAAGGCAATGTAGCGCTGGATATTGGGAATGGAAAAGGGCGACACCAAAGGGGCTGGGCCGCCATAGGGCGCCGGGGTCACGAATGGCCCTTCTCATCCGGCGACGGGATCAATGTTTTGAGGATATCCTCTTTGCCGATGATGCCCACGATTTTTTTGCCCTCAACCACGGGCAGGGTGTGAAAGTGCTTTTCCACCATGAGGCTGGCAATTTCAGAGATCGGGGTGTCCGGATTCACAGAGGTCACCGCTTTGACCATGGCATCGGCCACGCAGGTGGCGGCCATTTTTTTGAACTCCTCATCCATCTTTTTGGAGGAGGACAGGGGGAAAACGCCGTCAAGGATGGTGAAAATGGGGGGAACCGGGATTCCTCTCTGCTGAAATACCAGATCACTCTGGCATAGAATCCCCACCAGTTCGTCATGTTCATCCACCACCGGCGCCCCGTTGATGTGATTGTTCAGCAATACCTCCACCGCCCGGGTGATGTCGGTGTCCGCATGTAGACAGATTACATCCCTGGCCATTATGTCTGATGCTTTCATGAGCTCCTCCTTGTTTAGGCTTATGTTTTATTCTAAGGCTAAAACCGCTGCATGTAAAGGTGCAGTGCCGATCACCAGCCAAGAGACCCCTGACAGGAGCCAGGCCGGAACGGGGAGGGGGGTGGCAATGGGATCTTGATTTTTTTTCAGTCAGGGTTATGTTTTCCTGAAACAGGGCCGGCCTCTGGCGTTTTAACTTTGCTGGAGTAGGTCCAATGGCTGATCATATAAAATCCAGACTGCTGCTGGCGGTGATGACTGGAAGAAAGGAGGGGGGCCATGGCTGTAGGATGGGCAAAGGACGGTGCGGTCCAGGAGCAGATTGACGCCGGTATTGACGATGCCGTGACCCGTGCCCGGAGCCAAATGCCAAAGGGAGACAGTCTTGCCGAATGCGACAATTGCGGAAAGGATATTCCCGCAGCCCGGCAAAAGGCCCTGCCCGGGGTTCGTCTGTGCATTGACTGCCAGGCTGAATTGGAAAAAGTTCAAGGTGGCGGTCCTGCCAGAATCAACCGCCGGGGAAGCAAGGATAGTCAGTTAAAATAAGGAATTGCTGCTTTTGAACCAAGTCGATTGACACGGACGGGTTGCCTGGGATACATAGTAGAAACCAACCCATTTGAAAGCCAAGAGGAAACCGGGATGTCAGAGGATAATAAACGCAGCAGCCAGCGGTTTGATCTGAAGCTGCCGGTCAATCTCAGGGTCAATGATTCCGGCAGCAAAGAGGCCAGCCTTACACTCAGAACCGAGAATATCTCTTCGGCCGGGGCCTTGATTTCGGCAGATTCGACCATGGCTGTTGGCACCACCCTGGAGATCGATATTGATATCCCTCTGGACGCCCTTAAGTCGGTGAATGGAAACAGCGCCAAGGTGGCCCTGAAAGGGGAAGTGGTCCGGACTTCAGACCGGGGAACGGCCCTGGCATTTGCCAAGGACTGCAAATTCGAATATGTGTCCCAGGCGTCGGCCCAGGACGCCTCGGGTTTGACCCGGCGGGAAGTGGAGATCCTGGATCTCATCTCCAACGGGTACGCCAACCAGCAGATCGCCGATGAATTGTTCATCAGTCCCCATACGGTCAAAACCCATCTTCACAATATTTTTAAGAAAATAAAGGTCAAACGGCGCCTACAGGCGGCGCTCTGGGCTGCCCAAAACCTCAAGTAACGCATTTTTTTACAGTTATTTTTTTCCAGTTATTTTTTGCCGGAGCATTACCTGAAATACGCCTGGGCTGGTTTGGGTTGAACTGATTTTCCGCCTATAAGCTTGAGCTCACTTTGATTTGTTTACAAGACAATTTTTGTGGTTATCCTTTTTTGTGAGCGGTCTGTTGTGGCCGTCTGACCCAAGACCCTATTCAAGGAGGCGGTTTATGCCGTTGAAATCTGTTGAAACCTTTGATTTGAAACGATTGGAGGTCCTGGATGAGACCGGGCATGTAGATGAGGATCTGGAACCATCCCTGTCTCCTGATCAGCTTGTATCTCTTTACGAATCCATGATGCTGTCACGGCTTATGGATGCACGGATGCTCAACCTTCAGCGCCAGGGGCGGCTGGGCACCCTTCCCGTGGGAACCGGCCAGGAAGGGGCCTTTTGCCCCCCTGTCATGGCCATCCGGGATTCGGACTGGTTTGTGGGGGCCTACCGGGAGCTGGGGGCCCGGCTCATGCGGGGGGAACCGTTGACCAATCCTTTGTTTCTGTTTAACGGCCATGAAGAGGGCAATGTCATCCCGGACAATGACCGGACACTTCCCATCTCCATTGTTCTGGCCTCCCAGCTGCCCCATGCCGTGGGACTGGCCTATGGATCCAGGCTTCGCGGCGAAACCGGCACCGTGGCCCTGGCGATGTTTGGCGATGGTTCGTCTTCAGAGGGGGATTTTCATGAGGCCTTGAATTTTGCCGGTGTCCTCAACGCCCCGGTGATCTTTTTCTGCCAGAACAACCAGTTTGCCATATCCACGCCCAAGGAATTCCAGACAAAATCCGCCACCATCGCCCAAAAGGCCATTGCCTATGGCATGCCCGGGATTCAGGTGGACGGCAATGATCCCCTGGCCGTGTACCAGGCCACCAAAGAGGCTGTAGACCGGGCCCGGAATGGAGAGGGGCCAAGCCTCATCGAGGCGGTGACCTTCCGCATGGGGGTCCATACCACGGCAGACGATCCCACCCGGTACCGAGAGGACGACATGGTAAAAGAATGGGAGAAAAAAGATCCCCTGATCCGGTTCAAGATCTATCTGACAAAAAAGGAAATCTGGGACGATGACAGGGAAGAAAAGTTGACAGCAAAGATCAAAGCCCGGATTGATGAGGCTGTAGCCGAGTTTGAAGCGGGCCGAAAGACAACGCCCGATGCCCCCTTTGATTTTGTCTTCGGCACCCGGCACGGCATCATAGAGGACCAGCGAAAGGCCTTTTTGGCCAGGCAGGGAAAGGAGGGGCACCATGGCTAAGATTAACATGGTACAGGCGTTGAACACCACCCTTCACAGGGCCATGGCCACCGATGACAGGGTGCTGGTCATGGGAGAGGATGTGGGAATCAACGGCGGGGTGTTTCGGGTCACGGACGGACTGTTTGAAGCATTCGGCCGGGACCGGGTCATTGATGCCCCCGTTGCCGAATCCGGGATTCTGGGGGTGGCCATCGGCATGGCCGTGGCCGGTCTTAAACCCGTGGTAGAGATGCAGTTTTCCGGCTTTTCCTACGAGATGATGCACCAGATGGAGGGCAATGCTTCCAGGCTTCGTACCCGGTCCCGGGGGCAGTTCACCGTTCCCCTGGTGGTGCGCATGCCCTATGGCGGGGGCGTCAGGGCCCTTGAGCACCACTCGGAAAGCAAGGAGGTCTTTTACAGCCATACCGCCGGGGTCAAGGTGGTGATTCCCTCCAGCCCCACCAATGCGGGGCCCTTGCTTCAGGCCGCCATAGATGATCCCGACCCCGTGGTGTTCATGGAGCCCAAGCGGTCCTACCGCAGCTTCAAAGAAGCGGTAAAAGAAGAGCAATTTTCCATTGGAACGGCCCAGGTGGTTGAGGCGGGCAGTGACATCACCATCATCTCCTGGGGGGCCATGATGCACGACACCCTCAAGGCCGTGGCCGATCTCAAGAAAGAGCGGGAGTTTTCCCCGGAAATCATCGATCTTCTGACCATCTCGCCCATGGACACGGCTGCCATTGTGGCCTCGGTGAAAAAGACCGGGCGGTGCGTGGTGGTCCAGGAGGCCCAGCAGTCATTCGGCCCGGCCAGCGAAATCATTGCCGTTATCAACGATCAGGCCCTGATGTACCTGGAAGCCCCGGTGCAACGGGTTACCATGTACGATGTGGTCATGCCCCTGTTTGCCCGGGAGCAGCTTTACCTGCCCTCCAGAGCGGATATCATCCAGGCGGTTCAGAAGACCCTGTCATTTTAGGAGGAATCTATGTTTGAATTCAAGCTTCCGGATCTGGGAGAAGGCATTCACGAGGGGGAACTGCTTCAATGGCATGTGGCTGAAGGCGACCATGTCAATGAAGACGATCCCCTTTGCGAAGTGGAAACCGACAAGGCGGCAGTGACCATTCCTTCGCCGCGGTCAGGCACCATTGCCGCGCTCAAAGGCGCCCCCGGAGATATTGTGACTGTGGGGGATGTCTTTATCCTCATTGATGACGGCAGCGAAAAACAAGTTGGGGATGCCACAGAAGGGCCCCCTGCCCCTGCGGAAGAAAAAATCTCTCCGGAAGCTGCGTCCCCGGCAGACAAGGATGCAAAAGCCTTCTTGCCATCCCGGGTGATTGCGGCCCCGGCCACCCGGCGCCTGGCTCGGGAAATGGGGGTGGATATCCGTCAGGTCCAGGGCACTGGTCCAGGGGGGCGGGTCACCCCTGAAGACCTTGAGGCCTTTGACGGCCAAAACATTGAAGAACAGGGCATTGACGGGCCGGAACACCCCCGGGTTCCTGAAGAGGATACGGGCCTGGGGCAGCCGCTGGAAACGGTGTCAGGCAGATCCCTAAACGCCCAGGGCGTTCCTTTTCTTGAGGTACCATGGGCGCCTGTGGCGGACGGTGGTCCTGTGGAGCGGGAGCCCATCCGGTCCCTGCGGCGGAAGGTGGCGGTCAAGACCACCACCTCAAACATTCTCATCCCCCATGTGGCCCATATGGATGACATCGATGTCACCCAGATTGAGGCCCTGCGCCAGGACTACAACGCCAGGAACCCTGATCAGGCAAAGCTGACCCTTCTGGCCTTTGTGGTCAAGGCCGTGGCAGCAGGGCTCAAGCCCTACCCCATGTTCAACGCCAGCATCGACCTTGCCGCCAACGAGGTTGTGTACAAAAAGTACTACAACATCGGCTTTGCCGCAGATACCCCCAGGGGCCTGATGGTCCCGGTGATTCAGGATGCGGACCGCCAGAGCCTGTCCGGCATGGCCGACCGGATCCGGCACCTGGCAGACAAGGCCCGGAAAGGAGAGATTCAGGTCTCCGAGCTCACCCACGGGACCTTTACCGTGACCAATGTGGGGGCTGTGGGCGGCACCCATGTCTTTCCTGTGATCAATGCGCCGGAAACCGCCATCCTGGGGCTGGGCCGGGTAAAGAAAAAGCCGAAGGTCATGAGCCAGAAGGGCAGGGACGAGATCCGGATCCGGTCCGTGCTGCCCGTGACCCTATGCTTTGATCACCGGGTTGCGGACGGGGCCCAGGCCGCCGCCTTTGTCAGGGATCTCAAGGCGGTGCTGGAGAGCCGCCTGAACTTCATGGTTCAGGTGTGATTCCTTAATATTCTTGGAGGAGCGAAATGGTTGTAGGTGAAATGATTCTGGAAACCGAAATTTTGGTCATCGGGGGAGGGCCCGGCGGATACACCGCTGCCATCCACGCCGCAGACCTGGGCCATGATGTGGTGCTGGTGGAGTCCCGGGACATGCTCGGGGGCGTCTGCCTTACCGAGGGATGTATCCCGTCCAAGACCCTGATCCATGCGGTGGGCCTGGCCCAGAACCTCACCGACGCCAGGGCCATGGGCCTGGTCCACGACGGGATTCGCTTTGATGCGGAAAAACTCAGAGGCCATGTGAGGCAGGTGGTGACCACCCTGTCCTCCGGGGTGGCCGCCCTGGTGGAAAACCGGGAGATCGAGCGGGTCAAGGGCCATGCCCGGTTCCAGACCCCCAACCGGGTCTACGTAGACGGGGCCAATACCATTGTCAATTTTGACTATGCCATCATCGCCCCAGGATCCCGGATCAACACCCTTCCGGACAATCTGGTCAAGGCGGGGGGGCAGATCTGGACCTCGGCCCAGGCCCTGGCTATTCCCCAGATTCCTGAACGCCTGCTGGTCATCGGAGGGGGATATATCGGCCTGGAGATCGGCCAGGCCTATGCAGGCCTGGGCAGCCGGGTCACCCTGGCGGAGTTCTCTGATGCTTTGCTCTCCGGGGCGGACCAGGATCTGGTGGCTGTGGTGACAAAGCAGTGCGAGAAAAGCTTTGACGCCGTGCTCACCGCTGCCCGGGTGGATTCAATACAGCCCACCAAAGATGGGTTTGAGGTGGCCATTGAGCAAAAAAACGATACCGGGTCTGACATTTTTAAATCGAGGTTTTCCCAGGTTTTGGCCGCCACAGGACGCCGGCCCAACACCGATGACCTTGGCCTGGACACCATCGGCCTTGACCGCAACGACCAGGGCCTGATCCCCACGGATGAGCAGTGCCGCACCGCCATCCCCCATCTCTTTGCCATCGGCGATGCGGCCCCGGGTCCGGCCCTGGCCCACAAGGCCTCCAGGGAGGGCAAGGTGGCGGTGGAGGTCATTGACGGCCAGGCGTCGGCCTTTGACAATGTCACGGTGCCGGCCGTGCTCTTCACCCACCCTGAAATTGCCTGGGCCGGCCTTACCGAGGCCCGGGCCGAAGAGCGGGGCATTGGGGTCAAAATGGGAAAATTTCCCCTCACCGCCCTGGGCCGGGCCAGGAGCGCCGGAAAGACCGAGGGATTTGTCAAGGTTCTGGCTGATCCCGAATCCGGGGTGATCCTGGGCGTAGGCATTGTGGGGGAGCATGCATCGGAACTTGTGGCTGAAGCCACACTGGCCATTGAGATGGGGGCCACCCTGGAAGACCTCATGGTTACCATCCATCCCCATCCCACATTCAGCGAATCCATTATGGAAGCCGCTGAAATGGCAGCTTCAGGATCGGTCCACCTGATGCAAAAGAAAGAATAATGGCTGCCTGGGGCAGGGAGGAGGGCATCCTTTCCTTTGAATTTGACAAGAACCTCATTGAAAAGGTGGCAGACACCGGCGTGCCGGGGATGCGGATCTATGGTTTTGACCGCAGGGCAGTGGTGGCCGGCCGGGGCAGCCGCCTGTCCCGGGAGGTTCACCTGAACCGGATTCGCAGGGACAAGGTCCCGATCTACCGCCGCCGGGGCGGGGGCTGCGCCGTATTTCTGGATCCGGGCAACCTCATCGTTTCCATTGCCTTTCCCGCTGAGGGCTTTGGCAATGTGGGCCCCCTGTTCTGCGAGGCCGGCAACCGGGTGATCCGGGCCCTTGCCCGGGCAGGGATCACAGGGGTCTACCGGGACGGCATATCAGATCTGGTGATTGAAAACCGGAAAATCGCAGGTGCCTGCTTTCACCGGTCCAAGGACATGGCCTATTACTCTGCCGCCCTTCTGGTCTCCCCGGATCTCGGGGCCATGGATGCCTACCTTTCCCATCCCCCACGGGAACCTGACTACCGCAGGGGCCGGCCCCATAAGGCCTTTGTGGCCGGTCTGGACTCCTTTTTTCCCGAACTTACGGTTTCCCGTCTTGAATCAATGCTGACCACTGGCCTGGATCTGTCCGGGATTGAAGCGGGCCAGGGGGCAGGAATCTTTAAAAATTGAGACAAACCCTATGGTATCTTTGGCGGAAAACAGGTATGGTGCAGGTTTAATTTATTTTTAGGGTTTAACTATTTTTAATTGAATTAGGCTGGAGAGGAGTGACACATGAAAAAAGTAGGCATTGTCGGCTGGCGGGGCATGGTCGGGTCCGTGCTCCTGGAACGGATGATCCAGGAAGATGATTTCAAGACGTTCACCCCGGTGTTTTTTACCACCTCCCAGGCCGGACAAAAAGCCCCGGATGTAGGAAAAGACGTTCCCGCCCTCATTGATGCCCATGATATTGATGCCCTGATGGAAATGGATATTATTATCTCCTGTCAGGGGGGCTCCTATACCGAGGCGGTCAGGCCCAAACTCGACGAAAACGGATGGAAGGGATACTGGATCGATGCGGCCTCTACCCTGAGGATGGACGATCAGAGCATCATTGTCCTGGACCCGGTGAATCTGTCTGTCATTGAAGAGGCCCTGGCCCGGGGCATTAAAAACTATATCGGCGGCAATTGCACGGTCTCTCTCATGCTAATGGCTCTTGGCGGTCTTTTTGAGCAGGACTGGGTGGAGTGGCTGACCGCCATGACCTATCAGGCCGCCTCTGGCGCGGGTGCCCAAAATATGAAGGAACTGGTGGCCCAGATGAAGGCTGTGGGTGATGCTGCAGCCCCTGTCATGGCCGATCCGGCCTCTGCCATTCTGGACCTGGACCGGACCGTCACCCAGACCCTGAGGGGGGGCAGTTTTCCCACGGCCAACTGGGGGGTGCCCTTGGGGGCCAGCCTGATTCCCTGGATCGACCGGGCCATGGAAAACGGCCAGACCCGGGAGGAGTGGAAGGGCTTTGTGGAGACCAACAAGATCCTGGGCCGCCCGGACAACCCGGTGCCCATAGACGGGCAATGTGTTCGTATCGGGGCCATGCGCTGCCATTCCCAGGCCTTTACCATCAAACTGAAACAGGACATCCCCCTGGATGACATCATCACTGCCCTGGACCGTAAGAACGACTGGGTCAAGGTGGTGCCCAACACCAAGGCGGACACCTCTCGAGACCTGACCCCGGCGGCGGTCACAGGCACCCTGACCGTTCCTGTGGGCCGTATTCGCAAGATGACTTTAGGAGACGGTTTTCTCACGGCATTTTCCGTGGGGGATCAGCTGCTCTGGGGAGCGGCAGAGCCCCTGCGCCGGATTCTCAATATTATTGTCTAACCTGACCGTCTTTATGCTGGTCCATGAGTCAAGGCTTGGCTTAACGCCCCGGATAAGATGTTTTCTTCCGGGGCGGTTTTCTCGATGACTGTGCCCAGGGCAGATACCTGAAATAATCAAGGGCATTGATATTTACAAGGGTGTGGAATTTTGATAGCCATTTTTACAGGTATCCACTCACCGGGACCTGTCTATTCTTTTCTTTTTTCTATCCCTTCCCCGGTGGCCATTCATCAGATTTAAGGAGTCAATCATGTCAAAACTTATTTTATGTTTGGACGGCGGGGGCATCCGTGGTGCTGCCACCACCCAGTTTCTGGCAAAGGTTGAGGCCAGGCTTCAGGCCCATTACGGCAAAAGCCTCAGGGATTATGTGGATTTTTACGCCGGCACCAGCACGGGCAGCATCATTGCCCTGGCCCTGGCCTCTACCCAGATGACCATGGATGAGATCAACAACCTGTACAATTTTGACAATGCCCAAAAGATTTTTGCGGAGAACCGCGGCTGGTTCGAACTTGACGGGGTCAATGCGCCAAAGTACGAGGCCCGGGGGAAAAAAAACCTGCTTCAGGAGAAATTCGGACCGGCAAAGATCGGCGATTTGCGGCCGGGCACCCATGTTCTGGCCGTGACCTATGCCGTGGAGGACCGCAGGCCCGTGGTCATTAAATCCACCAAGCCCGAATACCTTGACCTGCTCTCCTGTGATGCTGCAGACGCCTCCAGCGCAGCCCCGACCTATTTTCCTACCCGGGAACTTGAAATCCCCCCGAAAGGCCGGGAAGACTTCTGGCTGGTGGATGGCGGGGTCATTGCCAATAATCCCACCATGTGCGCCATTGCAGAGGCCCGTCGCTACTGGGATACCGTTCCCATGGACCAGATGCGGGTCCTGTCCGTGGGCACGGGCTTTTTAACCCGGAAAGTCAACGGGCCTGAGTCCAGGAAATGGGGGGCCCTAGAATGGTTCACCAAGGGCCATATCCTGGAACTGCTCTCGGATGAGCGGGTGGTGGCCTATCAGGCCATGACCCTGATGAACTCGGGATCCTATATCCGGGTCAATGCAAGGCTTGAAAATCAGCCCGGATTTGACCAGGCCCCGGACGATGCCATGGATGATGTGAGCCGGACCAATATCAAGCGCCTCAAGGCCCTGGGAGACTTCTGGTTTGAGCAATACGGCCAAGCAGCCACCCGGCTCATCGCCGGAGAGTACCAAGGTCCCTCCCTGGACCGCATTGATCACAGAACCGGAACGCCCGTGGCAGGTGCGCCAATGCTGACCCCGGGGTCAAGACCATGAAAAGGGCGTGCCTGTGATCCTGCACCCGGATCATGTTCTTTTTTGCTTTACCCGGGCCAGTCAGGCAGATTCTCAAGCCTGTGTCAAGGTCCTTTCGCCTGAAGAGCATGGCAAAGCCATGGCTTACAGGTTTGAAAAGGACCGCAGGCTGAGCCTGGTGGCCCGGGCCCAGATCCGTTACCTGCTCTCGGTCATTGCAGGAAAGCCCCCCCAGGCCTTTGAGTTTTCAGTGGATGAAAAGGGCAGGCCCGGGGTGTCCCCCGGCACCCCCGGGGAGGGCATTGAGTTTAATATTTCCCACTCCCGGGACATGGTGGTTTCCGCGCTGGGCAGAAATTGCCTGGTGGGGGTGGATGTGGAAGGCAGAGACCAGACGGCGGCCCCGGCCATTGCCAAACGATTCTTTGCCCCGGATGAAACCGCCCAGATCATGGATGCCCCAAAATCCGAGCGCCAGGGGCTTTTTCTTAAGTTCTGGACCCTTAAGGAGGCATGGATCAAGGCTTTGGGACAGGGTCTGAGCCAGGGCCTGGACACCATCTCCTTTGATCTGAGACGTCCCGGCCGCATCAGCTATACCCTGAGGGACCCGGCGGTCAGATTCAACTGGCAGTTCTTCCAGTTTTCACCCCAGCCCGGAGCTGCGGCGGCCATAGCTGTGGCTGCCCCGTCTCCCAGGCGCCTGGACGCTTATCATTGTCTGCCTTTGGGTGAGTTGTCCCCCATGGTGCTTTCCTCTACCATGGCCAAATCTTCTTGACAGCCCAGTCCCCCTTTGAAAAAAAGCCCATGGCAGATACACAGCAGCGATTCAAAGCCTTTGTCAATGAACCTGGCAAACACCAGGATAAATTCACCCCAGGCGCCTGACCACGGTATAAAGGCCCTGCCAAGGCTCATTGACCGGGCAGCCTGACCCGGGGTATGGCAGTATCCTCTGGGTATTCCTGCACTGGCCTTAGGATTTTTTTCTTTGGCACCGGCGGACAAAGCCCTGAAACAGGGGGGCCATGGCAGGGTCGGTTTTAAGCATGAGTTCCGGGTGCCATTGGACAAGGTCAATGGGCAGGGTGTCGTGGGCCAGGGCCTCAATCACACCATCCAGAGACCGGGCCGTGATGGACAGGCCTTTGCCCGGCGTTCTTACGGCCTGGTGGTGCCGGGAGTTCACCTGGATCTCGGGCCCGAACAGGTCATACAGGCGGCTGCCCCGAACGATCTTGATTTCGTGGTCTGTGCCAAAGTGCAGTTTTTCCTGGGTATGGGTGAAAACCGGCTGATCGGCCTGGGCCTTGATATCCTGGAAGAGGTCGCCGCCCAGGGCCACATTGATGACCTGGGCCCCCCGGCAGATGCCGAGGATAGGCACCCCCATTTCCAGGGCCAGATCAAAGACGGCCAATTGGTGGACATCCAGGTTCCGGTCCACCCGGCCCAGTTCGGGAATGGGATTCTCCTTGAAAAATGTCGGGTCAATATCAAAGCCTCCCGGAAAGATAAATCCGTCCACGTCTCTGGCAAGCCGGGGCACAAGGTCCAGGTTGCCGGTATAGGGCAGAAGATGGGGTATCCCTCCGGCCTGTTCAATGGCGTCGATATAGGCCGTGGGGATGGTCAGGGCATAGTGGCCGGCTGTGGTAAAATCGGTGTGAGCAACAATGGATATCAGGGGGGGCATGGGGTTTCCTGGTCTATTTCCACAAGTTGTAAAAATGGTGAACCGGGCCGTGGCCGCTGCCGGTGGCGAAATCGGCCCCGGCGGTAAGGGCGTCGGTGATATAGGCCTTGGCTGAAGACACGGCTGACTCGATATCCTGGCCCTTTGCAAGGCCGGCGGCAATGGCAGAGGACAGGGTGCAGCCGGTGCCGTGGGAGTTGGGCGTGTTGATCCGGGTGGCGGGCAGCTCTAGCATTCGGCCGGTGGCTGGTGTAAAAAGAAGGTCAACGCTTTGATCTTCGGCCAGGTGCCCGCCCTTGACCAGGACATTGGCAGGTCCTAAGTCGGCCAGGTCCCGGGCGGCCTGATGCATGTCTTCCGGGGTGTTTACGGGGCGGTTCAGCAGCACCGAAGCCTCGGGTAGGTTGGGAGTGATCAGGGTGGCCATGGGCAGCAAGATCTGCCCCAGGGCGTCCACGGCATCGTCCAGCAATAGTTTGTCCCCGCTTTTGGAGATCATGACCGGGTCCACCACCAGGTTGGGACTGTGCCAGTGGGCCAGCCTGTCGGCCACAGCTTTAATGACGTCCGGAGAGTGGAGCATGCCGATCTTGACGGCATGGGTGCCGATATCATCCATGACCGCATCGATCTGTCGGGCGATGAACTCGGGCGGGGCGGGAAAGATGCCAGTGACTTCCCGGGTGTTCTGGGCGGTGAGGGCGGTGATGGCGGACATACCGAAAACACCCAGGGCGGAAAAGGTTTTCAGGTCCGCCTGGATACCGGCGCCGCCGCCGCTGTCTGATCCGGCAATGGTCAGGGCGCGAAAATAGGTCTTCATGGGGTTTCTCCTCTGGGGTTCAGGATCAGGGCTTCATCCGGGTGCTGATGTCCGACTCTGACATCCGGTACAGGGCATCGATGAGGTGCATCTGCAGACTGCCGGGACCTGGGGCCGCCTCGGCAGCCATCTCCCCGGCAATGCCCATGACGGTCAGGGCATGGGCGGCGGCTTTCCCGGGATCTGCATTGACTGCGGCAAAGGCCCCGCAAAGGGCGGATGCAGTGCAGCCCAGGCCGGTTACCCGGGGCATCATGGCATGGCCGTTTGTCACCTCAAGCATGGAATCCCCGGACAGGATATAGTCGGTCTCTCCGGTGACGCAGACTGCAGACCCGTATGTCTGGTTCAGGTCCCGGGCGCAGGTCAGGGCATCTTTGGCCCCTGAGGAGGCGTCCACTCCCTTGGTGGACCCATTTGCCCGGGCCAGGGCCATGATTTCCGAGGCGTTCCCCCGGATGACGGATGGGGCGGCGGTGGTTAGCAGATCCCGGGCCGAATCCGTCCTGAACAAGGTGGCCCCGGCACCCACCGGATCCAGGACAATGGGAATGCCAGTCTCTTTTGCCGCTGCCGCTGCCGTGTGCATGGCTCGGATCCATGGCCGGCTCAGGGTGCCGATGTTGATGACCAGGGCTGCGGCAATGGTCGTCATCTCTGCCACTTCTTCCTGGGCATGGGCCATGACCGGGGAGGCGCCGATGGCCAGCAGGGCGTTGGCTGTGTTGTTCATCACCACATAATTGGTGATGTTGTGGACCAGGGGATTTTTCTGCCGGATGGTCCACAGGTCTGCATAAACGGTTTCAGGTAACAGGGTCATGGGGGTCTTCCTTTTTACCAGTTATGAACAAGGGATGCCCCGTCCACCGGGGCGTCAATGAGTCCGTATTTCAGGGCAAAGTCCGCAAAGGCCTGCCATTTTTCGGTATTATGTCCCAGGGTTGTGGCAAAATAGGGCCGGGTCAGTTCAAAGGCACGGGTTTCAACCGTCTTATCCGCCTCGGGCACGGCCTTCAGATACAGGGCCAGGGACTGGTCCGGACGGGCCTGGACATCTTCCAATGCCTTGGCAATGGCTGTGACAAAGCCTTTGACCGCGGCGCGTTTTTTTGCCAGGGCCCCGGGGCCGGCCACAAAGATCAGCTCCTCGTAATCGGGAATGCCGTATTTTTCCAGTTCAAAATAATGGGCCGTGACCCCGTGCTGGGCCATGCCCACGGTTTCATAGGTTTTAAAAGGGCCCATGACAGCGGACACCTTTTTGGCGGACAGGGCGGGCAGGATGGTGAAGCCCACGTTCACCGGGGTATAGTCCTGGATGCCGTTGATATCGGCAAAGGCCTTGAGCATGACATCCATGAGGCCGGGGACGGTATAACCGATTTTCTGCCCGGACAGGTCCGAGGGGGTTTTGATGGCCGTGTCCAGAAAAAGCAGGGTGGTCAAAGGATGGCGGACCAGGGGGGCCACAACCCGCAGGTCCAGCCCCTGGGCTGCGGCAATGGTGGTCTGGGGCTGGTAGGACACGGCCAGATCCACTTTTCCTGCGGCGGCCAGCTTCAGGGCGTCACTGGTCTCTGACGGGGCCATGATGGTGAGGTCAACGCCGTTGTCTGCAAAGTATCCTTTTTCCTGGGCCACATAAATGGGGGTGTGGTCTACATTGGGAAACCAGTCCAGCATCAGGGTCAGTTTTTCCGTTGAAAAGGCGGTGGCCGGGATCAGCATGGCCAGGATTAGAGTTATGGTCAGGGTGCGGGTGAATGCTCGGGTCATGACAGGTTCCTTGTGGTTTGGGTTAATGTTTCCATGTGATAATTTTTTGTTCCAGCCAGCCCACCAGAATCCAGAGGCCAAGACCCATGGCCGTGAGCCAGGCAATGGCGGCAAAGACCATGTCAACCTTTAGCCGGGCATTGGACTGGATCATGAGATAGCCAAGTCCCTGCTGGGCCCCCACCCACTCCCCGATGACCGCTCCGATGGTGGCCACGGTCACGCCGACCTTGAGTCCTGCAAAAAACTGGGGCAGGGCCCAGGGCCAGTAGAGCAGGCGCAGTTTCTGCCAGAAGGTGGCGCCCATGAGGCAAAAGAGCACCCGGTATTCCGGATCACAGCCCTTGAGGCCGGACAAAAGGGAGATGGTAATGGGAAAAAAGATGATGATCCAGGCCATGAACACCTTGGAGGCCAGGCCGTAGCCCAGCCAGATGACCAGCAGGGGGGCCAGGGCAAAGACCGGCACCGCCTGGGAGCCCACCAAAAAGGGGGCCAGCCCCTTTTCAAGGCCGGGCCTGGCAAACATGGCCACGGCCAGGGGAACAGCAGTTAAAAGGGCCAGGCCGATGCCGGCCAGGATTTCTGCCATGGTAATCAAGGCATGGGGAGCGATGAGTTCAGCCTGGAGCACGGCGGTTTGGGCAATGGCCGAGGGGGGGGGAAGGATAAAGGCGGGGATTTCGGCCCACCACACCCAGAGTTCCCAGGCACCGATCAGGGCCAGTCCGATGCCTGCAGCCGTGGCATAATGCCGCTTCACTTCAGGTCTCCCTGGAGTCGGCCCAGCATCTGCCGCCTGGCCGAGACAAGTGTGGGGTCGTCAAATGGTCTGGGTTTGGCCAGTCTTGGGCACAGGGTCTGTTCAATCTCCATGGGGCCCGGGCTCAACAGGCAGATTTCATCCCCTAATATCAGGGCCTCTTCAATATCGTGGGTGATCATCAGGATGGTCTTGCCAAACTCGGACTGGAACAATAGCAGCAGGGACTGCAGTCCCCGGCGGGTGATGGCGTCCAGGGCGGACAGGGGTTCGTCCAGCAGGATCAGTTCCCGATCAAACATCAGGGTCCGGACCAGGGCGCAGCGCTGGCGCATTCCCCCGGAGACCTGGGCCGGATAGTGGGACCCATAGCCGGCAAGGCCAAGCCGTTCAAACAGGTCCAAGGCCTTTTTCCGGGCCGCTGTGTTTTTTTTGCCCGACGCCTGTCCATGGCCGGGGCCTGTTTTTACCGGTAACAGGCTGTTTTCCAGCAGGGTAAACCAGGGCAGAAGCAGATCCTTTTGCTGCATATAGGCGGCCTGGCTGCCCAGGTGGGGCAGGGATCGGCCCTTCCAGGTCAGGGTGCCGGCATCCAGAGGCGTCACGCCGGTAAGGGTGTCGAAAAGCGTGGATTTTCCACAGCCGCTGGGGCCCACCAGGACTTTGAACCGGCCCGGTTCAAGGTCCAGATTAAACCCCGAGAATATGGTCTGACTGCCAAAAAACTTTGCAGCACCGGCCAGGTGGAGCATGGCGCGTCCTTAAGGTATAAAACGGGTTTATGAAGTGAATGCACGTGGAGGGGACAGGGGCAGGATGGATGGCTTTCCTTCGCCAGGGTGAACTGGATCAGGTTCCAGGGGTCGAAACGCCGTTCTTTCGTTTCCTCTCAGCCAGTGATTTGGCACCGACTCCCCCAGCCTTAACCGCTGCATTACAGTATATCACCCTATCACAAGGACCGGGAGGATGTCAAACGTCTGATATATCAGGCGGTGTTCGAGGATTGAATAGGTCCGGTATACATAATGGGAGAGGCATCGAGTTTTTCAGCCGACATCAGGGTAACCACCCGCTCAAAGGCGGATAGAATCATCATCTGCTCCCAGTCTTCCAGGGTGGAGAACCGTTTGGCAAAGGTTTCCTGCATGGGGGAGGGCAGATCTTTCATTACTTCAGTTCCGGCTTCAGTCAGAAACAGGTTGACGGCCCGGCGGTCGTCTTCCCGTTTTTTACGGTCGATCAGGCCCTTGGTTGCCAGGCGCTTGGTAATGTCGGTCACCGTTGCCTGGCTCAGACTGGTGGCCTTGGACAGGGGGGTGATAGAGATCTGTCCCTTTTGATAGATTTCCAGAAGCACCACAAGCTGAGGCCCGGTCAGGCCGAACCGTTTGTTCAGGGTTCTGGAGTGAATGTCAATGGCCTGGATAATTTGCCTCATGGAAACCAGCAGGTCCCGGCACCGTTGGGCATTAATGTCAATTGTTTCTGTCATGACTTCCTTTCATTGGGACAGATAGATGAAAACAGGATCTATCATAAACTATATCTTTCCATAGGGCAAGATCTGCACAAAAAAATACAATGAACTCGATATGTTTTTTAGGGGGTACTCAAAGCATTTATATGGGATAGTCGGGCCCGAGATTTTACTTTTTTCTTTAAAATTCATATAGTTAAATTTAAATCAAAAACCTGTAAGGTATTAACAGTTGACAAATTACTTTGAGTCCTATATGTTTTTTCAAATCATTATCAAGATTTTAATTGTAAATACACGCAGGGGCAATTCCCTCTGAACACTTAGGAAAAAGAATGGATAAAATTGTTGTAGAAAATTTATACAAGGTATTCGGGCCTGAGCCTAAAAAAGCCATCAAACTGCTTGAGCAGGGGATGGAAAAAAGTGAGGTTCTTGAAAAAACCGGGATGACCGTCGGGGTTAACAACGCCTCTTTTACCATTAAAGAAGGAGAGGTCTTTGTGATCATGGGGTTGTCTGGATCGGGAAAATCCACCATGGTCCGGATGTTCAACCGCCTGATTGATCCTTCCGGCGGCAATGTGATCATAAACGGGAAAAATGTTACTAAAATGGGGCACGACGAGCTGGTAAAATTCAGGCTTGAGAACATGAGCATGGTTTTTCAGTCCTTTGCCCTCATGCCCCATCAGACGGTATTGGAAAATGCCGCCTTTGGCCTGGAGCTGGCCGGTGTCCCGGTGGCCAAACGACAGGAACGGGCCATGGACGCCTTAAAGCAGGTGGGCCTTGAAGGCTGGGAAGACCAGATGCCCAAACAGCTGTCCGGCGGTATGCAGCAGCGGGTGGGATTGGCCCGGGGACTGGCTGTGGATCCGGATATCATGCTCATGGATGAGGCTTTTTCCGCCCTGGATCCCCTGATCCGGACCGAGATGCAAGATGAGCTGCTCAAGCTTCAGGAGGACAGCTCAAGAACCATTGTCTTTATTTCCCATGACCTGGACGAGGCCCTGCGCATCGGGGACCGCATCGCCATAATGGAAGGCGGACGGGTGGTCCAGGTAGGCACCCCTGAAGAGATCCTCCAGAACCCGGCCGATGATTATGTCCGGGCCTTTTTCAGGGGGGTGGATCCCACCAATGTCATCTCTGCCGGCGACATTGCCGTCAAAACCAATCCCACCATCATTAAAACCAAGAAAGGGGGCATCCGTGCCGCCCTGGAGCAGCTCAACGCCAAGGACTACAACCATGGCTACGTGCTGAATGCCAAAAAGCAGTTTCTGGGAACGGTCTCCGTAGACAGCCTCAGCAATGCCATTGACAAGGGACAGGCCGGCGAACCCATTGATGTCTGCTTTCTGCCCGAGGTCAAGGCGGCCAGTACCGATGACAATATGCAGGACATTCTCAAAGATGTGGCGGAAAAACCCTGGCCGGTTCCTGTGATCGATGATACCGGCAAATACCTGGGTGTGGTGTCCAAGAACAGATTCCTGAAAACCCTTCATAAATCAGATAACGGTAACGGCCAGGCCGATACCGTGGAGGCGTAATATGTTTGAATATAAAGTGCTCAATCTAGACATCTGGATTTCCAACTTTGTGGAATGGCTGGTGGAAAATTACCGGGAAGTCTTTCAGATGATAAAATGGCCGGTAGAGCAGACCCTGACCGGGTTTGACATGGGCCTCAACGCCCTGCATCCCATCATTGTGATTATCGCCCTGGCCCTGGTGGCCTGGAAATTTTCCGGCAGGGGGCTTGCCGTGTTCTCTGTCTTTGCCATGGTGCTTATCGGCCTTCTGGGACTGTGGTCAGATACCATGACCACCCTGGCCATGGTGCTGTCTTCGGTGCTGTTCTGCTGCATTGTGGGTATCCCCTTGGGGATTGCCTCGGGCCGCAACGACAGGGTTGAAACAACCATTCGGCCCTTTCTGGACGCCATGCAGACCACCCCGTCCTTTGTCTACCTGGTCCCCATTGTCATGCTGTTTTCCGTGGGCAATGTGGCCGGCGTCCTTGCCACCATCATCTTTTCCATGCCCCCCATCATCCGGCTGACCAGCCTGGGCATCCGGGGCGTGCATCCGGAGCTGGTGGAGGCTGCCCTGGCCTTTGGGGCCGGCAAAACTCAGGTGCTGATCAAGGTTCAGGTGCCCCTGGCCATGCCCACCATCCTGGCCGGGCTCAACCAGACCATCATGATGGCCCTGGCCATGGTGGTCATCGCCGCCCTCATCGGTGCCGGCGGCCTGGGATCCCCCGTGGTTCTGGGGCTGAACACCCTGGATATCGGCCTGGCAGTCATTGCCGGGTTAAGTATTGTTCTTCTGGCCATGGTGCTGGACCGGATTACCCAGTCCATGGCCAACAAGAACGCATAAATGAAGTTGATCTGAATATTTTTAAGAGGATGTATGCACAAAATAACCTTAATTAAAGGAGGACGTATGAAAAAATTGATGAAAATGCTGATGGTTGCCGGTGTGGCGTCTATGCTGGCCAGTTCTGCCGCCTGGGCAGGCTCTCACCTGCCCGGAAAAGGGGTGACGGTTCAGCCGGCCCGGGCCACCTGGGACACGGAGTTTTTCCAGGAGGCCATTGTCAGCAAAGCGCTGGAAGAACTGGGATACAAGGTCAAAGCGCCCAAAGACCTTCAAAATCCCATTGCCTACAAATCCATTGCCCTGGGGGATATCCAGTACTGGACCAGTGGATGGTATCCCAACCATATCAGCCAGACGCCCAAAGACTTTGATGAGAAAGCCGAATGGATCGGAACGATTCTGAAGGCAGGCGGTCTCCAGGGGTATCTGGTTTCGAAAAAAGCCGTTGACAAGTACAACATCAAATCCCTTGATGACTTTAAGCGGCCTGAGGTGAAAAAGGCATTTGACAAAAACAACGACGGCAAAGCCGATCTTACCGCCTGCCCGCCAGGCTGGGGCTGCGAAAATGTCATTGCCCATCACATGGATGTCTACGACCTTGATGATCACATCAATCCGGTCAAGGCAGCATATAACGCCGGGATGGCCGATGCCATCGGCGCCTATAAAAACGGTGAGCCCATCTTTTTTTACACCTGGGCACCGAATTGGACCACAGGCGTACTGGTACCGGGCAAGGATGTGATGTGGATCAATGTTCCCAAAATTATTCCCAAAGAAACCCAGAAGCCCATGGTTGAGTTTATGACCGGCTCCATCGAGGGGGCGGTTAGCGATCCCATCAAGCTGGGATTCGTGATTTCCGACATCCGGGTTGTCGCCAACAAGAAATTTTTGGAGAAGAACCCTGCGGCCAAACGGTTCTTTGAATTGTTCAAGCTGCCTGCCGCCGATGTCAATGCCCAGAACTATCGCATGCACAACGGAGAAAAGAGCCAGAGGGATATTGAACGGCACGCTGACGAGTGGATAGCCAAGAACAAGGCCCAGTGGGATGAATGGATCGCCGAGGCCATGAAGGCTGCTCACTGATCCCCCCTGAGTTGAGTATCTAAAATACCGGCCATGCCGTCCCGGCATCCAGGCAGCTTGTCTGCCCGGGTGCCGGGATTTTTTTTGGGAATTCAGGATCGCAAAAGAGGTTGCCTTGGCAGGGGGGAGACGGTATCTTGCCCCAAGGTATGATCTGCCCGGTTTCCGGGCCAA
>Ga0102943_1000189_pt1 | contig 42744 bp, 37 predicted proteins | sample SalPonC_black_MG_FD_78174 | JGI IMG/M metagenome (GOLD analysis project Ga0102943, IMG submission 78174) | Salt pond soil microbial communities from South San Francisco under conditions of wetland restoration - Salt Pond MetaG... | ecosystem: Environmental > Aquatic > Marine > Intertidal zone >...
GGAAATGACCGGAAAGCAGATCGAAATTCATGATGACGGCATGGCAAAGGCCGGGCAGCTTGCCCATGTTGCGAAAAGGCGCCCGTTGACCCCGAGTGAACAAAACCGCCTGATTGCCGCGTTGCAGCAAGCCAGGATGGCCTGTAACAGTGCCGGCCTGGTGGATAAGGAGACCGAAGAAAGCCCGAAGATCGACGAACTTGCAGTGCTGCTGGATGAGATATGCCTGCAGGAGGGGCGGAAAGCCGTGGTCTTTTCCCAGTGGGAAATGATGACCCGGATGGTGGAAAAAAGACTCAACCGGATGAACCTGGGGTATGTCCGGTTGCATGGTGGTGTTCCCACTGCCAAACGGGGAGATTTGATGGACCGGTTCCGTGATGATGACGCTGTCCAGGTATTTGTTTCCACCGATGCCGGCGGTGTGGGGCTCAATCTTCAAAGCGGCTCTGTTCTGGTCAACCTTGATGTGCCCTGGAACCCGGCGGTCCTGGAACAGCGGAACGCCCGGATTCACCGCCTGGGACAGACCCGGAAAGTTCAGATTATCACCATGGTGGCGGCCAACTCCTATGAAGAACAGGTGCTTGCGCTGGTGGGCAACAAACAGAACCTGTTCGACAATGTGGTGAAAGAGGATGCGTCCGAAGACGTTGTCGGGGTTTCCAAAAAGCTGCTGGAAACCCTGGTGGAAGATCTGGCAGGCACTTCCCGAACAGTTCCGGAACCGCAGATGCCCCAGCAGGAAGAACCGGGTGATCTCCCGGACACCCAAGATGTTCCGGCTTCAAAACCATATAGTACAACCGATACAAAAACCGAAGAGAAGATCCGTTTTTGTATCGAAGCCCTTCAAAAAGCGTTCGGTCCCAGGATCGAACGGATCCTGGGCGCCAAAGGCGGACTGATCTGTGTTATTGACCAGGTGGACAGCAATGGCGAAAGCCTGGCTGTTGAGCTGTCGTCCAAAGTGCCGGTGGCGCTGATAGACCGTTTTGCCCTCCAGGGGCTGAACCGTCTGGGTGCGGCCTCCCCCCTGGCTGAGGCCCGGACCGTTTACCTGCCGGATGACAAGGTGCAGGAAAGCGGCCCATCCAGGCTGGCCGTACAAGCGTCGGAAAAGCTGGCCGCTGCCCGTGTCCTTTTTGATCAGGACATGGGACAGGCTGCCGTTGAACTGCTCACTTCCGGACTTTTGGCAAAAGCCGCGGACCTGGCCGGGCTGAATGGTGCAAAAAGTCCGGATCAGGCCGGTGTCTGGCTTTACAGCGACGCAGTTCCCAAAGGTGTTTTAACAAACGATGATGCCGCACTGATCATGCGGGCCGTGGGATTGAGTCAATCCGACAATATCCCGAAAGATCTGGTTGACCATCTGATCGAAGATGTCAGGGCCTTTGTTGCCATGGAATAAGAACAGCGGCGGATACCCGGGAAATGACGCAAGTGTGGATTACCGCCAGCGGCAGGTTCGGGTTCAGGGCGGCCCGGCGCATGTGTACAGGCAAAAGCCGGATGATGGCTGTGACCCTGGAGGACCGGGACAGACAAATCTTTTTTACCAGCGGTCCTGTTCCTGTATCTGGGATTTTATTCCCCATATTTCGCCGGCATAGGCCTTGATGGTTCTGTCACTGGAAAAAGTGCCGGTGCGGGCAGTATTCATCAGGGATTTGGTGCTCCATCTGGCAGCATCCTGAAAATCTCTGCCAATGGCTTCCTGGGCAGCGGTATAGGTACTGAAATCGGCAAGATGCAGATAGATGTCTGTGGGAGACATGAGCAGGTTGTACAGGGGTCGGAAAAGACCGGGTTCTGAGTGGCTGAAACGATCGGACCGCAGGGCATATATGATCCGTCTGAGCCGTTCATCTTTTTCCAGATATTCCCTGGGAAGGTAACGGGGCCGCATTTCTTCCACCTCTTCCACGGTTAATCCGAATATATACATATTGTCTTTGCCCACCTGTTCATAAATTTCAATATTGGCACCGTCCATGGTGCCGATGGTCAGTGCCCCGTTCATGGCAAATTTCATGTTGCCGGTGCCCGAGGCTTCCATGCCGGCAGTGGAAATCTGCTCACTGACATCTGCTGCCGGAATGAGGCGCTCTGCCAGGCTCACCCGGTAGTCAGGCAGGAATATGACCTTCAGCTGTTTGTTCACCTCGGGGTCCTGGTTTATAACCGCTGCCAGGTTGTGGATGAGTTTGATGATCAGCTTGGCGACATGGTACCCTGGTGCAGCCTTGCCCGCAAATATAAAAGTCCGGGCCGTACCGATATCTTTTTTGTCCTCTTTGATGGACAAATACAGGTGGATGATGTGCAGTACATTGAGCAGCTGCCGCTTGTACTCATGGATGCGTTTGGCCTGGATGTCAAATATGGATTCCGGATCCACAGTTTCGAACACCGTGTCTCTGATGTAGGCTGCCAAAGCTTTTTTGTTAAACTGTTTCACCTCCCGGAACCGGTCCAGAAATCCGGGATCATCCTGGAAGGCTTCCAGTTCCCAGACAAGTTCCAGATCCGCGATCCAGCGCCTGCCGATGGCATCGGTGATCAGTTTTGCCAGCTCAGGATTGCAGGCCACCACCCACCGCCTGGGGGTGACCCCGTTGGTTTTGTTGTTGAATTTTTCCGGCCACAGCGAATAAAATTCCGGGACCAGCCGGGTTTTGACCAGGTCTGAATGCACCCGGGCAACGCCGTTCACCGAGTGGCTGCCGATGATGGCCAGGTTGGCCATGCGCACCTGCTGTTCACCGCCTTCCTGGATAATGGACATGCGGGCGATCATTTCATCGGTAATGGCGGGAAATCGGGTTTTCACCGATGCAATGAAGCGCTGGTTGATTTCAAAGATGATCTGCAGATGCCGGGGCACAACCTTGCCCAGCAGGGATACCGGCCAGGTTTCCAGGGCTTCGGGCAGCAGGGTGTGGTTGGTGAATGCCAGGGTTTTTACCGTAATTTTCCAGGCGGTTTCCCATTCAATGCCTCTTTCATCCACCAGGATACGCATAAGTTCTGCAACAGCCAGGGCCGGATGGGTGTCATTGAGCTGGATGGCCACACGTTCATGAAATCGTTCATAATTTTTATGGCGGATCTCATAGCTGCGGATGATATCCCGGATGGCACAGGCCACCAGAAAATATTCCTGAATCAGCCGCAGTTCTTTTCCCACATCTTTGGCATCTGACGGATACAGGATTTTGGTGACGCTTTCCGACCTGATTTTCCTTCCCACCGCCTTGATATAATCCCCGTCATTAAAAATATTGATGTCAAAGTCTTCAGATGCTGCGGCAGAAAACAGCCTGAGCCGGTTCACGGTGCGCCCCCCGTGCCCTGACACCAAAATATCATGGGGCCGGCCGATGAACAGTTTCCAGTTGGTCCACATGGGATTGTATTCACCTTTCCAGTCCAGGGTGTCTTCAATTTTTCCGTAGATGGGCAGCATGTATTGCTCTCCGGATCGACGGATCAGCCAGGGCGAAGACCGGTTGGGCCAGTAATCGGGTTTTTCCCGTTGATATCCATTGGTGATCACCTGGTGGAACAGCCCGTAATCATAATTGATGCCATATCCGAATCCCGGCATGTCCAGGCTGGCCAAGGAATCCAGGAAGCAGGCGGCCAGCCTTCCCAGGCCGCCGTTTCCCAGGGCAGGGTCCTGTTCTTCCTCCACCAGTTTTTCCAGGTTAATTCCCTGTTTTCTCAAAAAACGGGCGCAGGGATCAAAAATTCCCAGATTAAGCAGGTTGTTGGACAAAAGCCGGCCGATGAGAAATTCCATGGACAGGTAATACACCTTTTTGACATCATTTTTTGCATATCTTTCCTGGGTGTCGAAATTGATGTCCATCAGATATTTGCCCACAGCATAGGAAACCGCATTGAGCTGGTCCTTTTTTGTGGTCTCGGCCAGGGGTTTGCCCAGGACATATTTTACATACTGATGAAAGGATACTTCAAAACTGGTAAAATCAAAATACGCCATCACGGCCCTCCATGGGTTGGAAAGGGATTATGGATCAAGTGTGGATACCGGATACCGGCAGACAGATGACAGAATCAGTTGTCAGGTATCACGGTGTCAGGGTGTTAAGCACGTCTTCCTTGCCTATGATGCCCACCAGTTTTTTGTTTTTCACCACTGGAATAGTGTGAAAATGTTTTTCCACCATAAGACTTGCAATTTCACTCACCGGGGTATCCGGTGCCACTGATACCACCTTTTTAACCATGGCCTGTGCCACGGTGGTGGCAGCAATTTTGCGAAATTCTTCATTGATTTTTTTGGATGAGGACAAGGGAAAGATGGAATCCAGAATGGTGAAAATCGGAGGCACAGGCATCTCTTTCTGTTGAAATATCAGGTCGCTCTGGCACAGGATACCCACCAGTTCTTCTTTGTCATTGACCACGGGGACGCCGTTGATATGGTTGTCCAGCAGTATCCTCACCGCGCTGGGGGTATCTGTGTCAGGGGTCACGGAGATGATATTGGTTTCCATGATGTCGCTTGCTTTGATCATGACGGTCTCCTTTTAAGGCAATGAAAGTGCAGTGGTAATTACTATACATGAATTGATAATTTGTAACAAGTACAGAAAATGGCTGGAAAAAAATTGACTTTGCTGTCATTGGTGCACATTTTCTGTTAAAATACAGGTATCAGATCAGCCAACCCTTAACAGGAGGAATTTGTATGCAGATATCCATTACTTTCAAGAAGATTGAATCCTCAGATGCCCTCAAATCCCATGTACAGGAAAAACTGGAAAAACTGGAAAAAATGCTTGATGCACCGGCAGACGCAAACCTTGTTCTGTCTGTTGAAAAAATACGCCATATTGCAGAGATCAGCCTGAGCTGTGAAAAGCTCAAAATTCATGCAAAAGAAGAAGCAGAAACCATGTATTCCGCCATTGACGGTCTGGCTGACAAACTGCAGACCCTGATAAAAAAGAACAAGGAAAAAGCACGCCGCCATCTGGCAGGAGACAAACAGACCATCAAAACAAATCCGGATCTGGATCCGCTGCCCCTGTAGCAGTAAAATGGTCTGCTGCCTGTGTTTCCTATATAAAAGCAGTTATAAAAGCAGTATTTTTCATGTTTTTTGGGACTTGCTGCTGCCGGAATCCGGTTCCGCTGTTTCAGAACCGGTTCCGGCATCCGGGAGCCCGGCTATATCCAGTATTTTGCCGTTCAGATAGTCTTTGGTCTGGTATTTGGATATTTTCATCAGTTTCTTGGTTATATCGGCCATTCGTTCCAGCTGGGCCTGGATCTTTTTGATTTTCGGATAACTGGGGTCAGTTGCAGGCATGTCCAGCAGGATGAGTTCAAAATATCCTGATATGCTCATCAAAGGCTGGTTCATCTCATGGCAGACCGCGCCGGAAAGTTCGAGTACCGCCTGAAGCCGGTCTTTTTCCCGGCTGATCTCTTCGGTTTCTTTTCTATCGGTTACATCTGTCAATACAGATATTTTTTGTTCCTCCAAAAAACAGGACCGGAATTCAATGAATTTGGTCTCTCCGTTTTTGCAGGTGATCGCAAATTCCCGTACATGGTTTTCTCCGGCACAGGATAGATCATTGTCCCAGGCTGCCATCACTTTTTCCCGGTATGCGGCATCAGGATAGGCTTTTTGAAACCACACCTCCTTGGAGGGAATGTCCTCAAGTGTATACCCGGTAATTTTTGTGAAAAAGGAATTTACATAAAGATATCTGCCGTCATTGTCAACCAGAGAGATACCCTGGGGGGTGCTCTCCAGAATCATGGAAAGGGTTTCTCTTTCCTGTTTCAGCGTATTTTTCACACGCTCCTTCTTGTCCCTGATGCTGATGGTCTGCCAGGTGATATAGGCAGACAAGGCCAGTACGAAAAACAGGACGGTTATGAAAAGGGTGTTCAGGTTGTCGAGAATGCCGGTGATTTCAGCCTGCACATCTTCCATATATATACCGGTTCCCACAATCCATCCCCACGGCGCAAACCCTTTGACATAGGAAAGTTTGGGCACGATTCTGTGGGGGGCATCTTTCCACTGCCAGTAATAGTTCACATACCCCTCCCCATGGTTCATGACCGTTTCCACCATGGCCAGAAAGGGGTGGTTGCCCCGGGGATCTGTAAGACCTGTCATGTCTTTGCCCTCCAGGTCCGGCCGGTAGGGGTGCATGACCATGAAAGGGTGCATATCAATAATCCAGAAATAATCCTTGGCTTCAGTCCCGTAGCGCAGATACCGTATCTGCTCTTTTGCCCTGGATTTTGCCTCTGCCAGGGGCAGTTCACCTGCAGCAACCTGCTGGTGGTATTCAGACAGCAGACTGACCGCACTGTCGGTAAGCGTCTGGATCATCTCTTTTTTCTGGTTGATCAGATTGGTTTTCAGGGCGGGGATAAAAACAAAGAAGATGCTTAAGGCAAATACCAGAAAAACAGACCATATGGGAACAATAATATTAAACGGCTCTTTAAAAAGCCTGGATTTCAGACGGTTTTTGGTGGTGTCGGTCATATGCAGTGATTGATGTAAACCATATAAAGCAGCAATGGTCTCCAGGCTGCCGGTAATCCGGCACAAAAGGGATCACCCCCCAGGAACATGCCCTGATACAGGAACCTGGCGGGTGAAATATATTAAATTCAGGTGGTGGCTTTTTTTAAAAATCCATTCAACTGGGCCACATGCAGTTTTTCTTCTTTGATGATGTGATCCAGTTTGTCATGACCGTATTTGGGAGGTACCAGGTCCTTGAGACCCAGATAAAAGAGAATGGATTCTTTTTCCAGGCCAATGGCCGTAGTAATGATCTCCTCAATGGATTCTTCTCCGGTAAAGGAATCAGCAATATCCGGACTGCCTTCACCGCCATGGGAGTCTGCCATGGCCTTGAGATACATGGACAGTTCATTTGCCGGATCAAACACGGTCTGCTGTTTTTCCGCATCTGATACTTCCTGGCGCATGTCCTCAAATGTTTTTTTGTGCTTGTCTTCCATACGGGCCAGTTTTTCCAGGAATTCTTTGTCTGCGGGCTCCTGCTGAAATCCGGCAGCTTTTCTGTAAAAATTTGCACCATTTGCTTCAATCTGAATGGCCATTTCAAAAACTTCATTTAAATTAAAATCATATGCCATGAATTATCTCCTTGTTTAATCAATCATTGTTCCGAATAATTCCATAAAATACTTTTCCCTGCTGTGTCAAGGAGATCTTGCGATCCACCAGGGCCACTGCAGGGAAAATGATTATCCTTTCCAGGAATTATTCTGCAGATGGCGGCTGTCCTGGTCAGCCTTTTTAGGTTAAAAATAATTTCTCAGCTTCAGCTCAAAAGGATGCGGGTTAAGGTAGGTCTGGGATCTGAGCCAGGGGTGGTCATATTTTAACACATAGTGTTTGATCAGGGTCAAAGGAACGATAAGCGGCACATATCCATCCCGGTACTGGTCGATACTGGATAACAGCTCCTGTTTTTCATCCTTTGCCAGATCATTTTTGAAAAAGCCCATGGCGTGCTGAAGAACATTGATGTTTTTTTTAATGGTGGTTTTTAAATCCAAAGCCTTGAGCAGCAGTTTTTCATAGGCTTCAAACAGTTCCGCCGGGGGCATCTGTTTTCCCCGGGCCACAAGCTTGCCCATCTGCCGGTATATCTCCTGGCTGTGGGAGAGGATAAGCAGCTTGTTTTCCGTATGAAATGCCACCAGTTGACCCAGGGCGGGATTGTTTTCCAGAAAACGGCGCCACCGCTGAAAAGAAAAAATATTTTCAATAAAATGTTCCCGCAGTTTGGGATCATTGAGACGGCCCGCCTCTTCCACCGGTATTCTGGGAAAATGCCCGGTAAAGGCCCGGGCAAACAGGCCGACTCCGTTATTTTTCACCTTGTTGTCATCCCCGTACACCTTGATGCGGTACAGACCGCTGCTGGGAGATTTGCTCTTGAAGATGAACCCGCACAGGTTTTCCTTTTCCAGGACCGGCAGTTTTTTTTGTATCCAGGTGTGCATCTGCTCTGTATGATCTTCTCCTGTTTTCCGGGTGACCAGCCGGGGATTTTCCGGGTCCCCCACCAGACGCAGAGAATCTCTGGGTGTGGGCATGCCGCATTCCACTTCCGGGCACACCGGCACATATTCAGTGAACAATCCCAGGGTCTGGGTGAGAAACCGGTCATGGCTGTGGCCCCCATCATACCGGACATGGTTTCCCAGCAGGCAGGAGCTGATGCCGATCTTTATGGGTGTAAGCACTGGATCCTCCTGATTCGTCGTTAAATGGTTAGCGGTTGGGGTAGATCCTGTTGACTTTGCCTGTTTCAATATATAGGTTCTGGGAGAGATTGACACCCATTTTTTACAGGAAAGGGGATTTTTTTAATGAAATCCAGATATGGCAGCAGTTTTGGATATGGAATTCTTGTTTTTGCAGGGGTTACGACCATTGCCCTGGTTTTTGCCTGCACCCCGAAACAAAAAAATACATTTTCGGAAAAATCCTGGGATATCCAGGTGGCACAGACCAGTTCCGCAGATCTGTATGCCCCCCATGTCAAGGACGGCCGGTTTTTTGCGCCCTGGATGCCCATGCCGGACAAAAGTTTTCTGGACGTCATATGGTGGAAACTGTTTTCCAGAACCGATTACACAAAACAAGAGCAGAATTTTTTACCGGCGGTTCTTCCAAATACGGCCCTGGGCCTGGCACAGACCACAGGAGACTTTATTCTCTGGATCGGGCACAATACCTTTTTGATCCGCATCAACAATACATACTGGCTTACAGACCCCATCTTTTCCAGGCGCGCTTTGATACCGGCCAGGGTGACCCCGCCGGCTTTGACCCTGGAGGAATTCACCCTGCTGGTACCAGAGATGAACATCATCATTTCCCATAACCACTATGACCATCTGGACCGGGCCACCATGAAAAAACTACCCAGAAATGCACCGGTGTTTGTGCCGCTGGGCCTGAAAACCATGGTGGAGAAGATGAACAAGCAGGTGGTGCATGAAATGGACTGGTGGGAAGAATATAATGCCGGTAAAGGATTCCGGCTCATCTGTCTGCCGGCCCAGCACTGGTCCCAGCGTATCAACCAGGGAAGAAACCGCTCCCTGTGGGCATCCTGGCTGCTGATCACCCCGGAAGTCACGCTGTATTTCGGCGGGGATTCCGGGTATTTCAAGGGATTCAAGGAAATCGGCCGGCGGTTTCCCGGCATCGATTATGCATTTATGGCCACCACCGCCTATCATCCCCGGTGGTTCATGGCCTACAACCACATGAACATTCCAGAGGCAGTCCAGGGATTTGCAGACCTGAACGCCCGGTATTTCATTCCCACCCAGTGGGGCACCTTTCTGTTGGGGGATGAACCGGCCGGTTATCCCGGCCTGGACCTGAGCCGCTATATCACAGACAACCATCTGGATGCGAGCCGTTTCAGGATCATGGATATCGGACAGATTCTTCCCCTGGAGCCGGAAGTTACACGGAAAAAAAAGCTGATTAACAGTTCCAAAAACCTTTGAAAGCTTGCGGTGTGTTTCAGTAACCGGTCATTTCCAGGTAGCCCATGCCCTGGACGACAGGGCCGGAAAAACGCATGGCTCCTTCCCAGTAGGCAAAGGTATGGGTATGCTCCTGGTTGTTCATCACTGGTGTGACCGAAAGATCAAGGTTGTGGTCCGGGATGCGGATCTGCCACTGGACCGGATAGCGCTTGCCGGTTTCCGGGCTTTTCCAGCGGGACTTTGGGGTCAGGGTAAAATCGGTTTCCGACAGGATCACATAGGTGCCGTCGGCAAAGGAGATGCTTCCGAATCCAAATCCGCTGGAGGAGCCGTCCGCTTTTCTGATCCGGCAGACCATCAGGTCCCGGCCGTCATCCAGGTGGGTGGAAAACCAGTCCCATCCCTGAACATCCTCTCCCAGCACCGTGGTGCTCCACTCATGGTCAAACCATGAGTGGCCGGTCACCTGGAACCGGGTTTCCCCGACTGTGATGGAACCCTTTGTGTGCAGCCGGGGCAGAGAATAATAAAACGAGGCATTGCCCGTGCCGGGGCCTTTTTTTGAATACCCCCGGTCTCCCTGGAAAATGGGGGGCTTTTGGGGGACCAGGTGTAAAGACAGGGTGATGTCATCTGACGCGGCATTCAGGATCAGGTGTGATCCTGAATCTTTGACCTGCCAGTTGTCAATCCATACGGTGAAAGGCTTGGCCCGGCTGCCGGCGATACCCAGACTCTGGCGGTTCATGCGGGAAAATGCATGATATGCGTTGCTCCGGGTGTCGGTGAGGGCAAAGTGGGCAAAATACAGCTGCCGGGTCCGCCACCTGGAGATCCCTGTCACCGGGCTGCAGGACAGGGCCTGGCGGAAAAAGGTGAGCTGATATCCGAAATGCCGTCCCTGGCCGGTGGTCAGGTTGCCGGTGTAATACCACCATTCGGTGCGGAAATTCTCATGGGGACCGGCATCTTCCGGGAAAACCAGGGGCCTGGGGCCGGTCACAGCGTCAAAGCAGTCAAGGTTCGGTGCATCGGACAGGGCCCGGGCAATGTCAATGCGGTCTGTGTCATCCGGGGAGGCACAGCCCCACACAAACAGAAGCGGTAATATCAGGGCCAGGCAAAAAGACATGAAACAAAGATATCGCATGGTCACTCCATGTGCAGGGCGGTGGGAATATGGGTTCTGCCGGCTGCCAGGGCCGGAAATATGCCTGCAGCCAGGGCTGCGGCAGAAGAGAGTGCAATGGCCTGGAAAAACACGCCGGGGGTGAGGACCATGTCATAGGTCCATCCGAATGAGCGCTGGTTGATAATATGGATCAGAATCCAGGACAGGGCTGTGCCCAGCGGGATGGCCATGATCCCGGAGATCAGGCCGTAAAAAAAGCATTCATGGAGCAGCAGCTGCCTGACCTGGACGGTCAGTGTGCCGCAGGCCCGCAGGATGCCGATTTCTCTGGTCCGCTCCAGCAGCAGGGCCATGACTGCGTTCAAAATACCGGTGAGGGCCACAATGGCGGTGAGCACCTGGAGGGCGGAGGTGATGACAAAGGTGTTGTCAAACACTGCCAGGATGCTTTGTTTAATAGTGTTGCCGGATCTGATCTCTATCATGTCCTGCCGGTCAAGCATCTGCCGGATGGTTTCCATCACCGGTTCCGCCGGGGTGCCGGGTGTTAAAAACAGCTGCAGGGCCGTGATATCATCATGCCCCCAGTACCGGGCCATGGTCCCCGGGGATACCACTGCCCGGCCGCCCCCCATGAAAAAATCCCGGAAAATACCGGCCACCGGAAAGATAACCGGTCCTTTTCTGGTTTCCAGTGTAACCGCAGCGCCCTGCCCGGGCATCACATGGTGGCGCTGTGCAAAAATTTCCGATACAAAGATCCATCCCTCTTCCATCAGCGCGTCCAGTTCCTCCTCCGGTGCCGCTGTCCAGGACCAGCGTTTGACCGACTGGTCCGACCTGTAGGAGAAAAGGTGCACCTTTCCGGACGCCCGTGAGAATACCGGGTGGATATTGTAGGCAGACAAAGATTCTATTTGGGGAAGTTGCCGGATCTTTGCCACCAGGTCCGTATCCAGGGCCTGGGTGAGCGGGTCTGCTGATGACACATGGATATCACCGCCGATATGGTCATCCACCCACTGGATGATGGAGAGCCTGAAACTGCCGGTCATCACCTCAATGCCGATGTAAACCGAGGTGACCACCATGAGAGAGGCCATGAGCACGCTGGTCTGGCGCAAAGATCTGGTGATGTTTCTCAAAGCCATTTTCACCATCATTCCCAGAGATCCCATTCCTGCGGCCAGCAATATCCTCACGATGACGCGGATGAGCAGCGGGGTGAGCAGCGCTGCACCGAAAAATACCATGAACAGACCGGTAAAATCATATCCGGCATGGGATGTGCCGGTGCGCATCAGCAGAACAGCTGCAGCCAGGATAAGCAGACCGCAGATGAACAGCCCGGGAACCAGCCGGTTGAAACCTTTTTCAGACACGGTGCGGTGCATGAGGCTGACAGGCCGGGTCCCGGCAGCGGAAAGGGCGGGAAAAAAACCGGATACAAAAGCGGCAAGGATGCCGGCCAGCAGTCCTTTGGCAATGGTGAAGCCGGAAATATGGGTCTGGCTGACGGTCAGGGGAAAATACATCTCTGATACAGTGGCAATCACCGCCTGCACCGCCCCTTTACCCAGCAGGATCCCCAGCAGGACCCCGAAAACAGATCCGATTACGGCATACACCATGACTTCGGTCATCACCGTGAAAAAGATATTGGACCGGGTGGCACCGATGGCACGCAGAATGCCATGGAGCCTGTGCCGCCGGGTCACGGAAAAAGACACGGTGTTGTAAATGAGAAATATCCCCATGAACAGGGCCAGCATGGAAAAGGCGCTCAAACTGGTTTCAAAGGAGTAGGACAGTCCCCGCACCGCAGCATTCTGCTGGTCGGTTTCCACCAGAAACAGGCCTTCTGTGAGAAAATTCCGGATTTTTTGTGCAGCGCCGTCTCCTTCCAGAATCAGGTCGATGCGGGTGATATAATCCCCCATTTCAAGGATCTCCTGGGCCAGAGAAATATCAGTGACCACCAGTCCTTCCAGCATCCGGGCGGCAGCACTGTTTTCACTGTCCAGAAACCCGGCAATGGTGACGGTTGTTCTGCGGCTGTCCAGAAAAATGTGCAGGGGGGTGCCGATGTCCAGATTGTACTGCCGTGCATGGCTCCGGGAGATGAATACCCCCCTGGAACCGGTCATGATACCGGACAGGTCCAGTTCTGCCGGCGACAGGTGCAGGTTCCTGAAATGGGTTTCAGAAAACGGATCCACCCCCAGGAGTGTGACGATCCGGTCTCCGAGTTCAGACACCTTTACATGTCGGGATATCACCGGTGCGGACCGGTGGATGCCCAGATCCGTCCGCAGGCCGGCAAACACCTGCTGGGGAATTTCCAGGCCGGTACCTGCAATCTGATGGGTGGACCGGGAAACCAGGGACCGGGCCGACAGGTCAAAGGATTTTCCCACCGAGGTTCTGGCAATGTCAATGGCAACCACCCCGGCCACCCCCATGGCAATGCCGAAAATCAGCAGCAGGGTGCGCACCAGATGCCGGCGGCTGTGGCGCAGACAAAAGCGCATCAATGGACGGTTATCCATGGGTGTCATTGTCCACGGGTGTCAGGGTTCTGCTGTCCACGGAAAACATCTGATCTGCCCAGGCTGCGGCATCCGGGCTGTGGCTTACCATGATCAGGGTCTTGTTTTTTTTACGGGCCAGCGTGGTTATCATTTCCATGATCTTTGCACCGGTTTCCTGGTCCAGGTTGCCGGTGGGTTCATCTGCCAGCACCAGATCCGGATCATTCACCAGGGCCCGGACAATGGCCACCCGCTGCTGCTCCCCGCCGGACAGGGTTTCGGGAAAATCATGGCGCCGGTCCCAGAGGCCTGCCTGTTCCAGGAGGGTTCGGGCCTGGCTGCGCCAGGTTTTTTGGGGCACCTTGTCCAGTTCGGCAATCAGGGTGACATTTTCCAGAACCGTGAGCACAGGGATCAGATTGAAAAACTGGTAGATGAAGCCGATATGCCGTCTTCTGAACAGGGTCCTGGCAGTATCGTTCATGGTGGAGATACAGTGGTTTCCCACTTGAATGAAGCCTTTGTCCGGCAGGTCGATACCGGAGATGAGGTTCAGAAGAGAACTTTTACCCACCCCGCTTTTTCCCACAATGACGCTGATTTTGCCCGAGGGAAACCGGGCTGAAGCCCTGTTGAATATGATTCGGCGGCTGCCGCTGTCATCAAAGGATTTGTCGATATCCGAAATTTCAATGTCCAAAAAAACCTCCTGGAAAAAGGGTTTTTCTGTTTAAAACCAATAAAAAAGCAGCACCGTGAAAAGCGATGCTGCCCTGTATTCTATGCCTGTTTGACCGGCTACGTCAATGCAGGGATTACAATGAATGATTTTTGGAAAGTTTTTTTGTGCTTCAGGCTGGGGTAATGCCCGGGCACCTGCCTCTGCCGGACCAGGTCATTGGGCATGAAAATACTGCCGGGTCTGGATCCTCTGTCTGAGGCCGTTTATACCGTGAAACAGCAGCAATATGGTCAAAATTACGGCCCCGGTCAGCTGAAGAAAGCGGGGAATGACTTCTGATGCCTGGCCCACCAGAGCAGTGGCCTCCAGGTGCAGAAAAAGATATATCCAGTCCACCAGTAAGCCCATGGCCAGAGAGCAGACCGCAATCATGGACAGATAAATCACCAGAGCCCGGGTGTTGAAAATATTTTTCACAATATTGATGGTGGCGGCATTGGTGGCCGGGCCTGCCAGCAGAAACACCAGGGCTGCGCCGGGATTGAGTCCTTTGAGGATGAGGGCTGCTGCAATGGGGGTGGAGGATGTGGCGCATACATACATGGGAATCCCGGCAGCCAGCATGACCAGCATGGATAAAAATTTGTGTTCATTGGCCCAGACAGTGAGATCTTCCGGAAAAAAGAATGTGATGGCCCCGGCAATGAGCATGCCGATGACAAAGGGCCTGGCAATGTCGGACAAAAGTTCGCCGAATGCATAGGTCAGTCCGTTTTTCAGCCGCTGCAAAAGCGGCAGTGCAGGATTTTTTTGTCCCGTTGCACAGGTGCCGGCAGCACAGCCGCATCCCCCGGGTTCTTTTATCAGGTCCGGCGTGGTTTTGTCAGGCGTTTCACTGCCGAAAAAATTCTGGGCAATCCCTGTGGACACAGCAGTTATAAACGCTGCCACCGGGCGGATAACCGTCATGAGCGGGTCCAGCATGGCCCAGGAAACCGCAATGGAATCCACACCGGATTCCGGGGTGGAAATCATGAAAGAAAGGGCAGCCCCGCTGTTGGCTCCCTGTTTTTTCAAACTGGCAGCCACAGGCACCACTCCGCAGGAACACAAGGGCAGGGGAATGCCGAAAAGAGAGGACAAAAACACCGGCCTGATTTTTCCGGTGCCCAGATGGCGCTTGACCTGATCTGCGTTGAAAAAAACATACAGCAGTCCGGCAATCAAAAAGCCGAAAAGCATAAAGATGGCCACATCCAGGTAAAGAACCCAGGATGCACTCAGAATATCATATATAATACCAAATGTATTTTCCATATGGAAAGGCTTCCTTGCGTATGTCTAACAGTTTATCATCTGAACATTTGTTCATATGATAAATTTACATACCCGGCTTGTCAAGGAAAAAAGTTCCGGTGTTGAAACGCACAACAGCAATTTCTGGATTCAGGTTTTTTCGGCCCTGACCTGGATGATCTCGGCCAGTATGCTGACGCTGATTTCGGCCGGGGTCTGGGCCCCTATGGAAAGACCCACCGGAGAATAGATTGTGTTCAAAGTATCCCGTGAAACCCCTTTTTCCCGGAGGTTGGCATAGATCTTGTCCCGTTTGGTCCGGGAGCCGATCATGCCGATATAGGCGGGATGGGTGCGCAAAGTCCCTTCCAGAACCGTCTGGTCATGGAGATGGCCCCGGGTGAGAATGACGATATAGGAGTGGTCATCAATGGGCAGGCTGTCAAAAGCTGCGGCAAAATCTGTTACCACCCGGACTGTCCGTGCATGGGGAAAGCGTTTCCGATTGGCAAATTCCTCCCGGTCATCGATCACCACCGTCGAAAAGCCCGCAAGATGGGCCATTTGTGCCAGCTGAAACCCCACATGTCCGGCACCGAAAATAAAAATAGTGTCAGCCGGAACCATGGGCTGGAGAATGAATTCTTCCAGGCCGGCAGAATAGATGATGGGAAAACTGCCCGAGAACCGGTTGTTACAGATGTCATCCAGCAGGGACCTGGGAATAACACAAGGTCCTGTCATTGTTGCATCAGGCAGCACCAGACTTTTTTGTACGGTAAATTCCCCCTGGCTGGTGCCAAAAATTTTTGATACCAGCACCCCTTTTTTACCGGCCTGTTCCTGGTCCACCAGGGCCTGGTATACAGCGATGAGTTCGGGTCCCGGCACCAGGGTTTCCATGAGAATCGTGAGGTTGCCGCCGCAGACCATGTCCAGACCGCCTTTGAGTTCCTGATTTAAATCAAAGGAAGTGATCCGGCATGTTTCTCGGGGAAGAAGCTCCAGGCAGGTGTCCATGACCCGGGCTTCCACCAGTCCCCCGCCGATGGTGCCCAGAATGGTGCGGTCCGGCATAACAATCATGCGGGATCCTGAGGTTCTGGGAGTGGAGCCTTTATGGCTGATGATGGCTGCCAGGGCAAAGGAGTCGCCTTTTTTCAAGCAGTCCAGTATATGCCGGTTTAAAAGTTCCATGATTTATTTTCCAAAGCTGCATTGCGGATACCGGCAGGTTTTGCAGGAGGTGCAGAACCCGCCGTGGCCCATAAGGATGATATCTTTGTGGGTGACGGTTTCTCCTGCCAGCAGCCGGGGTACCACCAGATCGAAAATAGAGGCCCGGTAATACATGACACATCCGGGCAGGCCGATCACCGGTACATCCTGGATATAAGCCAGCAGAAACATGGCGCCGGGCAGTACCGGTGCCCCGTAAAACACCACCTCACCGCCGGCTTTTTTGATGGCAGCCGGGGTCAGATCATCAGGATCCACAGACATGCCCCCGGTGACAGCGATAAACGTTGCCCCGCTGTCCACAAAATCTGTGATGGCTGCCACAGTCATGCCCATGTCATCGGACACGATTTTTTTATCCAGGATCCGGGAGCCCAGGTCCTCAAATTTTTTCTGAACAACAGGGCCGAACCCGTCTTTGATCCGGCCGGAAAACACTTCCGATCCGGTGACCACCAGCCCCACATCCACCCGGGCAAAGGGTTTGATGTCAATGACAGGGAAAAAAGTGTCACATACTTTTTCTGCGGCAAGGACATGATTTTCATCAATGGACAGGGGGATTACACGGGTGCCGGCCAGATCCTGTCCCGGATCCACGGTCTGGTTGGTGTGCATGGTCGCGCAGATGACGTCAGGTATACTGTTAAGCTGTGTCAGCCCTTCCACATGGATTTTAAGCAGGCCGAAGGTTTTTGCGGAAAAGCCCACCTTGCCCTCTCTGGGATCGGAAAGCAGGATGTTTTTTCCGGCAGCAGCCCTGGCAATGCGCAGCGCAGCATCGTTTTCATGGATTTCGCCGGTGAGGCAGGCCACATACACATGCTGTTTGCCCAGATCCAGCAGCTGGTCCACATCTGCCTCAGTGATGATATGGCCTTTTTTGAAGGCCGGCCCTTTAAACACATCCGGAACGATCCGGGTGATGTCATGGAGCAGCATTTTTCCCACAGCATCCCTTACAGGCAGGGACTGCATACGGTCTTTTTCATAATATTTCAAGGAAGGTCCTCCTTTACCATACCGGCCGATACATCCGGCATGAGGGCATGAATCCAGCAAGTCGCCCTGTCCAGGAGGCAGCCAGTGATATAACCTGTTTTACAAAACGTTATTTTCACAGGCATTTACGGTAATGTCAATCTCTTTTCAGCAGTTTCATCAGGGCCATGGCATGCAAAACTTCATTGTACCGCCTGGCAGAGATGCCGCCCCGTGAGGTGCCTTCCGCTGTACAAAAAACCGACTCAGTTCCAAAAAAAATTTGTATCCAGCCTCAGCGGCCAGTTCCGGGCGGTTCCTGTGGGTTGAATCCCATTCTGACATGTTTGTTACAGGGTGTTGGGCATGTGAAGCGTTAAAAACGGCAAACTGTTTGAGGACACACCTGCCCGCAGTTTTTGCCGTTTAGCGCAGCATGCCCTACACCCTGTCAAACATGGCAGACGGGTGAGACCCACAGGGACCGACCGGCACGGGTTTTGGATTCACAGGCACCGTCTGCAGCTGCCCTGCCGATCTCAGGTCTTGCACTTGCTTTGATGATGGGGTATCAAGAAGAGAATGGAAAAAGGCATGAAAATATGACAGATGACAACCCGGTTGCATGGCAGACAAACCGTTTTGATGCGCTGGATGCAAAGCAGGTGTATGAAATTCTCAAACTCCGGGTGGATGTGTTTGTGGTGGAACAGGCCTGTGCCTATCCAGAACTGGACGGCAAAGATGTGCTGGCCGATACTTTGCATCTCACCGGCCGGGACAGAGACGGCATCCTGGCAGCCTATGCCCGGATACTTGCGCCCGGTGTCCGGTTTGCCAACATCAGTTTCGGCCGGGTGGTGGTGGCGCCCTTGTACCGGAAAACCGGACTGGGCCATGCGCTGGTGAAAAAGATCCTGGCTGAAGCAGGCCGGGTATGGCCGGGCAGGGGCATCACCATCGGGGCCCAGACCTATCTGGTCCCTTTTTACCGGTGCCACGGGTTTGTACCGGTGTCCGACCCCTATCTGGAAGATGGTATCGCCCACATTGACATGACCAGAAATCAGGCTTAGATTGTTTTAAACACGTTGGTTCCCACCTTTAACCAGGGAGATCAAAGATGACATCTTTGCTGTTTTCACCCTTTACCATAAAACAGATTACCTGTAAAAACCGCATTGGGGTGGCACCCATGACCCGGATGTCGGCATCCGGGGACAGTATTCCCAGAGAAGATGTGCTGCAGTTCTTAATAACCCGCGCAGAAAAGGGGGCCGGGCTGGTATATACTGAAGCCATTGTGACCGATTATGAAAGTAGCCAGGGCTATCCGGGCCAGGCCAGGATATTGAACCAGAACCAGGTGGATGCCTGGAAGAATGTGACAGATAAGATCCGCAGCCACGGTGCTGTGTCTGTGTGCCAGGTATTTCACTGCGGCCGCATGGCCTATGAGGGGATCAATCCGGCCAACCGGGTGATTGCTCCCAGTCCGGTGGCACCGATGCAGGAAAACCCCATGACCGGCGCACCATATCCTGTTCCGGAGCAGATGAGCCGGTTTGATATGGACCATGTGATAAACGGGTTTGTGGAAACCGCCAAAGGGGTTATGGCAGCCGGGTTTGACGGTGTGGAGCTGCATTGTGCCCACGGGTATCTGCTCAACCAGTTTCTTTCCACTTACGCCAACCGGAGAACCGATGCCTATGGCGGGTCCATGGAAAACCGGTACCGGTTTGTCCATGAGGTGATCCAGGCGGTACGGCCGCATATTCCCGAAGACCGGCTTCTGCTGGTGCGGGTCTCCAACTGGGGCATTGCCGATATGGACGTGTCATTGTTTTCCGATGCTGCAGAATGGCAGCAAATGATTCACCTGTTTTCACAGGAGCCCGTTGATGCGATTTCCGTTTCCACCTATGATTTTTCCCAGCCAGCCTTTGGCACTGACAAAACCATGGCAGGCATCACCCGGGATGCTACAGACCTTCCTTTGCTGATCTGCGGAAAAATTTATGATAAAAAAACAGCAGAACAGGCTTTGCAGGATGCAGATCTGGTACTGTCGGGAAAATCCATGCTGTTGAATCCAGATCTTGTGTCGGATATGGCTGCGGATCGGGAACTGGCTCCCTATGGATCTGAAGAGGCAGGGGTTGCCTATACAGCCACGCCGCTGCCCTGAAAATAACTTTAAAAGCGTACGGAGGATTTTATTATGGATTTAGATGCATACCGCGCAGCAATTTCCGATGCCATCCAAAGTGAGATTGATGCAAAAAATTTTTACGAACAGGTTTCCCAGCGGATCAAAGATAATTACCTCAAGGGCGTTTTTGCAGGATTTGCGCAAGAAGAAGCCAAGCATGAACAGATCCTCACCGATATTCTGGACCAGAAAAAAGTGGATGCCGGGTATTTTGACTTTGACAAGGATTTCCATGTATCTGAAACTATTGAAATGCCGAAAGTCACTGCAGAGATGGATCTCAAGAATGCCATCGGCCTGGCCATGAAAAACGAGGAAATCGCCATGAAAAAATATTTGGGTCTGGCTGAAAACTGCACTGATCCCGGATTGAAATCCGTGTTCATGGATCTGGCAGCCATGGAAAGGGGCCACAAACACATGATGGAAGAAAAGTTTGTGGATGTGGCCTATCCTGAGGTGTGGTAAAACCCGGCAGCACATCCGTATACCGGCCCAAAATATTTTTGCTGCATTAACCGGCGCGCCTTTTTTTCAGGCAGGGCAGAGAGGCGCCGGGCGGAATCACAGGATCAGGACAGGGGCAGTTTGACAAAAAAGGCCGTGCCGCTGCCTGGTGTTGATGTCACACCCATTTCACCGCCATGGTTTTCCGTGATGATGAAATATGAAACTGAAAGGCCGAGCCCTGTACCGATACCCACTTCCTTGGTGGTAAAAAACGGCTCAAATATCCGTTTTCTGACATCATCGGGGATGCCGGGACCGTTGTCCCGGATCTCCACCCCTGCCATGCTGTCTTCCAGAAAGTAGCGTATTTCAAATCTGGGTTCAGGGGTCCGGGCCTCGGACATGGCTTCCACCCCGTTTTTCAGGATATTGAAAAACACCTGTTGAATTTTGGTCTTTTCACAGGGTATGGGCGGCAGGTCTGCATCTATTCTGGTAACAATGTCAACAGCCAGAATATCATATTGTTTTTTCAGGTTGAAGTCATTTTTTACAAGTGCCAGGGTGGCATCCATGGTTTCCGAAAGAAAATGGCTGGACCGCCGGCTGTCACTTTTGCGGCTGAAGGACAGCATGTTCTGGACAATGGCTCCTGCCCGCTTGCCCACGTCAATGGCCTGTTCCATAAGATGAAAAATCTGCCGGTCTGTCATGTAGGCTGTGACCTTCACCAGATCAAGATCATGCTTCGCCGCTGTTTCAAGGTTGGCAGGCAGCGGTCTGGACAGCCGGTTCCGGATGACCTGAATTATCTGGAGCATGCCGGCAAGGGGGTTGTTGATTTCATGGGCCATGCCTGCAGCCAGTCCCCCCACGGAAATCATTTTTTCCGAATGGACCATCATTTCTTCCATTTTGGCCCGCTCACTGATGTCATCCACCCGGAGTACCGCCCCTGGCAGGCTGTCTGACAGGATGGGATAAATGGTTATATCCGTGATACAGGGCCGTTTTTTCAGTACCAGGGTGGTTTTTTCTTTTTTCTGGACCTGTCGGGTATCAACAGCAGTTAAAATGGTGGGAACAATGTCAGCCCCCTGGGGGAAGACTGTGGAAAAAAACCGGTGCCTGGCCTGTTCTGCCGGGATGCCGGTCATTTTTTCAGCCTCCAGGTTCCACTGGGTTACCACTCCCTTGTCATCCACGCCGATAAGGATGGAGGGCATGGAATTGATGATGCTTTTGACATAGTCCCGTGTCTGCCGCAGGGCTGCTTCAGTCTGTTTTTGTTCTGTGATGTCACGGAAAACAATCAGCCAGCCCTTCTGGGTCTGGTTTGTACCGGTGAGTGCAGAAACGGAAATATGCCAGTGACAAAGATTCCCTTTTGCCGCAAAAGCGGCTTCAAAGGAGACAGGGGCATGGGCACGGTGCTGTTCCACAAGGCTGAAACTCTCGGAAAACAGTTCTTCGGCATACTGCATCCCGGGCACAAAATGTGTGATTTCAAACACCCTGGAGCAGGCCTGGTTGACTTCCACCACCCGGTCTGCCATGTCAAGCACCACCACCGGATCTCCCATGCTGTCTATGACAGCTTCCCGGGCCAGGGGGATAAGGTGCAGCAGCTGGTAGCGTATCAAAGCCCACACAAAGAAAAGTCCTGTGACCATAAAGGCAAAGGGTGTCAGATCAATACCCTGCAAAAGCGGGAATTTAAAAATATACACAATATTGCAGATCCAGGGAATCATGATGCCCAGCAGAATGATTTGCAATTGTCTGCGAAAATGGTTCCGGGCAGAAACAAAAACAGCATGTATCAGGATCAGGGTGGCCCAGAAAAGCAGGGCATAGGAAAAACCAAGAAAAACCCAGAACCCGGCTCCCCTGTGATAGAAAAGCGCCTCCATGCCTGAAATATCTTTTATCCAGGCCTGCTGCCACATCAGACCGTGCATATCATTGGTAAACACCAGCACAAGGGTTGCTGCCGGAACCAGGCAGAGAAGCAGCGTGTTAAAGGGGGTCAGCCATCCGATTCTCCCGGAAATGGAAACAATGAACTTAAACACCAGCAGGCCGATCCAGGCACTTCCCACATATTCCAGATTGACCCAGAACAGTTTGACCGAAAAATCGGCACTCAACAGCTCCATGGCATAGGTCATGCTCCACATGGCACTGGCTGCTGTCAGCAGCATGAGCTGCCGGGCGCTGAACCTGCGCCAGAAAGGGGCCAGATAAACAGCAAGACCTATGCTGATAACTCCTGACAGCAGGGAGAATATACCATATGCAAGATTTCCGTTCATTTCCATGGTGCTCACTGTACATGTAACCGTTATTAAAAGAAAAACTGGTTATACAATATCACAGGTCGAATTGAAACGTCTTTTTTATGTGCAGATGGTGATGGGGGTATTCATCTGGGGGACAATGACGCGGGTATGGGGACACTCCTGGTTCACCTGTTCCACAAACGGCGCAATATCCACGGTCCGGGATATTGGGGGATAAAAATTGTCATGGTGGTGGACAATGACGGTTTGGGGTTTCAGGCGCCGGACGTGGGCGGCTGCAATACGGCAGATATGTGAATGGCCCTGCAAGGAAAGCATTAGAATATCCGGCGGATCCATATTGGCCAGTTCTTCAGATGCAGCTCCGCTGCTTCCCAGATGCTGGATGGTTTTACCTTCCAGAAAAAACCGCCAGCTTAAGACCTGGCCGCAGGGATATCCGGTAAACAGGGGCAGTATATGGAAAAACCTGATATTTATTCTGGCCAGGGTGGCGGCCATGAGGGGGAGATCAAACCGGATATGCCGGCCGAAACAGGCCCGTGCTGATACATAAGCGAACCGGATCCCAATGCTGTTTTGGGTCACCCTGTAGATGCGGGAGGGGGAAACCCCTCTTTTTTCCAGGATGTCAGCAGCCGTGGAAGAACAAAATACCAGGGAGGGTTTTTCCGGGTCCTGTTCCAGGATTTCAGGCAGGTCCATGAGATGATCAAAATGCCCGTGGGAAACAAAAATCCGGTCTGCGCCGGCCAGGTCTGCCGGTGTCAGCGGCTGCACTGGTTCGGCTTGTGGATTGCGGCTCACATAGGGATCAATCAGGAACCTGCTGTCACAGGTTCTCATGTCAAAACCGGCTGTTCCAAGCCACCTGATTTCCATATACGTTTCCTGATAAATCGTTCCGAAATGATTTATCCGGGCAGTTGCCCATCAGACTTTCTTTTGCATACTGTATATGTATAACGGACACCGTTTGCTAAGTCAATAAGCGGCTCTATCCCTTATGCCGGATTCAGGGGTTCCTTTCTTTCAGGGTGACCGCATCCACGGGACACGCCCGGGCACAGAATCCGCATCCCATGCAGTGGGCTTCCCGGGCCAGGAAAGGATAGGGATGCAGGTCTTTTATCTTTTGCAGTGTGATGTCCAGGGCATTGGCCGGGCAGGCCTCCACACAAATATTGCAGGCCATGCACAGATCCAGGTTGAAATACGGGCGGACCCAGTTTTTTTTTGGTATTTTTGAAACAATTCTGCCAAAGGGATTGGTCACTGCGCCAGCCGGGCAGATACGGCCGCAGGCCCCGCAGTCGATACAGGCTGTGTTACAAATCGCATGCTGCTGTTTTTTTTCTCCGGAGACGGCACTGGTGGGGCAGATGATTTTGCAGGCTGTGCATCCGGTGCAGCTGCTGGTAATGAAAAATGCCATTAATTTACTCCCGGGTTATCCAAAGCACCCTAAAACCCCTTGTCTCCAGGTCGGGGATATAGGGCACACAGTAAAAAATTAACCGACTAATATTTGCTTTTTCCATGCAGTTCATTGGTGATCTTTGGTTTTTAGCCCGGAGAGGATGTCAAGAAACATCTGTGACCTCTGCAATCTGCCGGTCAGTGGGTCTGCCGGTTTTCCGATCCCATCCGAACGCCTCCCAGTAATCCGCCATCAGGGTGTCTATATCAATGCTGCGGTCCTTGTTGGCACCGCGGGTCATGGGTGGATGCCCTGCAGGGCGGCCTTTCAGGGTGAAATCTCTGGGCGCAATGCCGTGTTTGAGGTTGAATGCCTGTTTCAAGGTCTGGATCCGGGTGCCGGCCTTCATGTAGTCGTCCGGGGTCAGGTGCCAGCCGGTGGCGGCATTGAGCCAGTCAAATATCCTGATCCGGTGAATGCCCAGGAATGCACCGAACTGGCAGACCCCGGCCCCGTTCAGGACATTCAGAAACCGGGAGTTGGCACTGCCCATGGCTGCCTTGTCCGGACCGGTTTCATATTTGCGGTCCTTGGCATACACCAGGGGCATTTTGGGCGCATCAGTGACTTTTTTCCACAGCTGGTACATCTCATAATACAGCCAGGCCCCATTGGAGTGCCGTCCCGGTGCCGGCTCCACACTGTAGTGCAGGGCAAATCCCGGGTCATTGCGGCCATCATGCATGGCCAGTTCCTGGCCCCCGGCATGAAAGGCGAATTTTTGTGCTCCCTTGCCCAGGCGGGCAGCTGCCCTTGCCACCCCGTCCGCCAGGATGTGGCCGATGCCCTGCCGGGAGATGATCTGCTCCACCAGCCAGGATACGGCTTCGGGATTGCCCCATTCCAGGGCCATGCCTGCGGTATCCTTCAGGGTGATGATCTTTTTTTCAAAGCATTCCATGGCAAAAGCCACCGCATGGCCGGCGGAAATGGTGTCCATGCCGGCCCGGTTCAGGGTTTCGTTGATCTCAAAGATGGTGTCCGCATCCCGGTTCAGCACAAATCCCCCAAAGGAAAGCACGGTTTCATATTCCGGCTTGTGGGTGCGGGAATGTCTGCCGGTGGTCCGGCAGATGCCCCCGCACCCCAGAGGGCAGGAGTAGCAGTGATATTTGCGGATCTCTTTTCTGGTGAATACATCCGGGTTGACAGCCAGGCTTTTGAAAAATCCCCAGTCGCGGTCGCTGCCTTTCCAGTTCTGGACAGGAGCATCCCCCATTTCTACGGATACCTGGTTCATGGACACCGTGCCCCATTTTCTGAGCAGTATCTTATACAGCAGCCCGTCCTGGGTGAACGCCCAGGGCATGATCCGCAGCAAGGCCCCCATTGGCGCTGTGAGAAATCCCGGCAGAAAAGGCGGCTGAAACTGTACCCACTTGTTGCAGATCCGGGAAATGCGTTTCATGGCGTCTTTGTTGTGAACAGGGATGCGCTTGCTGCCTGCCAGGACAACCGCTTTCAGGCGTTTGGCCCCCATGACAGCCCCCAGGCCGGATCTGGCAGCCATACGTCCCTGGTCTGTGGAAACCCCGGCCATCAGGGACAGGCGTTCGCCTGCCGGTCCGATGCAGGCCACCCTGGCACCGGGGTGCCGGGCCCTAAGAAAGGTTTCGGCTTCCACCGTATCCATCCCCCAGATGTCTGCGGCATCGCGCAGTCGGGCCGATGTGTCATCCACATACAGATACACAGGTACCTGGCTTATGCCGGAAAAAAAGATGCCGTCCACACCGCAGCGTTTGATGGCAGGAGAAAAATGGCCCCCGCAGTTGGCCTCGCCCCATCCGCCGGTCAAAGGGGATTTGGCGGTGACCATCCACCGGCCGGTGAACAGGGAGCCGGTGCCGGTGAGTAAACCGGACACAAATCCCAGCATGTTGTCAGGTCCCAGAGGATCGGCATCCCCGGGAATCCGGTGGTACAGAACATGGGCAGCCAGGCCCATGCCTGATAAAAATGTGCGGTACACCTTCGGGGATATCGGCTGCCTCTCAATGGTTTGAGCAGCCAGGTCCACAACCATGATGCTGCCCATGCATCCTTTGTTCCGGCCGGGTATGTTCATAATGCATCTCCATAAAATTCCTGTTGTACAGGCTCACCCTGGCACAGGGGAAGCCTGCTGGCAGCCGCTCTTTTTTTTTACCCTTTTTTTACCCGGGACAGGTCCAAAGGAGCGCCGTCAAAGGCAGCCTCCAGTACCATGAGGCAGTCGTCATAATCCAGATCTTCGGGGTTGTAAAATATACTGCCGTCACCCAAGGCGGTGTGTGCTATTTTGGGCAGAAGCTGTCTGGGCACCAGGGCACGGCCGTCCGGGGCTTTAATATCCTGAAGGCGGACAGCATGGAACCCTCCCGTGGCCCGGTGCAGTCTTTGGTTCATCCGGCCCACCCAGTCAATGGCCTTTTGGGCCCGGTCTGCGGGACGGGTTCTGGCATACACATCAGCGCCGGCCATGGGCAGCAGCAGATCAGCCAGCAGCGGCTGTGTTTTGTGAAGGTTGTATGCCATGCCATAGGGCAGCAGAACAGCCATGCAGGTGCCGTGGGCCGCATGGCACACAGATCCCACTGCATGGCCCAGGGTATGGACCATGCCCACCATGGAATTGGAAAATGCCATGCCTGCCAGGGCAGCCCCTGTGGCAAGTGCCAGACGGCCCGGTTTATGGTCCGGCTGCCGGATCACCGGCACAAGGTGGTGGGAGATCAGTGCAATGGCTTCATGGGCATGGGCGGTGCTCAAAGGATTCCTGCCCAGGCACAGGCAGGCTTCAACAGCATGGGACAGGGCATCCATGGCGGTTGCCGCCGTGACAGGGGCGGGCAGGGACAAGGTCATTCTCGGATCAAGCACAGCAGCATCCGGCATGAGAAAACCCGATGTGAACAGCAGTTTGCGCAGGTTTTCCGGATCAGATATCACCGCCACCCGGGTAACCTCAGATCCGGTGCCGGCAGTGGTGGGAACAGCCACCAGGGGGTTGAGCCGGTGTGTTAATGCATTGGCACCGCTGAATGCCAGCAGGTTGTCTGAAGATGTTGATACAAGGATATTGACACCTTTGGCCGTGTCCATGACAGACCCGCCACCCAGGGCTATGATGGCATTACAGCCGTATTTTTTGTATTGACCGGCCAGGGTGTGTACGGTTTTCAGGTCAGAATCTGCAGGCACGTCATCCTGGATGGTTTTTACCGTAATCCGGCTGTCCAGGACCTGGAGCAGAATATCCACAAGCCCTGCCCGGGCCACGCCCTGGTCTGTAATAACCATGGGATGCTGTCCACCCATGGATGTCAGAAGGCCGGGTATCTGTTCCAGGGCATCATGGCCGGCCATGATGTGGGCCCTGCTGCCAAATTCATAATAATCAGGTATCACCATGGGGGCTCCTTATGCTGTGTATATGTCAGCAGGGTTGACATTTCAGATATCTGCCCGGGTGTCAGGCCGGCTTCCCCCAGGGTTTTCGGCATACCCTGGGGAACAGTTTCAGACAATGCATGCAGCAATTTTCTGATAACCCGGACAGCTGCATCCGGCTGCCCGGGTCCGGGAACACCGGCGTAATGTGCTGCATCAGTGAGGGGCAGCAGCAGTTTTCCCAGCCAGGGGCATGTATCTTTGCTGTTTTCAAGGAGGTGCACAAGTGCCAGGGCCATGCACAGGCCTGAAGAGGGGGCGGCAGAAGGAGCAGGGTGCACAGCAGTGAGGTGTGCAACGGCCTGCCGGGATTTCAGATCCGGTAAATTGGATTGGATATACCCGGATACAGCAGCGGCATGGGCCAGTTTTGCCAGGGGAAGCTGCCGATGTTTTCCTGCTTTCTGGCACAAAAGATCCCCATGGTCGGATTGCTGGGCCAGGGGAAGCAAAGTATCCATGACCAGACAGATCCCGGCATGGGCATAGGATCTGGCAAACGGGTTGCCGGAAAAAGCAAAGGCTTCACAGCAGGTGGCCAGACTGGCTAATCCGGAATCCAAAACAGCAGCCCCCGGGGTACCAAGCATGGTGTCCGCCGTGATGACCGCAATATCAGGCATCAGGTTGGCAGATACAAAGTGGCGGCCTGAAAAAAAGGTTTCCCCGGCGGTATCCTGACCGGTTTCAGGATGGGTGGGAATATATACCAGTGGCAGCAGGGGCCTGTTGATCTGTCCGGGGCCGGCTGGGGATCTAAGCTTCTCAGGACCGTGGCACAGGGCCAGGTTCAGGGCTTTGGCAGTCTGTACCACCTGTCCTGTGCCCAGGGCGATGAAACTGTCATACCCCTTGTCCGCAAACAGGTGGTACAGGGTTTCAAAATCTTCGGCGTCTGTCAGGGTGGCCAGTCCCAGGGCCAGATGGGTGTCCCTGCATGCACGGGCCAGTGTCAGATGCAGTCCTGCATCCCTGGCTGCCTGGTCTGTGATGACAAATGGTTTGTACGCGTGCATGCCGGACAGGTCAAAGGGCAGGTGGGCCAGGGCCTGGGTGCCAAAGGCGGTTTTGGTCCGGCACAAAAAATGGTTCAGCAGGGTCATGGAAATCTCCTTACCATCCGCCGAAAGCCCGGACATAGACCCTTGCCCGGACAAGGGTGCGGCGTTTCAGGGGCCAGGCAGGACAGCGTTTGACAGCGCGTTTGGCCAGAAATTTCGGCAGCAGAAAAACCTGGATCACGTCCATGATCCGCACCACAGCACAGGCCTGGGGTACCTCTCCGTGCACATACAGCCGGTTTCGTGCATTGGCAACAGGGGTGCTTTCCTGGAAGGCAAACACCCTGAACAAAAGGGCCGGGCTTTTGAACATCAGGTGCAGGTGAATGGGGCGGTCTGCAAGGGAAGCTCCCAGGTGCCTGACCCGGCCGTGTGCATCTTTTCCCACCACCATGTAAGGGCCTGAAGGAAAAGCCCCCAGGCAGAAGGTGAAATTGTCCGGCATGGCGGCAAATTCGGATTTTACCCCATCATCCACCCGGGCCGCTGCCTGGACGGCCCGGCCGAAAAACCAGAGCATACATCTGAGATACAATTTTTTCCAGCGGTGCCTGCCGGGCGGTATTTCCATAAAATCTGTCATGGCATCTCTTTTTTCCTGGTAATATTTATTTGAAAGCCTTCAGTACTCAGTTATCAGCTTCCAGTAAAGAATTACAAGTTTTTCACCAAATTCCCTGCAAAGTCAAAGGATTTTTTAGCAACTTTTTGTCAAAGCTTGAATCGATGCAGATTATGGGATAAAACAATGTTCATAAAAAAGAAAGGAATATACAGATGCTGAAAAAAATTGTGGAAGACCAGATCATCATTGCCTGCCTGGCAGACCGAAAGACCAATGCCGTTACCCGTGAGACCCTGGACCAGCTGGCAGACATTGTCGCAGAGGTAAACCAGGATGCCGGCATAAAAGGATTAATTCTCACCGGGGAGGGCCGGTTTTTTTCCAGTGGATTCAGCCTGCCCATGTTTATGGATTTTGCCGACAGGGAGGCGGTTGTTTCATTTTTTACCAGAGAAGAACAGGTGCTGCTGGATTACTTTTCCTGCACAAAGCCGGTGGTATGCGCCATAAACGGTCATTGTGCGGCAATGGGCCTGATTCTGGCCATGGCTTCGGACTTTCGGCTGGTAAAGAACCATCCCAGAATAAAACTGGGCATGAGCGAGATAAAGATCGGACTGGGGCTGACCATTGCCCAGGCCGCCATTATGCGGTTCGGCCTGGATTCTGACAAACGGTTCCGCAATGTCATGTATTTCGGGGAGATGATTGATGTGAACCAGGCCCTGGAACAGGAGATGGTGGATGAACTGGTGGCAGAAGACCAGCTGATTGTTCGGGCAAAACAGATCATCAGCCTGTGGATCGACACCCCAAACCAGCCCTTTGTTCAGCTCAAAAAAAGTCTTAAATCAGATACTGCCCAAAAGATTGCACAGGATCTGGCCGCCGGCAACTGGCAGGACAGCATGTGCAATGCCCTGTTGAACAAGGAGGTCAAGGCCACTTTGTCATTTGTCCAGGCTGCCATGGATAAAAAAAGTGCATCCTGAATATGGCAAAATATTTCGGTGCTAACCAAAATTTTTACAGACGGTTAGCAAATATCAGATCCCGGACAGCCCCAGGAACGTGGTGCGGATACGTTCCACATGCGCAAGAAGCTGGGTTTTTCTGGTTTTTCCCACCCCCTCAGGGGGTCCTTTGGCCAGAACATCCATCAGGGCTTTTACATCTGCCTGCAGACAAAAGACCTCCTGCTTCCAGGACAGGTTGTCCATCTTCATCAGGTTGAAATACCACAGGCGGAAGGTCAGCACATAGAATCGGTCCGACATCTCCGTAAGAAACGGGTTGCCTGCAGCATCGTGAAAAATCTGTTTCAGATTCATGTCCACCCGGCCCAGTGCTTCAGGATCCCGATGGTCCAGCAGCTGCCGGCATTGTTCCATGCATGCATCCAGGCGGGTGAAATGCGGTTTGGAAAACCGGTCAGCCGCCATGGTGCCGATGACTGATTCCAGCTCCAGACGGGCCTGAAACAGGTGGGTTATGGTGTTCAGTTCAAGTTCTGAAACCTGGATGCCTGTGCGGGGCAGTATTCTGACCAGATGTTCCCATTCCAGGCGGAACAATACCGTGCGCAAAGGGGTGCGGCTGACACCGAATTCTTCAGCCAGCACCTGTTCCTTCAGAATTTGCCCTGGTGCGTATTCCAAAAAGACAATCCGGTTGTGCAGGATATGATAAATATGCTGATTCATGAACCTTTTTTAATATTTGTTTGGTATACTATAATAATACATAACTTTTTTTTTTAGATTTTACCACTGAAATAAAAGAAAATTTCATATTGACTTTAAATATTTTTTTGGTATACCAATAAAATATTATAAAAATCTTTTATTACAGAAAAAAAATAGAAGCAGCCAAACTTTAATTATGTGTCTGTGGAATGCCACAGCCGGAAAAAAAAGGAGTCATCACACATGGAAACCTATGATGTAATAATTATCGGCGGGGCGGTCATGGGCAGTTCAACAGCATATTTTCTGGCCAGCAATCCCGACTTTACAGGGAAAATTCTGGTGGTGGAAAAAGATCCCACCTATGCCCAGTGTTCCACAAGTCTTTCTGCCGGCGGCATCCGCCAGCAGTTTTCCAACACGGAAAATATCCAGCTGTCGCAATTTGGTGCATCATTTATCAAAAACATCAATGCCTATTTACAGTTTGATGAAGACCCTGTAACCGTTGATTTCATGGAAAACGGGTATCTTTTTCTGGCAACAGAAAAAGGGATGCCGGTATTGCAGAAAAATCATGAAACACAGACAGCCGCCGGTGCCAAGGTGCAGATTCTTGACCAGGCGGGTTTAACAGAAAAATTTGACTGGCTGTACACCGATGATCTTTGTGCCGGGTCATATGGATTTGCCGATGCAGGCTGGTTTGACCCCCATTGCCTTACTATGGCATTTAAAAACAAGGCAAAAAGCCTGGGCGTGACATATCTGAAAGACAAAGTGGTGGGGATACAGCGCACCGGGCAGAAAATTTCGCACATAACTTTGGAGTCCGGTGAAACCATAAATGGCGGCACATTTATCAATGCAGCCGGACCCAAAGCGGCACGTATAGCAGAAATGGCGGGCATTGATGACCTGCCGGTCCATTCCCGCAAGCGGTTTGTGTTTTTGTTTAAATGCAATACCCGGCTGTCTGATTGCCCGCTGGTGGTGGATCCCACCGGGGCCTACTTCAGGCCTGAAGGAGAAAATTATATCTGCGGCAAATCCCCGGACGAAGACAATGATCCGGACTGCGAGGATTTTTTCATGGATTATTCGGTGTTTGAAGAGCAGTTGTGGCCGATTCTGGCTGAACGGGTGCCGGCGTTTGACGCCATCAAACGGATATCCTCCTGGGCCGGTCATTACGCCTATAATGTAAAGGACCAGAATGCCATCATCGGGGCCCACCCTGAGGTGACCAATTTTATTTTTGCCAACGGATTCAGCGGACATGGACTGCAGCAGGCACCGGGTGTGGGCAGAGCGGTTTCTGAACTGGTCACCTATGGACAATACAGAACCCTGGATCTGGGGTGTTTTGCATTTGAGCGGTTTGCTGCAGACAAACTGTATAAAGAATTGAATGTGGTCTGAGTCGCTCAGGGGGATTCATGGCGATGATGTCCTGGTTTTCAGGATGCACCGGCGATCTCAGAAGATCAGCGCACCGGTACAATTTCCAGCCAGTATCCGTCCGGGTCATTGATGAAGTAGATGCCCATGTCTTTGTTTTCATAGCAAATGCAGTCCATTTTTTTGTGCAGGGCATGGGCGGCTGCAAAATCATCAGTTTTAAAGGCGATGTGAAATTCTTCATCCCCCAGGTCATAGGGTGTTTTCTGGGATTTGAGCCAGGTAAGTTCCAGTTTGTTGTCTGTGGTGCCGTCTCCTAAAAATACGATGATATAGCTGCCGTCTTCTGCAGCCTTCCGCCGGGTTTCAGTGAGACCCAGAGCATTTTCGTAAAAAAGCAGGCTTTTTTCCAGATCCAGTACATTGATATTGAAATGGTCGATGGTAAACTTCATAGCAGAAGGCTCCTCAGGGTTTTTTGTTTATGGGTCTTTTCGCAAAATATTTATGGCAGGATACCTGAATTTGTCAATCAAAAAAATTTTGAGAAAACAATTTCTGTGGTGATTTGGCCGCAGTTTGTATTTGGGTGCCCCTCCGGATAGTTTTTGTGCCTGAAGGTTTCTTGACATTACAAGTGCATACGGTATGATAAACAGATAAAAAAGCAGACAATTATAGGTGCTGCTGTGTCTGGCAGGAACCATTCTTACATGTAAAGGAAGTGGAAAATGAAAAAGATCAGGGATCTTAAACTGGGTGTGAAACTGGTTGCCGGTGGTCTGCTCCTGGTATTGGTGCCATTGATCGTGGTGGGGGCGATATCCCTGCAGAAGGCAGCAGATGCGCTGCTCAATCGTGCCAGGGGGGAGGTCTATCAGGTGGCCGAGGACCTGGCTTCCATGACTGAAATGGTCATGGAAGCTGAATTGAAATTTGTCCGGGGCATGGGCCTCACCCCTCTGGTGCAGGAGGCTTCGCAAAAGGTGGCTGACCAAGGGGTTGAGGGCGCTAAAGACACCCTCATGGCCCTGGACGACCACCTGGCAGAGGTCTTTGCCTCAGTGGGCCAGGGATATGAACTGTTTGTTCTGGCTGATGCCGCAGGACAGGTGGCCAGTGACAGCATGGGGGGTGCCATGCGGGAAAAACAGGTGAATATCAAGGACCGGGATTATTTTATTGCCGCCAAACAGGGCAAAGCCATTATCGGCGAAGCGGTTGCATCAAGATCTTCAGGCAATCCTGTGGTGGTGGCAAGCACCCCTGTGAAAACCAGTGGGGGTGCCTTTGCCGGCGTATTTATCGCTGTGGTGAAACTGGATGCCCTGTCTGACAAGATTACATCAATAAAAATCGGAGACACCGGCTACCCTTACGTGATCAACAAAGATGGGGTTGTTCTCGCCCACCCCAACAAAGAATTTATTTTTGAACTGAATGTTAAAACCCTGGAAGGCATGGAAGAGATCTCCCGGCGCATGATGGCCCGGGAATCCGGGGTGGAGGAATATGTTTTCAGGGACACCCGCAAAATAGCAGGATTTGTCCATGTGCCCCTGACCGGATGGAGCATCGCGGTAACCCAGGACCAGTCGGAGTTCATGGCTGATGTCAGGCAAATGACCCTGTATAATGTAATTGTGGGCCTGATCGCCATGGTGGTGGTGGGCATATGTCTGGCATTTGCTGCAAGAAGCATAACCAGGCCCGTCAACGATGCGGTTTCAGGATTGAAAGATATTTCCACAGGTGAAGGCGATCTCACCAAACGCCTGGCAGTGGCCAGTCAGGATGAGGTGGGGATTTTATCAAAAGCGGTCAACACATTTATGGAAAAGCTCCAGAACATGATCACTGATATCTCCCAGGGTGTGGATACCCTTTCCTCCTCAGCCACACAGCTGTCCTCCATTTCAGAGCAGATGACCGCCGGGGCGGAGAACACCTCGGAAAAAGCCAGTACAGTGGCAGCAGCTGCAGAAGAGATGACCGTCAATATGACTTCGGTGTCCGCAGCCATGGAAGAATCCAGTACCAATCTCAACACAGTGGCGGCCTCAGCTGATGAGATGAATGCCACCATCAGTGAAATTGCACAGAATGCTGAAAAAGCCAGGTCTATTTCAGACAATGCCGTGGAAAAGGCAGGCCATTCCAGAGAAAAAATGCAGCAGCTCAGCCAGGCAGCCCAGTCCATCGGCAAGGTGGTGGAAACCATTACCGATATTTCCGAGCAGGTCAACCTGTTGTCTTTGAATGCCACCATTGAGGCGGCCCGTGCCGGTGAGGCCGGCAAAGGGTTTGCCGTAGTAGCCAATGAGATCAAGGAACTGGCCAAGCAGACCTCGGAAGCATCCATGGATATCAAGTCAAAAATTGACCATATCCAGGAAAGCTCTGACAGCACCATGACCGGCATCAATGACATCTCCCAGGTAATCAGGGAAGTCAATGAGATCGTGGCCACCATTGCCACGGCAGTGGAAGAACAATCTGCTGCCACCGGTGAGATTGCACGCAATATCGGTCAGGCATCTTCAGGTGTTGAAGAGGTCAACCAGAATGTGGGACAGAGTTCTGCGGTGGCTGATGAAATTACAAAAGATATCACTGATGTGCACCAGTCAGCCGCTGACATGGCAGACCGCAGTGCCCAGGTGAATGAAAGTTCTGAAGATCTCGCCAAACTGGCGGCCCGGCTCGGGGAGATGGTGGGACAGTTTAAGGTGTGATGAAACAAAATACAGGATATGCATGGATGATCACCTTCTGGGTGCTTGTGTTTTTTGTAGCGGATTTTTCCGGTGCCTGTTCTGCATACAGCCGCTCTGATTATGAAAAGTTCCAAAATGCCATCATAGACCACAGAAACCGGCTGAACAGGAAATTTAAAAAGATCCGGCGCGCTGCCACCCGGTATATCATTGTTCACACCTCGGAACTGGGACTGTCCACCACCCTGCGGGTGGTTTCCAAAGGAAAACAGTTTAAAAGCGGTCACAGCACACCAGGGGGGCATGCCCATTACGTGGTTGCCAGAAACGGCCGCACCTTCCGGATCCTGGACAAACAGTACCGGGCTGACCATGCCGGGCTTTCCATGTGGCAGGGTAAAAAGGATATTTCTTCTGTTTCCATCGGCATCGAACTGGTGGGGTATCACTCCGCCCCTTTGACAGACCAGCAGTACCGGTCCGCTGCCATGCTCATCGATATTCTGCAGCGGGTTTACCGTCTGGATGACACTGCTGTGCTCACCCACAGCCAGATAGCCTTTGGCCGTCCCAATCCCTGGTTTCCAAAAGATCACCGGGGCAGAAAACGCTGTGCCAAAAATTTTGACCGATCCAGGGCCGGGCTGGGCCCCACCCTGGGGTTTGATCCGGATGTCAGGACCGGGCGGCTGCTGCCCGATCCCTATCTGGCGGATCTGTTTTACGGCAAACAGCCGGCCGTTGCCCAGGTGGCGGCCACCGCACCGGTATCCAACCTCATTTCAAAGAATAATTCCGCCTGGTCCATTGCAGGGGGGGATTATGACAGCCGGACAACGGCTTATGTACTTCCCAGCGGCCGCATCCTGGCAGGAGATGAGATAAAAGATTCCATCGGGTGGCACCTGCTGCCCGTGAACACAAAGGTTCTGCTTGACCAGAAAATTGAAAAAGAGCACATGCAGATTTCCCAGAATCCGGTAAAAGTTATCACCGACCACATGACTGCCTGGTCCCATGCAGGTCCTGCCTATCGTTTTGATTCCACCATTTATTTTCTGCCGTCAGGCATGATTTATTCGGGTTCCCGCATTCCGGACTGGGATGACCTGCCCCAAAAAACACAGCTGATCATAGGGTATCAGGGGCCGTTTTTCATCACTGATGCCAGGACCGCCTATGGCATTGCCGGTCAAAAATACAAGGATCCTGATACCGTATATTTTCTGCCGCCGGGCCAGGTCAAGACCGGAGATGCCATAACAGATTTTTCCAATCTGCCCAAAGGCACAAAGGTTTACCTGCCCCTGGACGATATCGGTTAATAGGTGTAAAACAGCTGCTGCACCGCTTTTTGATCGACTTTTTCCGCCAGTGCCAGCATGAGCAGAATACGGGCCTTGGCAGGGTTGAGTTCATCTGAAGCAATGAACCCGCAGGCATCATCATCCACCTCCACATTTCTGCCCACAGTACCGGTGGGCACCCGGGAGCTTCTGACAATAAAAATACCCTTGCCGGCCATCCGGACCGCTTTTTTAATGGTGGCCTGGTTCATGTTGCCGTTGCCGTCCCCGGCAATGACAATCCCCTCAGCGCCGCCAACTGCGCAGCAGTCAAGGAGATCCGGCGGCATGTCGATGCAGGCATACACAATATCCACTCTGGGGAGCATCACCCGGCTTTTGGCGCAGAACAGACCCGAAAACCGGCTTAAAAATGTGTGGCGCCGGAAGGGAAATCTGAAATACACGGTTTTACCGTAATTTACCGTGCCCACCAGGCCGTTCACCGGGGACAGAAAGGTTTCCACAGAAGTGGTGTTGGTTTTGGTCAGAGAATGTGCCCCGTGAATCCTGTCATTCATGACCACCAGCACGCCCCGTTCCCGGGCATCAGGATCAGCTGCCACTGCCACTGCATTGAATAGATTCAAAGGACCGTCAGCAGAAATGGCGTTGGCAGGCCGCATGGCCCCTGTCACCACCACCGGCTTGGGGCTGTTTACGGTGAGGTTTAAAAAAAAGGCGGTTTCCTCCATGGTGTCGGTGCCATGGGTCACCACAATGCCGTGGATGTCCTCCTGACCCAGCAGTGCGTTGATGCGGCAGGTCAGGCGCATCAGGATGTCAAAAGACATGTCCTGGGAGCCCACGTTGCTGATCTGTTCTCCTGTAACGGCCGCCAGATGATCCAGATCCGGGATCGACTGGATCATCTGCTGGATGGTTACCTGTCCTGAGGCATATCCGGCCTGTGCCGGTGCATGGCTGATTCCCGCTATGGTGCCGCCTGTGGCAAGTATGACAACGCATGGTTTCATGAACAGTCCTTTTTTAACATGGTTTTTGCACAGAGTCTCCAAGGATATTACCAGAATTCAATCAGGGTTGGTAATATCTTTTGCGGATCTGACAGAGGGGGTGATGCTTTTTTCAGCTGCTCACAGCCGCACAAGACGATTCAGTCTTGAAAAAAAGCTGATCTGCCGGTATCATCACGGTCATGAAACCATTTTTTTTCAGGCTGATGTGTATGTTATTGTTTTTACCTGCAGCAGTCTTTTTTGGTCCCGATGCCCGGGCCCAGAACCCGCTGTCAGATGACCTGCCTTCCGGAGAACATCCCCTGCTGCTTCAACCGGTGCTGGTCCAGGCAGTAATGTGTGAAGCCATTGAAAGGTTCAAACCCGTGAACAACGCTGTGGTTTTTTCGATTTCCCTGGGCAGGGTGTTCTGTTTTACCGCGTTTGACCCGGTCCATCAGGAAACCATAGTCTATCACCGGTGGTACCGGCAGGACCGATTGATATCCAATGCAAAACTGGTGCTCAATCCTCCCAAATGGTCTTCTTTCAGCAGCATGCAGCTCAGGGAAGCAGATAAAGGACCCTGGCGGGTTGAGGTTGTTGACAGTCAGGAAAATCTGATGGAAACCCTTAGATTCAGTATTGTCGACTGATCACCCATGGGACAGTTTTTTTACCACTTTTTCGGCATCGGGTGGCAGGGATTTCTTGATATAGCATTGAACAGTTACATTCTGTTCAGGCTTTACGTACTTTTCCGGGGAACCAATGTACTGCGGGTTCTTTTTGCCATGGGGGTATTGTGGGTTCTCAGGCAGGTGGCTGTTTCCATGGGACTGGTTGTCACCAGCTGGGCCATGCAGGGGGTTATTGCCGGTGCTGCCCTTGTTATTATTATTGTGTTCCGTAATGAAATTTCATCTGTGCTTCAAACCAAAGACCTGAAATCATTTTTCTGGGGTATCCCCCGGTATCAGCGCAAAACCCCTGTGGGTATAATTGTTGAAAGTGTTTATGAACTGGCAAGAAAAAAAATCGGGGCATTGATTGTTCTTCCCCTGAACAGGGGGCTGGAAAGTGTTGTGCAAAAAGGGATCGTCTGGCAGGGAAAACTTTCCAAAGAGATGCTGGTCAGTATTTTCTGGGAAGACAATCCGGTCCATGACGGTGCAGCTGTTATTCAAGGAGACAGGATAACAGATGTCGGTGTGATTCTCCCCCTTTCAAAGCGTACAGACCTGCCGTCATATTTTGGTACACGCCACAGGGCAGCCGTCGGTTTGACCGAACAGACCGATGCATTAGTAATTGTGGTTTCAGAAGAACGCGGCAAAATTACCCTGGTCAAGGACAACCAGATCTATGATATTAATGACAGCGCAGTCCTTGAAAAACTGCTCATTAAACATGCGGGCAGTGACACTTCTGCCGCCGGTGTAAAAAAGCATACCCGGGAACTGGCAGTTGCGGCAGCCATCTGTCTGATCTGTGTAACCGGCCTGTGGTTCAGTTTTTCCAGGGGGATGGAAACCCTTGCCACCCAAGATATTCCCGTGGAATTTATCAAGTCAGACCAGAATATGGAAATATTTTCCTCTACAGCAAGCAATGTCAGGCTTCTGCTCAGTGGTTCCAGACCTTTGATCAGATCTTTGCAGCCTGACCGGATCACTGTCAAGCTGAGCCTGACCAACACTGTGCCGGGCGTCAACAAACTTGCTGTCAGCCGGAACGATGTCACGCTGCCCCCGGGCATTGTGGTCAAAAATATCGATCCTTCTTTGATAGAGGTGTTTGTCGATGTGCCGGTCAAAAAGGCGCTTTCCATTCAGCCTTTCTGGACCGGCCAGATTTCACCGGACCTCATCATGACCCGGGCAGTAACCTCACCGGCAACTGTCAGCGTCATCGGTCCCCACCAGGTTCTCACAAATATGGAAACCCTTTTTACAGAACCTCTGTTCCTGGATGGTATTACAGCTTCCGGCAGCATGTCTGCCCAGATTGCCCTGCATCCGGCAACCATAAGGCTCGAAGATCAGAAAACAGACAGGGTCCAGGTGAAATACACCATACAGAACCGCGGAGCAGTATCGCCTTAAAAAAGCTTTCAGGTTTGTTTACAAGCTGCGCGGTTCCATACCGCTCAAGATCTGCCTTGTTTATTTTTTGTCTTTACCGGAGCCGGCCCTGCCATCATCACAGGCATCCTGTGCCGGTTCGTTGGGCCTTGCATGTTCAGCAAATTCAGGGGCCTGGGTGCACACATCCAGGTCAGCCCCGCTGTCATTTTTTTTGTCATCTTTCGTCATTTTAACACCTCATTGTCACGGCATTCTGTCAATGCTGTCTTTCAGCTGGTTGATTTCAATACCCAGGCTCACGCACTGCTTTCCTTCCATGCACAAATCCGCATCACCCGGCTCAAGAAAGGTTTTGAGTTCTTTTTTGTCCTTTTTCAGATAAACTGTCCAGCGGTCATTTGCATCATCATAATCCACATTCACATCAATACCGCATTTTCCTATATCCGGATACAGGGATCTGATTTTATCACACAGCTCTTTTTTATTCATAAACGACCTCCTTCAATCAGGTTACAATTGGCTGCAATCAATACAATAACAACGGATTTGGTTTATACAAGCAGGGATGACAGGATTTTTGCGTATGGCAGCTATTCAGAGTATCATCTGCAGACTTGACAAGATCTTGTGCGGTCTCTAAATTGATCTGAAAATATAACCACAAAGCATCAGGAGAAAATTATGTTGAAACTTGGAGAAAAAGGGGCCATCCCCCAGAATGACAATGAAACTTATGCCATTGCCCCCCACATTCCCTGCGGTATCGTGACCCCGGACCTGCTGCGCAGGATCGCGGATGTATCGGAAAAATACAGTGCTAAAGCCATAAAGATCACCGGTGCGGCCCGCGTGGCCATTGTGGGACTGAAAGAAGCGGATATCGATGCGGTGTGGGAAGATTTAGGGATGGATAAAGGGGCTGCTGTCGGTCTTTGTGTCAGAAGTATCCGCACCTGCCCGGGAACCACTTTCTGTAAACTGGGAAAACAGGATGCTCTGGGTATCGGCATGAAGCTGGATGAACAGTATCATGCAGCAGTACTGCCCGGAAAATTCAAGATGGCAGTATCCGGGTGTAAACTCAGCTGTGCCGAATCCTGGGTCCGGGATATCGGGCTGATCGGATTTGCCGAAGGCTGGACCATTACCATCGGCGGAAATGTGGGCATGATGCCCAGGATAGGCAAAGAACTGGTCACCGGCCTGGATGATGACCAGGTAATGGCTGCAGTGGCAAATGTGATCACCTGCTACAAAAATGAGGCAAAAGCGGGGGAACGTCTGGGAAAAATGATCGAACGTACCGGACTGGATCCTTTCAGAAAATCCATATAGATCAGATATGTCCAGAAATGGGGAGCAGGTTTTCAGGTTTCTGCTTCCCATACTTTCAAATACCTTATGAACCCATTCACAAAAAAAGGCGCTGCGATTTGCAGTAATCTATTTAGTTGATTTGTCAACTAAATAGATAATCTGATAACCGGGTTTATCAGGGTAAGTCCTATTTCTTATTGTCCAATTTCAAGAAAATTTTCATATCGCCACAATTTTTTGCTTGACAATGCAATCGAACTGCCGCTATTTTATGGCTATGAAGTAGATACGATAAAGCAGCACATTCAGGGTCATTTTATTCGTAAAAGGGGAGGGATATATGTCATCAAATCACTATTTCAAACATGAAGGACCATGGTCGGATGCCGGGGATCCTTTAATGTGTACCGACACCGGTGACTGGCGGACCAAACGGCCGGTGGTGGACAAAGAAAAATGCATTTTCTGCGGATTCTGCGCCATTTACTGTCCCATCCAGGTCATGGAAATGCAATCAGACACCCATTTTGAGGCAAATCTGGATTTCTGCAAAGGCTGCGGCATCTGTGCAAAAGAATGTCCCAAGGGTGCCATCACCATGATTTCAGAAGGGGAGTTTGCATCATGAGTACTACCACAACACCATCACGGATCAAGGTCATCACCGGAAATGCTGCCGCTGCCATTGCTGCCAAACTGGCCCGGCCTGATGTGGTGGCGGCCTATCCCATCACCCCCCAGACCGAAGTTATTGAACAGATTTCCACCTTTCATGCATCCGGAGAAATGGACTGTGAGCTGATCACCGTGGAAGGGGAAAACTCAGCCATGAATGCGGTCATGGCAGCCTCCCTGGCCGGGGGACGGGTGTTTACCGCCTCATCCTCCTGGGGACTGGTGTTCATGTATGACGCGGTGCTGGCTGTGGCCGGCGCCAGGGCCCCTGTGGTCATGGTTAATGTGAACAGGGAAACCCCTGGTATTATAGCTGTTTCTTCGGGTCAGCAGGACATGATTTCCACCCGGGACGCAGGCTGGATTTTTCTGATTGCCGAAGACTGCCAGGAGGTGCTGGACCTGGTGCTCCAGGCGTACCGTCTGGCTGAGGATTATGATATCCAGCTGCCGGTCATGGTCCATTATGACGGGTTCTTTTTATCCTATCTGTCCGAAGGCGTGGACATTCCGGAGCAGGAAACCGTGGACCGGTTTCTGTCAGTGCTCAAGGACCAGCCCAGACGCACCGTGCTGACCCCGGGCCGGAAACTGGGGGTGGGTTCCCACGGTATTCTGGGGGGCTACATGGAACTGCGTCACAAACATGTGACCGCCATGGAACGGTCCAAAGCCAAGTTTGAAGAAATAGACAAAGAATTTGCCGGTATTTTCGGCAGAACCTATGGCGGGCAGGTGGAAGAATACCGGTGTGATGACGCAGACATTGTGCTGCTCGGTTCCGGCTCCATGTGCGGCACCATCAAATCGGTCATTGACGACCAGCGGGAAAAAGGGGTGCGCATCGGTCTGGTAAAGATGCGCATGTACAGACCCTTTCCCCACCAGGCCCTGGTGGCGGCCCTTAAGGGTAAAAAAGCTGTGGGCGTGGTGGACAGAAGCCTGGCATTCGGGTTTGACGGCGGTCCCATCTATACCGAACTCAAAGCGTTTGAAACCCGGCTGGAAGGGGCGCAGCTGGTCAGCTTTATCGATGGCATCGCCAATACCGATATCACCAAAACCAATGTGGAAAAGATGATCCAGATGACCCGTGATCTGGCTGACGGCAAAAACGTGCCCGAAGTCACCTGGGTGTCTTATCCGGAAGCCAATACAAAGGGGGAAAAATAACATGGCTGAGAAAAAACAAGGCCGGTTGACAAAGGTATTGGATTACCTGCAACATGATGATCCGTTTTCTAAAGGAGTGGCATTCTGCCCGGGCTGCGGCCTGGAACTTCTGCTGCGCTTTATTCCCCGGGTGCTGGGAAATGATATCGTTATCACCGGTACCCCTTCCTGCTCAGCCCCGGTACTGCTGGGGCAGAACAACCAGTCCTGGCACACCCTGTCCTATTTCGGCACCCTCATGACCGGTGCTGCAGCCAATGCCACAGGTCTGGTGCGCTATTACCGCAAGGCAGGTATCGACAACACCGTGGTGTGTTTCAATGGAGACGGCACTGCCAATGACATCGGTTTCGGCAACCTGTCCGGGGCTGCGGAACGGAACGAACCCTTTATCTATATCTGTTATGACAATGAAGGGTATATGAACACCGGGATACAGAAAAGCGGGACCACCCCATA
>Ga0102943_1000190_pt1 | contig 42735 bp, 36 predicted proteins | sample SalPonC_black_MG_FD_78174 | JGI IMG/M metagenome (GOLD analysis project Ga0102943, IMG submission 78174) | Salt pond soil microbial communities from South San Francisco under conditions of wetland restoration - Salt Pond MetaG... | ecosystem: Environmental > Aquatic > Marine > Intertidal zone >...
AGCGGATCAACCTGGTAATGTGTAATTGCATTTTTTGACAAATCAATGTAATAGCCATTAGACAAAAGGCTTTGGTAACCTTGTTTTGCTGACCGGTACATATTATTGTATCCCCTCCAGCTATGAATAACAATATCTTTGGGCAGGTCAGGAGCATATATTTCGTCCCAGCCCATCATCTTTTTGTTATTTTTTGTAAGTATTTTCTGTAGCTTTTTATTAAAATAGGCTTGTAGTTCATGATTACTGGTTATGCCTTTTTGCTGCATAAAGGCTTGAATATCCTCATTGTTGTCCCATTGTTTTCCATTATTTTCATCTCCACCAATGTGCATGTACTCATCAGGAAAAAGTTCAGCCATTTCATGCAAAAAATCACCCAGTACCTGATAAGTGAATTCCCGGGATGGATCCATGGTGGGGTCAAAAACACCAAAATATTTTTCAATTTCATAAGGTCCTGGTGCAGATGCTAATTCGGGCATACCCACCATCCATGAAGTAGTGTGTCCGGGCATGTCAAATTCGGGCATTACCCTGATCCCACGGATATTTGCATAATGGATGATTTCTTTCATTTCTTTCTGGGTAAAATATTCCCCGTTTGAGCCTTTTTCGTGCAGCCGGGGGAATTTTTTGCTTTCGATTCTGAACCCCTGATCTTCGGTTAAATGAAGGTGTAAAACATTCAGTTTTACAGCCGACATGGCATCAATATTCCGTTTAACGACGTTGACAGGAAGGAAATGCCTGCAAACATCAAGCATTAATCCTCTCCAGGGGAACCTGGGTTCATCCATTATTTTTACTCCCGGGAAATAATAGCCCTCCGTATCAAATGATGTTAATTGCAATAAAGACTCTAAGGCATGAATCGCTCCTAAATCGGTTGGTGCAATTATGGAAATATGCTGATTGTTAATCGTGAGTTGGTAGGACTCATCTTCTTTAAGCTTTACTTCTCCAAGCTTATTTATATGAATGCTGATAACTTTTCCTTTGCCCGGCAAAAAAGGAATGGATGTTTTTTTACTCAGACGTTCAAGAAACCATTGGGTATTATCATTAATTCTTTGGTGATAGTCTCCTGTAATTTCAAACCGAATTCCATCGGCGGGGACTCGGAATTGCTCGTCTAAAGGCTCTATTGTTTTGGGGAGAGGCATTAATTGCCACTCCTGGGCATGAGCATTGACATAAAAGGATAAAAACCCGGCTAAAAAAATAATTTTATACATCTTGTATTTTTTAAGGGTTAAAAATTTAGGGTTAATGTTTTATTCATTTTTTATGTTGTAATGCATTTAATGCAAAAGCGTATGCACCGATAGAAACAGCCTCATTTGTGCCTAGCTTCGAACGGGCAATGCCAATTTTTTTGTGCATATTATAGGTCACTTCACGATTACTTAACGGAACTTTAACTTTATGCTCAGTGTCTTGAAAAAATGATTTTTTTTCTTCTTTATTTTCAAGATTATAAGCCATTAATTCGAGCCTTCTGGTGGTTGTTCCGTTAAATGCCTTTAATTCACCATTAAGCTGAGCCATCATTGCAGGTGCAAATAACTCATAAGCATTGGATAATCCCCCACCGAGAACAACATTACAGTCGAGTAGCGTCAGTGCATTGGCAAGAACATCTCCCAGAGACTTTCCAAATAGCTCAAAGCTTTTCATGGCAGCCTTTTGGTCTCCTTTTTTAGTTCCCAAAGCAATATCATAGATATCTTTCGGGTTGAGATTATTGGTATAGCTGTCTTTACTTAATGTATTGTAATTTCGCTGAATAGCCCGTATGCTGATATTTTCTTCAGCAAACCGGTCAGGCTCCAATGCACTGTGTGATAGCCAAATTTCAGCTCCCGCAGCATTATCACCCAAATATAGGTTGTGATTGTGAACTATCCCTGCACCAAAGCCTGTTCCCAGCGTAATACCCAGTAAATTTTTATATTTCCGTTGAATATTTTTTTCTTTAAAGGTTTTATTGATGTCAGGGAGAATTCCTGCAATGGCTTCGCCATATGCAAAAAGGTCTCCGTCATTATTGATAAAAACAGGAATTTTGAAAATATCTTCCAGCATAGGACCAAGGGCCACACCGCCACGGAAGGCAGGCAGATTTCCCAAATCACCGATAATTCCATTAGGATAATCTGCAGGCCCCGGAAATGCAAAGCTGATGGCAACAGGAGGGGAGGGTAGGTTTTCGGTTAGCTGTTTAAAGCCGTTGATGATACCTTGTAAGCAGAGGTTTAGGTTATCTGCATTGCTGGGTTTTACCAGTGGATTTGTTATGGTTCGGTTTCCCTGCAGGGCAGAGAAAAAAAAGTTGGTACCTCCGGCATCGAGCGTAAGTACTATCCGGTTGTCGTTATTGTACTGTATCATTGTGGGTTTACTGTTTTTGTGTTTTTAAAAGCCAGGTAAATAATATATAATAATCCTGCAAAAGGAACGGCAAAACCTGCTAATACGCTAAATTTGTCAGCAACGAGTCCCATTAACGGAGGGATAAACGCACCTCCGGCAATCGCGGTTATCATCAGTCCTGAAATTTCATTGGCACGTTCCGGCATATTATCGATTGTTATTGAGAAGATAAGCGGGAAAACATTGGCAAAACCAAGTCCTGTAATAAATACCCCAGCAATGGTGAGCCATTGTATCTGAGAAAAGATAAGGATTAATCCGGTTAGGGAAAGCAATGATGTTATTCTAAAAAAAGTGGATGGTTTAGTCCAGTTTAAAATAACACCTCCCATAAAGCGGCCAATGATAATGGCAATAAAAAAGAAAGCATTACCCAAAAGTCCCCATGTTTTGAGTTCGACATCAAATTCATTGTTTAGTAAAATTGGGACCCCTGAACTTAAGCATATTTCGCTGCCTACATAGATAAATATGCCCAGTACCATGGCTAAAACGTACCGGTTTTTAAGTAGGGAAAAACAACTTTTTAAGCTGGCAGGAGGCCTTTCCGTCTTTTCTTCATCAATACGTATAAGTCCAATAATGACAATAGTAAGAAGTAAAAATGCCACATAAATAGGAAACAAAACTCTCCAGTCGGCTCCAAACCATTTAGCGGCAGCAAATGGTATTAACGATCCGGTAAGTGAGCCTAAGGCCTTAACAAACTGTCCAAAGCTTAGGTTGCGTGAATATTTCCCAGGCCTGGAGACATCGCGCATGATAGGATTTCCTGCCACTTGTAAAATGGCAGCTCCGGCACCTAACATCAGGATAGTAATCAGGAAGAGACCATAGTGGTTTAATCCAAATAAAGGAAGCGTGAGCCCTGCGAGAGCGATAAAAAGCCCCAATAGTAATACAATTTTTTTCCCTTTTCTGTCCTGAAAGATTCCCATGGGGATGGAAAGTACACCAAACATGATAAATCCCATGAAAGCAATTAACTGAGCTTCAAAATTACTGAGAGCAAATTGTTCTTTTGCAAGTCCCACAAACGGGCCAACAGCATCACCAAAGCCCATGCATAGAAAAGCAAGAAGAATAGCAAATGTTTTTCGGTTCATAGTTGTAATGGTTTTATATTTTTAAATTAGTTTTTTCTGTTGACTCCCTTATTTTAAGATTTACCGGAAGTACTATTTGTTTACTTGTAGAATGGTTTTTTTGATGTTCTATTTGGTCTATTAATAGTTCAAAAGCTGATTGGCATATTTTTTCAACAGGCTGCTCTATCGAACTTATCCCCGGGTTCATAAAATGAAAATAAGGAACATCATCAAAACATATTAATCCTGTTTGTTCCGGAATACTAATGTTAAGGTTTCGGAGTGTGCCAAGGGTTGCGGTAGCGAGGTAATTATTGAGGGTGAAAATACTATCGGGAAAGGGTTTCTTCTGATAAAGCTTTCTGAGTATATTTTCTATTGCCAACGTGTTTTTTGTATAAGGAATCTCATAAACTTCAGGAGTGATATTTTCTTCGATAAGCGCTTTTTTATAACCATCAACTCTTGCTTGAATGGTTGAAATATGTGATGGAGTGATTGCCAGTGCTATCGGACGTTTAAACCCCTGATTTAAAAGATGCCTGGTTGCAATATAAGCACCTGTATTATTATCTACCGTTACAGAGGGTAAATCCGAACCCTTTACAAATCTATCGATTAATACTACGGGTAGGCCATTAAGATATAGTTCATTTAAATTACGGTTATCTTTCTGCGAAGATGAAATGATAAGACCATCAACCTGCTTTTCGGTTAAATTCCGGATAATTTTTTTTTCTTTCTCAATTTGCTCATCTGTAGAGCATGTGATGAGCGTGTAACCATTTGAATCAGCCATGTCTTCAAAAAAACGGGCTGTTTGAGCATAAAATGGGTTGGATATATCAGAAACGATAAGACCAATGGTAAAACTCTTGCCCAGACGTAAACTACGTGCAAAATGATTTGCTTTGTAACCCAATGCGTTTGCCTTTTCAACTACCCGTTGCCGGGTCTCTTTTGCTATGCCATACTCCTCCGCTTTTCCGTTCAGTACTAATGAGACTAAAGTTTTAGAAACACCTAAACTTTTGGCAATATCATCAATTGAGAGTCGATTCTTTTTCACACAAATATTTTTTTAGCAAATTAATTAGTCTCGTGAAATATCCATGTTGTATTCATTCCGTTTTTTGTGATCTTCAGTGCATGGTTTTACCCTAAGATTAATATTATAAACAAATATATAAAATTTACTAAAACGATTTAGTTAATATGAATAAAAAAATAAAGATATTGTTTTTTTATATTTAGAGTAGATTGAAATTCGAGATAATTAAATATAAGAAAGGTTATAAACTAATTAAATTTTTTTGTGGGTATAGTTATATTCCAGGGAAATAAAAAACGCTGCATTGGGCTTGCAGCGTTTAAAATGCAGACTTTTTGTTGTTGTGTTTTAATCAGAAGAAGCTTTAATGTGTGCCCAATTTTCTCCCCTCTTTATTCTGGTAACCTGCATTTCACTTATTGAGAATAATTTAGCTATAACGTTCTGTTTAATTCCTTTTTCTAACATGCTTTTTAGAACCTTAACATCTTCAGCTTTTAGTTTTGAATTTCTTATTAACCCTTTATTTTTAATTTTATTGATTTCCTGTAAGCGAGGCATAATGCGTTTGTATGATTCATCCCGCGTTACCCATTTAAGGTTCTTGTAATAATTATTACGTTTGTTCCAATCTAAGTGGATAGCTATTGTTTGATTTTCATTATCTTTTGGAACAAAAGCCATGGCAACTAATTTATGTACCAAAAAAGTTTTTTTCTTCCCGTTGGTTTTAAAGGTAACGGTATAAAATCCCTTGGTTATTCCCGGGCTTAAAATTTTTCCTTCTTCTTTATTGTAACAGTAACTTTTAACACGCCCGTAATTACTTACTTCGTATCTTTTTTCTGCAAAAGGAATTCTTTTCCAAACTTCGTCTTCAATCTTTCTTAAGTTTCGTTCGCTCATTATAATAAAGTTAATTTTTTGCGTTTTATTTAACAGCTTATATATTCACCATTACGTATGGGTTCTTAATAGGTTTAAACGTTATGACGAATGGTTTATTTTTGATGATAAATGAATCAATAAATTTTATGAATATATATTTTATTTAACAATTGATCGCTGCAAAAGGTTGTATTGATCCCCTGGTTTTAAAAAATAAAATTCATGTTCTTGGGGTTTTAGTTTAAAAATAGTGTCTTTCTCTTCTGACCATCGTGTGTTATCATAAACAATCACATAGTGTTGTCCAATTACACGAAAAATATTTTTATTCACAATAATAGCTGTATTTTCATCTAAACCAATACCTAACAATTCAGGTTTTACATCCAATACTTCAAACATATCAAAATGTCTGTTTCGAGCAAGCAAATGTTGGTCAATAGCGATATTTTTTATTAATGCAAACCCCTCTTCATGATCACCCATCATAATTGTATTTGTTTTTGTGTCGCCTCTAACCAGATATGAACCTTGTATTGTCGCTCCAGCGGATGTTCCGGCTACTACCCCCTTACGATTCAAAACACTAAATATTTCCAGGTGTGTTAGCGTGTTCAGGTAAGAATCGGCAAGTCTCCATTGCCTTCCACCCTGAATCCAAATCCCTGTTGCATTTTTGAGTGGCATAACAAATTCGGTATTATTGGCTTCTTTGGTTGATCTTGTATGCAAAACGCTAATCTTTTTAAAATTATATTTTGCAAAACGTTTTTTTAATTGTTTAAATTCGGGATCTGTTGCAATATTTTCATCGTCTCTCGCTGTGGGGATAATTACAATTTTTGCGCTGTCTCCTCCTGCCAGTTCTTTAAATATAGGTATGAATAAACTATCACTTGCATTACCGCCAATAATTAATAAGGTTCCTGATTGGGGTCCTGTAGTTTGCGAATAAGTTGCAATTAGAGTAAAATTGACTAAAATAAAAAGAAAGATGTATTTGATAATCCGCATAATATATTTATTTTTTAAATAGTACAGTTTTGATTGGTGCGAACCAATAGGTTGGTATCGTACTTTTGCTCTTTAAGTTTTTCAATAATTGATTGGTAAGTTTCTTCTTTCATTGCAGGGGTTCTTGATAAAATCCATAGATATTTTCTTTTGGGATGTCCTACTACAGCCCAGCTATAATCATTAGCAAGCTGAATAATCCAATATTTACCTTTAAAAGGCCAGAAAAATTGTACTTTTAATTTTGCTCCATTACTTTTTTTATCTACAAAAGCCTTTCCCTCAATTTGCTTAATTTCTCCATTAGGAGTTTCTTTTCGGCAGGTATTAACAACTTTAACGTATCCTTGGTCTGTTAAGGTATATTCTGCTGTTGTACAAACACATCCTTTTTGGAATTTTTGAGGTATAGTAGCTATTTCATACCATTTACCCATATACTTTTTTAAATCAACCTGAGGAACGGTTTCCAAAGGAATGCTATTTTTATTACAGGCAAATGAAAGCAGAGTAAAGCTCATGATTATAAGCGTTTTTATTTTCATATTTTTTACTACAATTTACAAACTAATGGTGTGTAATAAAAATAATTAAAGTAAGTTTTTTTATTTCATTTCTCTACCCGAAGTATATTTCCGCCATTTTTCAATAACCTGAGTCATGTCATCAGGTAGTTCAGAGTTAAAACGGACAATTTTTTTAGTTTGGGGGTGTGTAAAGCCTAGTGTTTTTGCATGTAGGGCTTGTCGTGGTAAAATCTTAAAACAGTTTTGGACAAACTGTTTATATTTTGTAAAGGTTGTTCCTTTTAAAATCTTATCTCCACCATATTCAAAATCATTAAATAAGGGATGCCCAATATGTTTAAAATGTATCCGTATCTGGTGTGTTCTTCCGGTTTCGAGTTTACATTCTACAAGCGTTACATAGCCTAATTCTTCAATTACTTTGTAGTGTGTGATGGCTTCTTTGCCTTGTTCACCATCCGGAAATACCTGCATAACTTTCCGGTTTCGTATATTGCGCCCAATATTTCCTCTAATGGTTCCTTCTTTCTCTTTAAAAGAACCCCAGACTAAAGCGATGTATCTTCTTTCGGTTGTTTTATCAAAAAATTGTTTAGCCAGCTTATTCATGGCTTGTTCGGTTTTAGCTATTACCAGTAAACCGGAAGTGTTTTTATCGATACGGTGTACCAGGCCAGGTCGTAACTCCCCTGACTTAAATAAGGGCAAATCTTTTAAATGGTACATTAAAGCATTAACTAATGTCCCTGAATAATGACCATACGATGGATGTACAACCATTCCCGGTTCTTTATTTACGATAATTAATTGTTCGTCTTCATATACAATGTTTAACGGGATGTTTTCAGGAATCAACTCGATTTCACGGGGCGGATAAGCCATTACGATGGAAACTATATCGCCGGGTTTAACTTTATAATTTGATTTTACTGCCTGGTTATTTACTAAAATATTTTCAGCCTCAGCAGCACTTTGTATCTTGCTTCGGGATGCATTCTCAATCCGGTTTACCAGAAATTTATCAATTCTCAAAGGTTTTTGTCCGGGATCGATATCAAATTTGTAATGTTCGTATAATTCAGGGTCCTCGTTATCATTAGAATTTTTTTCTTCAATATCTTCTTTCATAAATTGTTTTGTTTAATGAATAACGATGAATTTACGGGTAGCGATTTTTTGTTCAGTGGAAATTCTAATAAAATAAAGACCCGGATTAAGGTGTGAAATATCAATTGCGTTATATGTATACCTGCTGTCCATATGTATTTTGCCATAAGCATCGAAAACAGTATATCGGGGATTGGAATATAGGACAGGCAATTTTAAATGCAATTTATCTTTTGCAGGATTTGGGTAAATTGTAAAATCAAAGGTTTCAGTGGAGTAATCCGGGTGTGTGGATGTTATAAAATTTATCTCGTGTCCAAACATCGGTCTAATCATTAATGTCCCTTCAAATTGTGATTGTACCCAGTTTCCGCTTAGGTTATAAAATAATTTATCATTATTCACACGGTTTACATCAAATCCCACATTAAGCATTTCGGTAGTCGCTATTTTTTGCCATCCGATATAAAATGGATTTTCCAAAATTAAGGTAGTGTCCAGAACAAAGCTGGTAAATTTATTTAAACTATCCTGATCTGTGGGCTTTATATCTTCCTGCCTGTAAATAACAGAACCGGGACGGTTATTGTTTTCATTCCAAATAATAAGCGTAAAGTAATTTTGATTGGCCTGATTAAGGGTTTGGTTAAAATACACTTGAATACCTCTCAAGGTGTCTTTTTTGTAAGTATCAAAGCGCATGGCTACCATTCCCCGTTCAGATCCTTCACCATATAACCCATATCCGTTTTCAGCAGTCCCGTCATCAAAAGCATAGTAATTAAAAAACTTTTGTTGGTAGCGGGTAGTGTCATTCCAGCGGTAGGGTCGGCGTGTACTAACTGTATCGGTAACCATATAACTCCGGATTTCAAAAAAGGCTGAATCATTTGCTGGTGTATAGGGAAATATATAATCAATAAATCGTTTGTATTCTTCGGTTGTAAAAGGGTCAATATTTGCACCTGTTCCTCCGGTAAATTTTTCAACTCCCATACTACCTATCATATCTTCAATTTCAAATTCACGGCTAATATTCCAAACCTGATTACCAATATTTTTATAAGTTATTGAAATAGAGTCATTCATTTCGTATGCACTAGCACGAGTAAAGTGGGTCCAAGGAATAGATTCATAATTATTTAATAATGATCCCATGGGTTTAATAAAAGCTATGTCATTGATAATCGTATCGTTTACTGTTCTGTTTTTATCTAAATATACAAAATCGAGGTGCCAATGGTCAGAATTGCTTGTTTTACTCTCAATGTCAGTGTTGGGAGAAAAACTGGCATAGTTTCTAAATCTGAATTGAAATGATTCTTTTAAAAATTTTTCTTCATTTACAGGGATGATTGTCTGAAAAAACTCTTTTTTCAGATCGATGAGTGTGTCACCATAATGAATTTTCTCACTATTATTATATGCGTAATATTCGGTAAGTATAGAATCTTTTTCATTAAAGTTAGCATGCCATACTTTGTGCCAGGTTTGTTCCTCCGGACCATAAAACTCAAGTAAAATTGAGTCTCTGGGCTCGGGGGTATCACCCAGGCCCCCGGGTTGAAAATAAAAACTAAGAAAGATACTGTTGTCGCCCGGATAATTTAAATTAATTTTTTGTGAAGTTAAGGTGTCAGCAGCAAATAAAGTGTTTTCTGCACCCGGGTAAACACTCCCGTCATAGTTTATAGCATCTAAGGAAGCTATACCAATGGAAATGGGGTTCATTGCATAAGTAGTATTAACGAATGCATAATTATTAACCCATTTTAGTGAGTCAGGAAACACTGTTGGTTTAGAAAAATCATCAATAAAAGGCAATTCAATAATTGACTTTTGGATTGATTTGGATTGAGCATCAGTTTTTTTTGTTTGATAGTTTTGTATTTGAGGATTTAGCTCTAAAGGAACCAGGGTTTCCTGAGCATTAATTATGAATGATGCTAATATTAACCCGCCGGTAATGATATGTTTAAAAAACTTCAACAATAATAATTTTTAATTATTTAATAAAAGAGTGTCAGGTTCTGCAAATTTTAATGAATCAACACTAAGCCAAAGATCTACGGTTGAACCTAATCGTATTTGTTTATTGTTTTCATATACAGGGTATTGCCTCCAAACTTTTGCCTGTGCTGTATCGACAGCTTCTACAACTGATGTGTCGTAAATAATGGCACCCACATTTAAAGCTGCTCTTAATAAACGATCTCTTGCTTCGATTAATGAATATTCATTTAAATCTGGGAGTGTTGTTTTTTCGTTACTTAATCCTTTGCCTAAAACCAGATTTATTTTTGACCCTTTTGGAATGGATGTCCCCGGCTTAATTTCTTCTCCATTGAATCTTTGTTTTAGAACATTATTGACTGCAATATCAGGTACGTGGATTAATTTCCCTATTTCTAATCCTGCATTTTTCAATGCTACTTTTGCTTGCCGGTGTGAAACCCCAACAACATTAGGCATTTTTACTTTTTCGGGATTAAAAGCATTAAGGGTTATAAAAATACGTCGGTGTTTTTTTACATTAAAATCAGGCTCTGGATTTTGCTCAATTACCGTACCTTTTGGCATGTCGTTATTGTAAACTGAATCGATAAATTCGACATTTAGTTTGCTGTTTTCAGCTTTCTTATATACCTCTTCTTTGGTAAGGCCTCTAAAATCGGGTACCGGAATTTTTTGTCCGTGGTGGGTGTATATTCTTAAGAATAAAAAGGTTATAGCTATTAACCCCACGCCTATAAGAATTGCATAAAGCAGATTTTTAAAAAAAGTTTTGCTTTTTAAAAAATGTAATAAAGTCATTCTTCTTAGTTATTAAATCAACAATATTGTTAACGGTGAGACAAATATAAAATTATGTAAGCATAAACTAAAATTAATTTTTTGCTAATTAAATTCCTTTATCGCATTATAGTTTGTATCTCTTTCAACCGGTATTTTTCCTGCCTGTTTTATCAGTGCTACTATTTCTTGTGATGTCATGGCTGGTTTTTGCTCTTTAGCACCTGCCATCGAATAAATTTTTGTCGAGTCGTCAATCGTGCCGTCAATATCATCTACTCCAAAAGCTAATGTAATTTGAGCTATATCCTTACCCAGCATTGGCCAATATGCTTTCAGATGAGTGAAATTATCCAGAAAAATTCTGGATACAGCAAAATTTTTTAAATCTTCTAATGTATTTACTTCTCCAATGTATGATAGCGTATTATTAGCTTTTTTAAATTTCAGCGGGATAAATGTGTTAAATCCTTTGGTTTTATCCTGTAATTCTCTTAATCTATTTAAGTGGTTTATACGGTGTTGGTAATTTTCCAGATGTCCGTACAGTATTGTTGCATTAGACGGGATCCCGATGTTATGGGCTTTTTCGTGGATTTGGAGCCATTGTTCGGCAGTTGATTTTTCGTGGCACACTTGTTTGCGTATTACAGGGTCAAAAATTTCTGCTCCTCCACCCGGAATGCTATCTAAACCAAATTCTTTCAGCTTTTGCAGCCCTTCACTAATTTCCATATGTGATTTTTTAATCATAAACTCAAGCTCAACAGCTGTAAAGGCTTTGATATGTACTTCAGGAATCAACTTCTTTATTTCCTGAATCATCGTTCCGTAATAAAACAAATCCCGATGAGGATGCACACCACCTACAATATGAATTTCAGTGATTTCTGAATCTTTATATGGCTTAATCTTTTGTAAAATATCGTCAATAGAGAATTCCCAACTGCCTTTTTGGTTTATTTTTCGGTGATAAGAGCAAAATTTACAGTCGTAAACACAAATATTAGTTGGCTCAATATGAATATTTTTGTTATAATAAACCCGGTTATTATTTTTTTGCTGATTGATATAATTAGCTAATACTCCTAATATGCTTAAATCAAAATCATAAAGAAGAATCCCTTCGTCAATAGTTAATCGTCTCCCCCCGGTGATTTTTTTTACTAATTGTTTTTGTGCGGGGGTTAAGTTATCTGATGTTTCTAAAAAATTAATCAAAGCTTCTGTTTTTTTGACTGTAAAATTAGCCTTTTTATTTTTTGTTCATAAGGATAACAAAAAAAATAAATGGTTGTTGATTTTTAGAATAAGACCATGGGGTGATGAAGGAGATAATCAGATAACAGGTATAAAAAAAGTAAAGGCAAAATAGAATTAATGCCTTTACTTGTATATTTATATATGAGAATAAAGTTATTTTCTGGAATTATATTCGTCAGATACAGAAAGTTTTTTCCTTCCTTTTGCTCTTCTGGAAGTTAATACTTTTCTTCCATTTGCAGATGCCATTCGGGCTCTGAATCCATGCTTGTTTTTTCTCTTCGTGTTCGATGGTTGAAATGTTCTTTTCATCTCAAAATATTTTAATAATGGTTTTTATTTTTTCTTTTGGAATTGCAAAAGTAATGTTTTTTTCTAACCTGCAAAAAGAAATCTAAAATTTAATTGGTAGGTAAACAATTTTTTTTGTTTCAAAAAATGGTTCTTCAAAAAACTGACCGATAGTAAAAACTTGTATGGAGGGTTTAAATTGTTTTATTTCTTCAGTTAAATCACCCCCTTTCAGGTAAATAATTCCATTGTTTAGTTCGTTTTCTGAATTTCTGTTAATGGTTCCTTTTATCCAATTATAGAAAACCGGAAGAGATGTTACTGCCCGGCTGACAACAAAATCATAGGTTGATTTTATTTTTTCTGCTCTAATTTTTTCAGCGTGTATATTTTTTAGCTCAACAGCATGAGCAATTTCCCTTACGACTTTAATTTTTTTAGCAATAGAATCCACCAGGTGGAAATGGCAATCAGGGAATAAGATAGCAAGAGGTATTCCCGGGAAGCCTCCTCCTGTGCCTACATCTAATATGCAGGTATTTGGTTTAAAAGAAATTATTTTTGCAATAGCTAATGAGTGTAAGATGTGTCTCTCATATAAATGTTCGATATCTTTTCTTGAAATTACATTTATTTTGCTATTCCAATCTTTATAAAGATTTTGTAGCAACTTAAACTGCTCGTTCTGTTTTTGGGTTAATGCAGGAAAATATTTTTGGATAATTTCCATGCGCTTGAGTTATTTAAAATTTGGATTGCTGTTTTTTAATATGTTAAAGAGAAGTTCGCGGGCTCTGAATAGTTGGGCTTTAACAGTGCCAATAGGTAAACCTAGTTCTTTAGCAATTTCGTCGTACGAATACTCTTTAAAATATCTTAGTTCAACAAGAGTTCTGTAACGTGGTTTTAATTTACTAACAACATCGCGGGTTAAAGCCATTCGTTGGCTTTTTATCATATCTTCTTCCGGATCAGGAGAGTCCGATTGTAAGGGTGTGGTTATATTATCCTGATCTTCCGAAGAATGATCAAGGGAAATAAGGTTAGCTTTTTTCTTCCGAATAAAGTCAATACAATTATTGGTGGCTATTTTAAATAACCAGGTTGAAAATGCATAATTGGGAGTATATTGAGCTAAATTTTTAAAGGCTTTGCCAAAGGCTTCAATAGTTAAATCTTCAGCATCACTTTTGTTATTTACCATTTTCAGGAGCATATAATATATAGCATCTTTATATCTTCCTAATAATTCGGCATACGCTTTCTCATCGCCTTTTACGGCAAGCCTTACCAACTTGTAGTCATGTTTTGCTTTTTCACTTAAATTCGGATTTATCTCCATTTATTATTCTTTGTTGTAAAAAAATTTGAAATTATAAAAGCTATACTGAACCAAGGTAAAATAAAATCATAAAAAAGCGAAGGTAATAATAAATTTTTTTCATCCAGCTTTTTCATCGTAACTTTAAAAATAATTAATTGTAAAATACTCCTAAAAATAAAGACAGCAAGTATATAAATATAAAATTCAGGAAATAAAATTAAGGATAAAATAAATAAAATATAATACCAAAACCGGCTGCTTTGTTCTAAAAACAACCTCCATCGGGCCCCAAATTTATACAATCTTCCGGTTGTGGTGTGTCGTTTTTTTTGTTTAAACCAATTTGAAAGATTAGTCTCGGGTTTGGATTGTGTTTTACCTTTAGCTGAAATTTCAACGGCTGTATTTATTTTATTGGCTACCTGGTTGACAAATAAATCATCATCGCCTGATTCCAGTTGATGGTGTTTGGCAAAACCTTTATTTTCAAAGAATAGCTTTTTGTTATAAGCCAGGTTGCGGCCAACTCCCATATAAGGCTTTCCTGCTAAAGCATAAGAGAAATATTGAATAGCAATGAAAAGGGTATCAAACCGGATAAGGTTGTTTAAAAGGCTTTTTTGAGACTCGTACCCACCATATCCTAATACAATATTTTTTTGATTATAAAATCCGGCTTGCATTTGTTTAATCCATTGATTGCTTTCCGGCTTGCAATCTGCATCGGTTAAAAGTAAAGTTTTATTATTTGCAGCTTTTATCCCTATTGTTAAAGCAAGTTTTTTTGTATGGATAAATTTATCGTCTTTTTTAATGGTTGTGATTTTTAGGTGTTTGTGTTCTTTCTGTAATCGTTCAAGTACAAACTCCGATTCATCCTCGGAGCAATCATTAACAACAATTACTTCATAATCGGGATAATCCTGTTTTAGTACCAATGGTAAGTTTTCTTCCAGGTTTTTTTCTTCGTTTCGGGCACAAATAATTACCGAAATAGATTTTTTTTCTGAACTTTTATGTTTTTCATTGTTGTAAAATAAAATACGTATGAAATAAAAAAGGTAAAAATAGATCTGAATTAAAAAAGTAATACCAAATAGAAGTATTATAAGATATAGAGGATGCTCCAATAAGAAATTTAACTCGGCCACGATAAAATGATTAAATTAAAAAAAAGATAATGGGCAATTTTATTAAAGTTTTTTTTGTAAAACAAGATTTGTAATCGTAAGAAATGAATAATTTATTCACAATTGGTTATCTTTGGGCCGAAATTGATACAATATGAAATTTGAAATTAACGCATTAGATGCCAATAGTAAGGCGAGAGCCGGAGTTATTGAAACATCCCACGGATCAATAAAAACCCCGATATTTATGCCTGTAGGTACGGCAGGAAGCGTTAAAGGGGTAAATCAACGCGATTTATCTCATGATGTTAAGGCCCAAATTATTTTAGGGAATACTTATCATTTATACTTACGCCCGGGAATTGAAACTCTCAGGCTAGCCGGCGGATTGCATCAATTTATCAATTGGGATCAGCCGATTTTGACTGATAGTGGCGGATATCAGGTATTTTCTTTAGCCGAAAACAGGAAATTAAAAGAAGACGGAGCTCACTTCCGTTCACATATCGATGGGTCCAAACATATCTTTACCCCCGAAAATGTTGTCGATATACAGCGAATTATAGGAGCCGACATTGTTATGGCTTTTGATGAATGTACACCTTATCCTTGCGATTACGACTATGCAAAAAAATCGATGCAGTTAACTCATCGTTGGCTGGAACGTGGAATAAAGCGATTTGATGAAACCGAACCTTTGTATGGCTATCAACAAAATTATTTCCCTATTGTGCAGGGAAGTGTTTACAAGGATTTGCGTATTCAGTCGGCTGAAACAATAGCTTCCTTCGAGCGAGAAGGATATGCTATCGGAGGGTTATCTGTTGGCGAGCCGATTGAAGATATGTATGCTATGATTGAAATAGTTAATACTATTTTACCTGAAAATAAACCTCGCTATTTGATGGGTGTTGGTACTCCAGTAAATATCCTGGAGGGTATCGAGCGCGGAATTGATATGTTTGATTGTGTTATGCCCACGCGTAATGGACGTAATGGGATGTTATTTACAAAAAGCGGAATTATCAATATTAAAAATGTAAAATGGAAAAATGATTTTTCTCCTATTGAAGAAAACGGAGCGTCTTTTGTAGATCAAAAATTTTCTAAAGCTTATTTGCGGCATTTAATCGTTTCAAAAGAGATTTTAGGTGCCCAAATTGCCAGCTTACATAATTTAACCTTTTATTTGTGGCTGGTTACCGAAGCAAGAAACAGAATAATTGATGGTTCTTTTGCTTCGTGGAAAAAAGATATGGTAAAAAAACTTGCGGAAAGATTATGAGATTTTTGGGATTCAAAATAATTGATATCTATATTATTAAGAAGTTTTTGGGAACATACTTCTTTGCTATTTTGCTTATCATTAGCATAGCTGTTGTTTTTGATATTTCAGAAAAAATTGAAGACTTTATTGAAAAGGAAGCCCCCCTGCGCGCTATTGTTTTCGATTATTATATGAACTTTATTCCCTATTTTGCCAATCTTTTCAGTTCGCTTTTTACTTTTATTGCTGTAATCTTTTTTACCTCCAAGATGGCTTATAATACTGAGATTATTGCCATTTTAAGTAATGGAGTTAGTTTTCGTAGAATGTTGTATCCTTATTTTATCTCAGCTTTAGTTATTGCACTTTTTAATTTTGCCCTGTTAGCCTATATTATCCCGCCTGCAAATGCCGAACGACTCGATTTTACTTATAAATACATTAAAAATCCCATTCGTAATACCGATAAAAATATTCATCGACAAATTGAACCCGGATTATTTATATATATGAAAAGTTATAATACAACAAATGATGTTGGTTATAAATTTTCAATGGAACATTTTAATGACGATGGAGATTTGCAATCCAAATTAATGTCTGACTATGTAAAGTGGGATTCTACCCAAAATAATTGGACTATACGAAATTATTATATCCGGGAGATTGATGGGCTGAATGAAAATATTATTACAGGGACAACTATGGATACAGCGTTAAACATGAAACCCGAGGAATTTAAAAGGATAGCTCAATTTACTGAAACAATGAATATCCATGAACTGAATAATTATATCGAAGATCAGCGTATGCAGGGTGCTGATGTAATTAGCTTATTGATTGACAAATACAGTAGAGTAGCCTATCCTTTTTCTACGTTTATTCTTACTTTAATTGGTGTAAGTTTGTCTTCCCGGAAAATAAGAGGTGGGATAGGTATGCATATTGGTTTTGGCCTCCTACTTAGTTTTTCCTATATTTTATTTATGCGATTTTCAACGATGTTTGCTGTTAACGGCACCATGAATCCTTTATTTGCGGTCTGGTTTCCTAACCTGGTTTATGCAATTATCAGCTTATTTCTTTATAGGTTAGCCCCAAAATAATTAGAAGTAGTATAAATTAAAAAATAAACTAAAAAATTTTATTAAAATTATACGTTTGATTTAAAGGGGTTTGTATTTATCTATACGATTATTCTTTAAATTAAATTTTTTTGAATAAAATGGTTTTTGTAACGTTGTACCGTAATTTTGTAATAAACTGCTTATATAGCCTACCCGCTATAAGCTAATATTAACTAAATGTACAAGATATGTCTTTGAAAAGAAAAATTCTTGAACTTCAAAAAAAGCGAGAAAAAGTTCTCCAGGGTGGAGGCGAAAAGGCCATTGAAAAACAAGTGGCCATGGGAAAGATGACTGCCCGGGAAAGAATTATTACTTTGTTGGATGAAAACTCTTTCCACGAATATGATTTGTTTGTAGAGCACGAAGCTCGTGATTTTAACATGGATAAGAAAATACTCCATGGAGATGGTGTTATTATCGGAACAGGGACAATTTTTGGGGCTCCAATATGTATTTATGCACAAGATTTCACTGTTGCCGGAGGTTCATTAGGACTTATGCACGCCAGAAAAATTACAAAAATAATGGATCATGCCATGAAAATGAGAGTTCCTATTATTGGAATTAATGATTCTGGTGGAGCTCGTATTCAGGAAGGTGTTAACTCCCTGGCTGGTTATGGTGAAATATTTTATCGTAATACAACCGCATCTGGTGTTATTCCACAAATTTCGGTAATTCTTGGCCCTTGTGCCGGTGGAGCTGTTTATTCTCCGGCATTAACCGATTTTGTTTTTGTAGTAGATAAAATATCCAAAATGTTTATTACCGGCCCTGAGGTGATTAAAACTGTTTTAGGCGAAGAAATATCTATGGAAGATTTGGGTGGTGCCCGTGTCCATAGTGAAATTACCGGTAATGCACATTTTTATGCTGAAAGCGAAATTGAGTGTTTTGATAAAATTAAAGAGCTGATTACTTACATTCCTTGGAATAACGGACAAAAAGCTCGTCAGTTTGAACCTAAAGATCCAAAGGAAGAATTCAAAATCGATGAAATAGTTCCTGGTAATCCTAAAGAACCTTACGATGTTAGAGATGTTATTCGTGGTATTACCGATGCATCAGAGTTTTTCGAAGTTCAGGAACTATGGGCTAAAAACATGGTGATTGGATTTGGTCGCATCAATGGTGAAACTGTTGGGTTTGTTTGTAACCAACCACTCATGCTGGCAGGAGTTCTTGATGTAGACTCGTCAGATAAAGCGGCACGATTTATACGATATTGCGATGCCTTTAATATTCCAATAGTTACATTGGTTGACCTTCCGGGGTATCTTCCGGGTGTGGACCAGGAACATGCCGGTGTAATCCGTCATGGAGCTAAGGTGTTATATGCATATTCCGAAGCTACGGTACCGAAAATTACTGTAATCCTTCGTAAAGCATATGGTGGTGGTTATATTGCTATGAATTCTCGCCACCTGAATGCCGACTTTGTTTTTGCATGGCCCGGAGCCGAAATTGCTGTTATGGGACCCGAAGGTGCTGCAAATATTATTTTCCGAAAGGAAATTATGAATGCTAAAGACCCTGAAAAAATGCGAAAACAAAAAGTGAAAGAGTATAAACAAAAGTTCGCAAATCCATACGTAGCTGCCGCAAAAGGATATGTTGATTCGGTTATCGAACCCAAAGAAACACGTAAATTGTTGTTACATGCTATTGATGTTTCTAAAAATAAAGTGGACAGAAAACCGATTAAAAAACATGGAATACCTCCATTTTAAACAATAAATGTTATGGTAGCAAAATCTAAAGCAAATAATAAAACGAAAAATGAATCTCCAAAGGAAAATGAAGGTTCCAAGGTGAGGTTTAACACTTTTGTTGTTGATGGTGATAAATACCGTACACAGTTAACCGAGAAATTTAAAAACAGGAAAAAGTGGGAAAACCCGGATGAGCGTAAAATATATTCCGATATACCAGGTACGGTAATTAAAATCTATGTTCAAGAAGGTCAGAAAGTAAAAGAAGGTGATTTAATGATGGTGCTGGAAGCTATGAAAATGAAAAACAAGATTTTATTTACCTCCGACGGAGTGGTTAAAAAGATTTATGTTAAAGAATCAGAGAAAATTCCTAAAGGTAAATTAATAATGGAATTGAAATAAATTAAAAAATCCGGGGTAATCCTCCGGATTTTTTTTAAAGCCATTCCGACCAGATAAAATAGTTGTGAAATATGCTTTTCAGATTGATTTCTTCCTTAAAAAGCCCAAAAACAGCAGACCCGCTTCCAGACATAGCTGCATAAAGAGCTCCGGAATCATATAGTTGTAATTTTATTTTTTTAATCTCAGGATGCGTTTTAAAGATGATACTTTCAAAATCATTTTTAATGGTCTCTTTCCAGGTGTTAATGGGTTGTTGAATAAGTTCTGTTAACGGGTAGATTGAAGGTTTGGGCGTGATTTTTTTATACGCAGCAGCAGTATTAATATGTATCATTGGATATACTAAAACCAAAAAATAACCTTTTAGATTTAGAGCTATAGGTGTTAGTACATCACCCTTTCCAGTGGCATATGCCGGTTTGTTATAAATAAAAAAAGGACAGTCGCTACCAGCTTTTTCAGCAATTGTTATAAGCTCAGTTTCAGTCAAACCTGATTGTAATAGTGAATTTAACATAGTTAGTGTAAATGCAGCATCGGACGAGCCACCGCCAAGTCCTGCCCCGATAGGTATATTTTTGTGGAGGTGTATATGAACAGGCCGTATACTGTAGTCGGTTTTTAATAATTGGTAAGCATTAATACATATATTTTTTTCATCTTCAAGGTCGAAAGAGATTCCTGTTGAGGTAAAAGAGAAATTATCGTTGGTTTTGTTTATTTCTAAAATATCAGCTAATTGTATTGGGTAGAAAATCGTTTCGATAGTATGAAAACCGTCTTTTCTTTTTTCTGTAATGTTAAGTCCGATATTGATTTTTGCATTGGGGAAATTTATCATTTTCAAAATAAATTAAGGATTTATATAATACAAATTTAGTTTATTACTGATGATCATCATAACAAAAATTTAATTAACAATTGTTAATAACTTAAGTTAAAAAAAAGACGAAAATAAAAATGCTGTTGCTATGAAAAATGGATTGTGTATGCTTACCTTTGATTCCCCAAAAATGAATAAATACTATGGCTGGAAATACAAAAAATTTTTCGCAATCAAAACAAATTGCGCAGAGTATTGATTACGGTAAGATGCCGCCTCAGGCATTAGATTTGGAAGAAGCGGTATTGGGAGCTATTATGCTCGAGAAAGATGCTATTATTGCCGTAATGGATATTATCAGCCCGGACTGTTTTTATAAAGATGCTCATAAAAAAATTTTTAAAGCAGTTTTAGATTTATCACAGGATTTACAGCCCATAGATATTTTAACCGTAACCGAAGAATTACGAAAGCGGGAGGAGCTGGATGAGGCAGGTGGTCCGTTTTACCTTACTCAACTAACCAGTAAAGTTGCTACTGCTGCACATATCGAATATCATGCCCGAATTATTGCTCAAAAATATATCCAGCGCGAACTAATAAGAGTTTCTTCAGAAATACAGAATAAGGCTTATGATGATTCTATTGATGTAAATGATTTAATTGATTTTTCCGAATCGGAGCTGTTTAAAGTAGCCGAAGGAAATATCAAAAAAGAAACATCTAAAATAAGTGTTGTAATTCAGGAAGCTATAAGTCAGATTGAAGAAGCTGCAAAACGAGAAGATGGTTTAAGCGGAGTGCCCTCTGGTTATACAAAATTAGACCGTGTAACTTCCGGGTGGCAAAGGTCTGATCTGGTGATTATTGCTGCACGTCCTTCCATGGGTAAAACGGCTTTTGTGTTGTCGATGACCAGAAATATGGCTGTGGAACATCAAAAAGGAGTGGCTCTTTTTTCCCTAGAGATGTCATCAGTACAATTGGTAAACAGATTAATTGTTAGTGAAACAGAATTATCTTCGGATAAAATCAGAAACGGGAAACTGGAACCTTATGAGTGGGAGCAGCTCGAGTATAAAATTAAAAAACTGGTTGATGCACCCATCTATATTGACGATACTCCTGCAATATCTGTTTTTGAGCTAAGAGCTAAATGCAGGCGATTGATGAGTCAGCAACAGGTAGATATAATTATTATTGATTATTTGCAGTTAATGACAGGCCCTACTGAAACACGAGGGAATCGTGAACAGGAAGTAAGTATGATTTCAAGATCGTTAAAAGGAATTGCCAAAGAATTAAATGTGCCTATTATCGCTTTATCCCAGTTAAACCGTTCGGTAGAGATGCGTTCTGGTTCTAAACGACCACAATTGTCGGATTTACGTGAGTCAGGTGCTATTGAACAGGATGCTGATATGGTTCTTTTTATCCACAGACCCGAAAAATATGGTTTTATCGAAGATGAAGACGGAAACTCCTTACTCGGTCTTGCCGAAATTATTTTATCCAAACACCGTAATGGAGCTTTAGCCGATATTAAATTGAAATTCAGAGAAGAACTGGCTAAATTCGAGGATTACGAAGAAGATATAATAGGTGATTTTCCGGTTGAGAATGATATGAATGGAGGCGCAATGACTTTTGGTTCAAAAATGAACGAGGAAGATAAGTCCAAGCAGAATAAAAAAGGGGATGATATTTTTGATTTGGGCAGTAATACTAATTTTGATAATGAAGCTCCCTTTTAAATCATCACCTACATTATTTTTATGAATAATCCTTCTGACTTAAGAAAAATCAACGATTTGACTAAAATAGAACTTTGATTTTTCATAATCAGGTTAAAGAATTTTTGTTAAATCTTTTAACGAAGTAATTTCATGGGTAATATCTTCTGAGTGCTCTTTTTTCCCCGGGTTAAAGTAAACTTGGTCGAGCCCGAACTTTTTTGCACCCATGATATCGCTGTCTAAATCGTCCCCGATCATCATACTTTCTTTCTTTTTGGCATTTACATTTTTCAAAGCATGCTCGAAAATTTTTGCATTGGGTTTTTGTGCTCCTGCATTTTCCGAAGTAAAAACTTTTTTAAAATAGGAATCCAGTTTACTGTTTTTAAGCTTGGTAAATTGTACTTCGTTAAAACCATTAGTAATTATATAAAGGTTATACTTATCTTTCAGATAGTCTAATGTTTCATAGGTTCCGGGGAAAAGTCGTTTTTTTGTAGGGCTTATGGTAATATAATCCTGTCCTATTCTCTCAGCTAAATCATCATCTTTAACACTAAACTCTTCTATTGTGAGGGCAAATCGTTTAAAAGCCAATACCGATTTTTTAATTTTCCCTTCTCGATATCTTTGCCATAAACGCTCATTATGCTTAATATAGGTATTATGAAAATTGTCGAAGGTTTTAAAAATTTTGTCAAGCTCGTGTTTTTTATAGATATCCTGAAAAGTTTCTTTTGCATTTGTGTCGAAATCCCACAAAGTACGGTCTAAATCAAAATATATATTTTTATATTTTTTCATGGTAACCTGATTTTTCTAATATGAAGGCACAAAGTTATAATAATTCATCATAAGGCAGTATAATAGAAATATGTTTTAGATTATTTATTATCTAAATCATTCTTTTAATATTACAGTTAAAATGTGTATTTTTAATAGCTCAAAAAATATTAATTTAAAGTTGTTATGAAAAAAAATAGCCTTATTTATTTACTTTCAATAAGTTGTTTTTTGATTTTACTTGTTTCTTGTAATAATTCAGGTAAAAAAGAATCTTATGTAAAAAAACTGGAAAGAAATAAAGAATCAATTGCTGTTGGTGTATATAAGCCAAATGAAGAAGATGTTATTTATGTTCGTGAGATTATCGAAGCGTTAAAAATTGATGGAGGTATTGTTGCTGTAAGTCTTAATGATGAAGATATCAAGCGTTCAAAACTGGAAAATATTGACGTTCTTATATTTCCTGCCTTCAGAAAATATAGCGAGATAGAACTAGATGAGGAAATGATTGAAATAGTCAAGAATTTTTCTTTCGAGAGAGGCAAGGGGATAGTAGGTATTTGCAGTGGAAACAAAATAATATCAAAAGATATTAATCCCCAAAACGTAGATTTAATAAATCTTAAGATGACTGAACCGCAGCTCGGTGAATCTTTAAATGGTATCATGAAATTTGAATTATCAGAAAAAGGAAAACAGATTTTTCCTGAATTAAAAAATACCCAAAATTTATTTATTGATTTTCAAAGCGGTCCGATTATCCATGTTGAAAAGGATAACCAGCAAATGGTAAATCTTATTGGAAGTAAAACAGATAATAATGCAGGGATACCATTTTTTCTAACTGTACTGGCAGGAAAAGGGAAGATTTTTGTTACTTCTGCTCATCCGGAAATTACTCCCGGAATGCGATGGATAGTCCCCAGAATAGTTCGTTGGACCATAGGACGCGATTTAGTTTCTTATGATAGGAATGTCGTACGTCCCGGATTTTTTAAGCAGGAGATTGTCCTCGATGAAAATATGCGAAAAGAAATTGATGAGTATATAGAAATGCTTACTCAAGGCGATAAAAAGCAGAAAATTGAAGCAATGGATAAACTTTCAATAAACTATCCATGGTTGGCAGCAGAGAAAGTAAAAGATCTATTGTCTGATCCCAACGAAAAAGTTCGTTTACGTGCTGCTGAGTTTTTAACCCATATTGAGTATACGTTGGCACTTGACGATATTGAAAAAGCAGTAAAAAATGAGCGTAAACGTAAAGTGAAAGAGCAACTTTTAGCTTATGAAGATGAAATGAGTAAAATAATTGATCAGAAAGTGTCAATAAATTAGTATTTTATGGTTAATGGAGTTGTTTTTCTTTTGGTAGGTGTTGCTGTAGGTTTTATTGCAGCATGGTTTATCAGTAAATTTTATTATCAAAGTAAAAGCGGTTTAAATATAGTAGAAGCCGATAAGTTAAAAACAGAATTTAATACAATTCATACTGAACTTCAGATTAAAGAGGAGCGGCTTTCTTTATTAAGCCACGAACTTGAAGCCGTAAAAATGGAAAAAAATAAAAAAGACGAGCTAATTATTGAGTTTCGTGCGGAATTGAAGGAGAAAGAATCAGACCTTAAACATTTGCATGAACGTTTGCAAGAACATAAAAAAGAAGTTGATGAATTGCAACAGCGTTTTAAGACTGAATTTAAAAATCTCGCCAACGAGATTTTAGAAGAAAAAACAGGCAAATTTACCGAGCAGAATAAAATTAATCTGGACACGATTTTAAAACCGCTGCAGGAAAAGATAAAAGATTTTGAAAAGAAGGTGGAAGATACCCATAAAAAAGATATTGCAGATAGAGCTTCGATACAAGAACGTATAAAACATTTGATTGAAACCAGTAACCAGATAAGCGACGATGCCAGGAATTTAACCAAAGCGCTTAAAGGAGAATCTAAAACCCAGGGTGGTTGGGGCGAGCTAATCCTGGAAAATATTCTGGAACGATCGGGATTGGTAAAAGACCGGGAATATTTTGTGCAACAATCTTTTAAAGATGAAGCCGGAAACAGATATCAGCCCGATGTTATTGTCAAATACCCCGGTAACCGAAGTGTTGTTATCGATTCAAAAGTATCTTTAACGGCTTACGAAAAATATGTTTCTGCTACAGATGAAGCCTACCGAGAGAAAGCTCTCAATGAACATCTGGTGTCCATAAAAAATCATATCAGGCAATTAAGTGAAAAAAATTATCAGGATTTATATCAGTTAAAATCGCTTGATTTTGTGATGATGTTTATGCCCGTAGAGCCGGCTTATTTGGTGGCCATACAAAAAGAACCCGATTTGTGGAATTTTGCTTATGAAAAAAGAATTTTACTTATTAGTCCTACTAACTTAATTGCTGCCCTGAAAATGATTGCCAGCATGTGGTTGCAGGAGTATCAAAGTCAGAATGTAATGGAAATAGCACGCCAAAGTGGAGCACTATACGATAAATTTGTGGGACTGATAGACGATTTACAAGATATTGGCAATAAGCTGGAATCTACCCGTAAAGCTTATGATAATGCAATGAATAAGATATCTACCGGAAAAGGAAACCTTATTTCGCGAGCCCAAAAAATTAAAGAGCTCGGGGCTAAAACAAAGAAAGAAATTCCACAAGAGTTGTTTGACGATTAATGTTTAAGTATTTTTATTAAGATGGCCGTAAAAGAAATTTTATTGATTGGAAATCCACTGTTAAGAGAAAAATCCCAAAACGTAGCAACTTTTGATTCGTCTTTAAAAAGGCTGGTTTCTGATCTGAAAGATACATTAACAGATTTCCAGCAACGCAAAAAGATTGGCCGTGCTATAGCTGCACCTCAAACAGGGGTGTTCCAAAAGGTTATTTATATTCATATAGCCAGCCGTTCGTTTGCACTGATAAATCCTGAAATAACATGGAAAAGCGATGAGACTTTCGAAGTATGGGATAGTTGCTTTAGTTTCGATGTTGCCTTTTTTGTAAAAACAGAACGTTTTAAATCCATTACCGTGAAATATCAAAATGAAGAAGGAAAAGTGATTGAAGAATCTTTTCAGGATGATTTATCGGAATTAATGCAACACGAAATTGATCATCTCTACGGTATTTTAGCTACTGATCATTTAAAAAGTACTAAAGATATTATTTTAAGAGCTGAGTGGGAGAAGAGGTATAAGTAGCAGCGACTTAATTATTTAAAAAAATCACTTCCTATTTTGATTATCAATAATATAAGTATTGTTAATTCGTTTATTTTTTATAATATCGCCGATTAATTAATAAATGGATGATAAGACAAATATATATCGTAATTAGCCTGTTGATTTTTTATTCGGCTGTTGTTGGTCCTTATTTTCAAACTGAATACTTCCAACAACGACAGTTGGTAAATATTGATTTTTATGACTGGAAAACAGAATTAGTTGATTCATTCGATATTCCGGAACCAGCTATTAATATGGCATTAAACGGTTTTTATGATTTAGAAGATGAAAATTTACTGAGTAAAGACTCGTTACTTACAATAATAGATTTTAGCAGCCCTTCGACTGAAAAACGTTTATATATTTTAGATATAAAAAATCAGCGGGTATTAAAACATACTTTGGTAGCACATGGTATGAATACAGGGAATGTTTTTGCCGAATCATTTTCTAATGTTCAGGAATCCAGGAAAAGTAGCCTGGGATTCTATATAACCAAAGAAACTTATTTTGGTCAACATGGCTACTCTCTTCGAATACAGGGTATGAGTAAAGGAATTAATGATAAGGCAGCAGAAAGAGCTATTGTTATTCATGGTGCCGATTATGTTAGTCAGGATTTTATTGAAACGTTTGGTCGGATTGGAAGAAGTTTCGGGTGCCCTGCTTTACCTATTGATGAAACAGATGAGATCATCGATCTGATAAAAAATGGATCGTGTTTATTTATCTATCATCCATCATTAATACCTATATCTCCATCTGATCTGGAAAACTTTGATTAATTTCTGTGCAGCCCCGAGCATAAAATATCACTTTTACATTTAAGTCAGGAGTGTTTATTTGCCGAGCTATTTATGTATCGGGTATGGATGTCTATCTTTTGATTCTTGTTGAAGGGGAGACAGTTTCCCAAGTAAAATTCTTAATCTGTTAATGTTTTAGGATAGTGGGTGGTATGATTTAAAATTAGTACCATTACTACTGGGCTAATGTTCGTATTGCAGGCTCTAACCTGTTTTATAATCAGAAAATTACATCATTAGAGTGGCTTCTTTGAGAAAAAATATTTATCTTTAGATGTAAATGCGACTACTTAGAAATAGCTCTAAAAGTAGTAATCAATAATAAAACACCATCAATAATCTGTAATTCAATTAGTTATGAAAAACAAAAAAATGATTTTTGGATTATTAATAACCCTGTTTGTTTTTAATTCAGCTTGTAATTTGTTTTCCACGAAAAAAAAACTGGAAACAAGCATTATACTTGAAGTATCTGTTGAATCTATTCTCCGGTCAGTGTCAGGGGGTAATGATAACCCAATATTCTTAGAAGCTATTGATTATACCAATGAAAAGTATTATATAAATAACGAGACCTATATCAATATTTTTGCTAAGGCTTTTGATAAAGTTGCTCCCGATGCACGACTGGCTGCTATTTTTAATACTATTGAATTAAGAGATAAAATAGATTTTAATTCAACCAATGATGAAGTTCTTGAAGTGCTGGGAAATGAAGTGGATAACAGGATTGATAGAATAGTAGATATTTTAAGGATTCGCATTGATAGATATGGGATTCGTAATCAAAACATTCAAAGAATCGATGGGTCAGACAGGATACTAATTGAACTTCCGGCTATTGAGAATATAGATAGGATAAGAAGACTGGTTACAGCAAGAGCAAAGTTAGAGTTTTGGGAAACGTATAATAATACGGAAGTTTTTCCATTTTTACTTCAGGCCAATGAAAAAATAAAAGAGATAGAAAAGAAAGAAGACGAGTTAAAAACAGAAGAATATACAAGTGCTGAAGTTTCAGAGATTGTTGAGGCCGAGGAGCAAGAAACAGAAGATTCCGTTTCGTTAACCGAGTCACAATCCGACGAAAAATATCCGTTGTTTTCTGTATTACCTCCAAGTGTTAATCAAGCAGGTCAGCTAATCGAAGGGTCTGTAATCGGAATGGCTCACTATAACGATACTGCTAAAGTAAACGAATATCTGAATATGAAACAGGTTCGTTCAATTTTTCCACGCGATATGGCTTTTAAGTGGAACGTAAAACCCTATCAATTTGACGATACAGAAAGTTTTTACGAGCTTCATGCTATAAAGATTACAGGCATAGATGGCAACCCCCCACTTGACGGTGATGTAGTTACCGATGTACGTTCCGAATTTGACCAGAATACCGGTAACGCACAAGTATCTATGAACATGAATGTCGACGGAGCTAAAACTTGGGCTCGTTTAACAAAAAATAATGTGGGTAATTTTATTGCTATTGTTCTTGATGATTATGTTTTTTCAGCTCCAAAGGTAAATCAGGAAATTACAGGTGGGCGTTCATCAATTTCCGGTGATTTCACTGTTGAAGAAGCAAAAGACCTGGTAAATATATTAAGGACATCATCAATGCCCGCAAAGGTTTTCATTGTGGAAGAAAATCGTATTACAAAAGAAAAAGTTGATAAATAATAAGTGTAAGTAATTGATATTTTCTTTTTAAGAAGCAATTTGCAGCCCCTCTGAAACTTTATGAAAGGGTAATTTGTTCCTATATCTCTATTTGATCTGGGAAGATTTGACTAATTTCTGTTTGGTCCCGATCATAAACATCATTATAAAATTCAAGTTCAGAACTGCTGTTTACCGAGCAGGTTATATACTGAATGTGGATATTTATTGTTTTCGGCAGGTCAATAATATGATGCTCATTAATTTTTATTAACTGTTGAAAATCCGGTTTTTCATCAAAAAAATTCAGATCAATTAAGTATTGGGCCAAATGTTCCGGATTTTCCAATCGTATACATCCATGCGAATAGGTTCTGTTTTGATTCTTAAATAAACTTTTTGATGGAGTGTCGTGAAGATAAACGCTGTGTTCATTAGGAAATAAAAATTTAACTTGCCCTAGCGCATTATGCGAGCTGTTTTTTTGCCTTAACCAATATTTATTTCCAAGTGGATCTGGTTGATTCCAATTGATTATTGAATCATCAACTCTTTCTTCATAATTATTTATTACAAAAAATCCATTACGTGCCAGGTAATTTGAATCTTTTCTAATTTTATAAATCATTTCATTATTCACTATACTTTTGGGAACAGTCCAATAGGGGTTGGCAACAACTTTATCTAAACTACTTGAGAAACTAGGTGTTGGAGTTTGTTTTTTACCAACAATTACATTAAATACCTTTTTTATTTCATTCGATTCTATGACATGCAATTTAAACTCAGGTATGTTTACAAAAAGATAACTGCTTCCTGAAGGGTTTAAGCTTCTCAATCTATTCAGATTTAAGCATGCCTGGTAATATTTCTGTTCAAGTAAATGAACTAAAACTTGATGAGTGGGGGTATTTAATATAGAATCATGATTTAGCTTATAATTATCCTGCAATTTATAAAGCGAGCTGGCTTTAGTATTTGTTGTGCTAAATTTTGGTGATTCTGTAATTCCTGCATAGAAAAGGCTTTTTGCAAGTACCTGGTCATCGATAAATGATGGGGTAGTATATTTTATGGAAAGATTCATGTCGATAAAATACGATAGTGATTGATGAATTTTTTGATACTGTACCATTTTTGGTTGAACAGATAAAATATGTTGCCTTAGCTTTTTATTTTCCATTGCATGGGTGAGAAAAACCGGCAGAGTTCTTATAAATTCATGATTTAAAGCCGATGTATCTGTTTTTACAATACCATGTTTAAGATAAATTAGTAATTTAAAAGCAGAAAATGTTGCTTTAAGTTCAAGGTCTGCTAAATCGTTATGTAAATTATGTGTATTAGTTTTTTGTATTAATTCTTGATTTAAGTTCTTAATATCCTTAAAATTGAAGTAGTCGAACGGGAAACCAAAATATTTTGAACTATCTAATAAATTGTATAGAGTACTAAATTTTGAGGTTGTTGTTAAGTGGTTGATCCAAATGGGTTGGAAATCTCTTGTTTTATAAAAATCAATCAGAAGTTTGTTGATTTGATGATCGATGAGATTAACTGAGTCTGAATCATAAATCGTTTGAATTTTAAAATCAATTAATTTTGATAATTGCTGTTTATGTTGCTCATAGTCAGGATTATGATAGCTAAAGGATGAAATTAAAAATAAGAAAAGCAATAAATTTCGGATTCCTGTTAAAAGATGTTTTCTGAACTTTTTTTCAGGAGGAAAATAAAAATCTAATAATTGATCATTTTTTTCCATTTTTAAGAGCTTTATTATAGTATACGTTTAAAATTTTAAAAAGAATTTTTTTTTAGATGAACGAACTAAATAACTTGATGATCATTCCCTAATAGTAAATAAGATTACCTTTTAATCGTAATGTTTTGTATTTAAGAATATTAAGCTGTAGTATATATAATTACAGGGTACTCAGAGATTATAAAAAATGAATATTTTAATAATGAGAATATATGAGATTGATTTTTTGCTGGGAAAAGATTTTTATGAAATTATCATTCATCTTTAAGATAATTAATAACGTAGAAAAAACACTTCTTCCATACTGCTTTTAAACATTATTTAATATATTTGATGTTATTTGGTTTAATTATGTAATCAAAAGTTATGAACCGAAAACCATCTTTTACTCTTTTTTTACTTCTATTATTCATTTTTAACCAATGTTCTATTCCTTATCGGGTAAAAAGAAATCCCGATAAATTAATTCATGGTTATGTAAAACCCGGATTTGAAGAGGTCAAAAATAAATTTATTGAAAATTTTACTGAACGTGGAGACTATGGAGCGGCGTGTGCCATTTATTACAAAGGAGAAAAAGTAGTTGACCTTTGGGGCGGGTACAAAAATTCGATAACTAAAGAACCGTGGGAAGAGAATACAAAAGTTATCGTTTTTTCCACAACCAAAGGACTGGCTGCAATGACTCTGGCTATTGCCCATTCCAGAGGATGGCTGGATTACAATAAAAAAGTATCGGATTACTGGCCTGAGTTTGCGCAACATGGTAAAGAAGATATTACTGTAAAACAATTACTGGCTCACGAAGCTGGTTTGTGTCTTGTGGATGAAAAATTTGAGATAACTGATTTACGGGATTTTGATTATATAGCTGAAATTATGGCCCGGCAAAAACCGTTATGGGAGCCTGGACAGCAACACGGGTACCATTTGGCAACCATGGGTATGTATATGAACGAACTTATGCGAAGAGTAGATCCTGAAAACCGGACCATTGGTCAATTTTTTGCTCAGGAGATGGCCAAACCACTGGATTTGAATTTTTATATTGGTTTGCCCGATTCTATCCCCGATGAAGAATTGGCTAAAGTAATTATTCCCTCGGCCTGGCAGGTAATTACTACCTATGATGAAATTCCTGAAAAGATGAGAAAAGATCTTCGTGACCGAAAATCTATCTTATACCAATCTTTCAGAATACCGGAAAAATTTAATCCGAACAGTCGTACTACGCTGAGTGTGGAAATGCCTTCAGCCAATGGAGTCGGAGATGCACGTTCCATAGCAAAGGTTTACAGCGAGTTTGCCTTAGGAGCAGAAGATTTAGGATTAAATAGCCGTACGTTTGATTTGTTAAAAAATGAAGCTGAAGTGCCTCCTGCGGGGGCATTTGATATTGTTATGGGACTGGATACCTATTTTTCTTTTGGTTTTTTAAAACCAGGTTCCGATTTAATGTTTGGGAGTAACCGTAAGGCTTTTGGAACACCCGGGGCAGGCGGTTCTTTTGGTTTCGCCGACCCCGAAAAAGAAATTGGGTATGCCTATATAATGACCAAAATGGGAGCTTACTTAGTAAACGATCCTCGTGAGATGGCTATTCGTGATGCGATGTATCGCTGTATAGAAAAATTAGAAAATTAGAATTTTAACAAACAATACGTTTGAAAAATATGTTTTCATCCTCAAAATCAAAATATGTTTTCATTATATTATTATCATTAATCCTTTATGGTAATACGCTTTTTCATGATTATGCTCTGGATGATGCGCTTGTTATTACTGAAAATGAATATACTCTTAGCGGATTTAAAGGGATTGATGATTTATTTACCGAAGAGTTTTTTAATGGTTTTTTTGATCAGAAAGATAAAAAGTTGGTTGCAGGTGGCCGATACCGCCCTTTATCAATGGTTACTTTTGCCATTGAGTGGCAGTTGATTATGGGTACACCTTTTGATGGGATTAATTCATTGCTTTTAGAAAAGAGAATGAACCAAAATGCCAATCCCAACTATATTTTGCCTTCTCAAAAATTGTTAAAAGAGCTTTCGGCTACAATACATATTAAAAACGATCAATTAAGAAGGCAAAACCAGAAAGTGATTCTGGATAATACTGATGCTTTAAATTCACAAGAAAAAAAAATGATAACCAGCAATCTGGAGAGGATGCATAATCGGAGGCAGGTTGTTTTATTCGTTAGTCATTTTATAAATGTATTACTTTATGCCCTTACAGGCGTCTTATTATTTTATATCCTTTCGTTAATGCTTCCTCAGTATATATCAAAAAAATGGTTTTTATCATTACCTTTTATTGCTTCAATACTTTTTGTTTTGCACCCAATCCATACCGAAGTGGTAGCCAACATTAAAGGACGCGATGAAATTTTATCGCTACTCGGCGCCCTGTTAGCTGTGTTGTTTTCCTGGAAATATCTCCGGAAGCATAATATGTATTATCTAGTATTTAGCTTCCTTGCATTTTTGGCAGGATTGTTTTCAAAGGAAGTAGCCGTAACATTTTTGGCCATTATACCATTGAGTATCTATTTTTTTAGTACGAAAAAAGTTGAGCTTAAAAATTATTTTTTAGTACTTATCCCCCTTGGATTTGCAACGATTATCTATTTTTATATACGCTACACTGTTGTTGGGGCAATGCAGTTTGACTCCGGAAATGAATTGATGAATAATTCGTTTCTGGGGTTGAGTTTTAGCGAAAAATTTGCAACCATTTTTTATACGCTGTTGATTTATATAAAATTATTATTTTTTCCTCACCCGCTTACTTATGATTATTATCCTTACCATATTCCGGTAATGAGTTGGACAGATTTATGGCCGGTTGTTTCGCTTATTATTTATCTGGCATTAGGCATATATGCATTAATTACATTAAAAAAGAAATCCCTTATTTCCTATGGTATTCTTTTTTATATCATTGCATTATCTCCCATGTCAAATATTCTTTTTCCTATTGGGGTTTTTATGAATGAGCGATTTGTTTATGCCGCATCTATTGGATTTGTTCTTATTTTAGGATTTTTAATTACTCAAAAGCTTCCACAATGGGTTAGAAATCATCATATTATTGCAGGTGTGCTGGTCATTATTTTTTCGTTATACGGTATCAAAACAATCAGTCGAAACAGTGTTTGGAAAGATGATTTTACCTTATTTACCACCGATGTGAAAACATCCGTAAACAGTGCTAAAAGCAATACATCGGCCGGAGGCAAACTAATAGAAGAAGCACTTAAGCCAGCGAATAAAGCAAAGCGCGATACAATGCTTAAACAGGCCATACATTATCTGAAAAGAGCCATTCAAATTCATCCCACTTATAACGATGCATTATTATTGATGGGTAACGCACAATGGGAATTTTATCATCAACTGGATAGTGCTTTTAAATACTACCGTCGGATTTTAGAACGTAATCCATCTTATTCCCGTGTTTATAACAATATTTTTAACTCAGAAATAAATCAGGTTTTTGATGATCCTATACGCGTTGATAAAAATTTACAGTTGCTTCATCAAATGGAAAAATATAATCCGCGAAACTACCATGTAAATTATTACCTGGGACGTCTTTACGGACGTTATAAGAATAATATACAGAAATCATTAAATTACCTGGAGAAAGCGGCAGAAATAAATCCCACAAAGGTTGAAGTTTATAAAGATCTGGGTGTTGCTTATGGTATGGCCGGCAATTATACCCAATCGGCTCAGGCATTGACTAAAGCTGTTCAGCTCGATGAAAATGACCCTGTTTTGAGGATAAACCTGGTTATGTCTTATTTAAATATGAAAGAATATGAAAAAGCCAAACAAATGATGGACAAGGCTTTTGAATTAGATTTTGAACCCTCGGATGCTGCTGCTTTGATTAATCTTGGGTATCTTTATCAGAATTTTGGAGAAAAAGAAAAGGCAGAAACTTGTTTTACAAAAGCTCAACAGCTAAATCCTGATTTGTTTAAACGAAAATGATTAATAATCAAAAAATAGTAGTTGTGCTCCCTGCGTTTAATGCAGAAAAAACGCTTGAAAAAACTTATCGTGAGATACCTCTTGATTTGGTTGATGAGGTTATTCTGGTAGATGACAAAAGTAATGATAAAACGGTTCAAAAAGCGCAGGAACTGGGTATCAGGCATATTGTGTTACACTCTGAAAATCAAGGATATGGGGCAAATCAAAAAACTTGTTACCGGGAGGCACTTAGTCTGAATGCAGATATTATAGTGATGTTGCACCCCGATTATCAATATTCTCCCCAATTGATTCCTTCTATGGCTTATATCATTGCCCATACTATTTACCCTGTAGTTTTGGGTTCTCGTATTTTAGGACGTGGTGCTCTTAAAGGGGGAATGCCATTGTATAAATATTTCTTTAACAGGGTGCTTACGTTGGTTCAGAATATTTTAATAGGAGCCAAGCTTTCTGAGTATCATACCGGTTATAGAGCTTTTAGCAGGAGCGTGTTGGAAAATGTTAATTTTATTGCTAATTCCAATGATTTTGTTTTTGATAATCAGCTATTAGCCCAGATTCATTTTGCAGGATACGAAATAGCAGAAATTACCTGCCCTACAAAATACGATAAAGATTCATCATCCATTAATTTTAAAGATAGTTTCAGATATGGTCTGGGAGTTTTAAAAACATCTGTTCAGTTCTTGTTAGAAAAAACAGGATTTTTTCATTTCAAAATTTTTCAACAACACTAAAATTTACCGCTTTTTTTTCTGATTTTTACAGTCAGATTTTAGCATATTAATTAAAGCAAAAATGGGTAGAAATGTATTGATTGTACTATGTTTGATGTTCTTAAGCGTAACCGGCTATGCTCAACATTTGAATAGTATTGGCAAAATTGAGGTTGAAACTATCCCTACATTAAAACCTTACCGGATTGATTATGATGCTCAAAAAATTTATTATGATTCATTAGTATTGAAAGGAAATACCTGGTATAAAGTAAACAATGGCTTTTTAACCTCCCTGGAAATGGCCAATAATGAAAAAGATAAAATTTTTTGTTACAATAATCAGGGAGAATTAAAAGCCACCATTTTATCCGACAGGGTTATCAACCTTAAAGTTTCAAAAAATGGGAATAAGATAGCCTGGTATGATAGTGAAAAGATATTTAAAGTAAATTTAAACACTTTTGCTGTAGATACTTTAACAGGCTCCTTTGTTTATTCATTTATCGATAACAATAAATTTATCTATTATAATCCAGCGCAGAAGGTTATTTGTTTTAATGGGGATACCATCGCTTCCGAGAAGTTTCCCATTCAATTTTTAGAATTTAATAATAAGTTGTTGGTATGCTCAGAAATTTCTATTTATGAACTTAAACATCAGCAACTTATTCCGCTCTATACGTTTAACGGGATCTTTTTTGATTTAAAAATTATGAATGATGAGCTCTTTTTTGTTGAAAAACGTGAAAAGCGAAAAGAAATTGAATTCAGGCTTTTTAAAACAAATGATTTTAATCAGGTCCAACTGGTTGATATGAAAACCGTTGAAGATGATTAATACCGAAGGGACAGGCAGCTTAATCCACCGTCCATTTTTTGAAATTCCGAAAGTTCGAGCACAATTGTTTGATAGCCTAAGCTCTCTATCGCTGCCCTGATTTTTGGAAAACCAGCGGGAACTAATACATAATCATTAATTCGTAGTACGTTTGCTGCATATTCCTCATCTGGTTCTACAATTATCTGGTGATAATTGCTTAAATCCTTTGCTGAGCAAAATGATTGGTGTAGAATGATATTGTTATCGCCAAGATAATTAACCCCTGTTTTAAAATGCAGCATATTACAAACCGGAATGGTGTAAACGTCAAAGTTATACGTTGCTAAAATTCTGCTTAGTTGCTTTGCGCCGGCTAAATTGGTTCTGCCCGACAGCCCGATATAAAATTTATTCTCAACCTGCATAATATCACCACCTTCAAGTGTACCGGGTTTTTCTATATGGTGTAATTGAAGTAAGGGGTTTAATGTTTTTTCTATGGCTTCTGTTTCGTCCAATCTTGATTTATCTCCCGGTCGGGTAATAACACCAAATTCTTTGGTAACCACAGCTGTATCTTCCACAAAACATGAATCGGGGAATTCGGGGGCAGCTTCTAAAACAGTTAATTCTAACCCACACTTTATCAGCGCTTCGCAATATGCGTCGTGTTGTTTTAGTGTTAAGGTATAATCAGGTTTACCTAATGATGATGTGGTTATTCCGTGGGCAAAAGTCTTGGCCGGCCTTTTTACAATAGCTTTTGTGAACATATTTTTCGTTTTCCTTACTGGCAAAGGTAATTTATATATCCCATATAGTTTAGAATATTTTTAAATTATTTTTATTGAAATTCGATAATAAACCTTCCTGATTCCTGTGAGTCAAACCATTGTTTTAATTATAAGAAGTTTTATTAAAAAAAATTATGATGAAAAAAATTACATTTTTAATGGTGGCTTTATTGGCTATCAATTTCTCAGGTTTTGGTCAAAAGAATTTAACGTCAGACCATAAAGATTATTACAAGTACAATTGGCGGCTTACCGATGTTTATGCCGACTGGGACGCATGGCAAAAAGATTTGGATTATGTGCAATCCCAAATCCCCAAATATTTAGATTATAAAGGCCGGTTAGGAGAAAGTGCTGAAACTTTGCTCGAGTTTAGGAAATTTGGTGATGAAATGGCCAGAATATCCTCCAGGCTTTATATTTATGTAATGCTTAATCAGGATGTAGATGGTAAAAATCCTATGTACAAAACAAAATTTCAGCAGTTACAAACCATGTCCATTAAGCGTAGCAGAAATACATCATGGATACAACCCGAAATGGCTAAAATCCCTCAAGAAACCATTGAAAAGTGGATTGCTGAAAATGAAGAGCTTGCTTCTTACGAACATTTGTTTGATAGCTTTTACCGGCAGTTAGAGCATATACTCGACGAAGAAACGCAGCAAATCTTAACCTATTACAGCAGAGCCTTAAATGCAACTTCAGATGCTTATGGTTCGCTATCTAAAGCAGATATGGAGTATCATAAAGTAATGCTTTCTGATGGAGAAGAAATTACCGCAAGTCCTGCTGTGGCAGCAAAGATTTACAACAGTAACCCTAATCAGGAAGATCGGATAGCCGTTACTAAAGCAAGAGTTAATACGTATGCCAAGAATAAAAATACCTTTGCCGATCTTTGGATGGGTATTGCCCAAAACCGCTGGGCCAGTGCACAACTAAAAGGTTATGAATCGTGTCTTGAATCGGTATTACAACCCAATAAAATTCCTGTTGAGGTATACAAGAATCTTATCGAAGTGGCTGGTAGCAATACCGAAACATTATACAAATATAGGGAGCTACGCAAAAAAGCATTGGATCTTAATGAATATTATACTTCAGATGAGTCATTTCCTTTGGTTAGTTTTAATAAAGAATATTCATGGGATGAAGCTGTTGATATGGTTCATGCATGTTTACAACCTATGGGAAAAGAGTATAATGAGCTTTTACATACAGCAACTAAAGAAGGTTGGATAGATGTTTATGAAAAACCAGGAAAACAGCCCGGAGCTTATAATATGCCTTTATATGATGTGCATCCCTATGTATTAATGAATTGGGCAGGAACACGTAACAATGTTTATACCCTGGCACATGAATTAGGACATGCTATTCATGGCATGTTAAGCAGTAAATATCAACCTTATGCTTATGGACGTTCAGCATCAATGGTTGCCGAAGTAGCTTCCATTTTTAACGAACACATGTTGCTCGACTATATGATTAAAAAAGCTAAAGATCCCAACGAAAAAGTAGCTCTTTTGGTACAGGCCATTGATATGATCTCAGGCAAATTTTACCGGCAGTCGCAATTTGCCGAGTTTGAATATACATTGTATAGCAAAGTGGAGAATAGCGAGCCATTAAATGCCGAAATTATTGGGAATATTTATCAGCAAATTTCAAAAAAATACAACGGCGATATTATGCAAACGGTAGAAAATGCCGAGTATAGCTGGCCCAGAGTTTTCCACTTTTTCGATTTGTATTATTATGTTTATAATTATGCCGTTTCTTACTCTGCTTCCAGCAGTTTGTTTAACCAGATAGCACAGAGTGGTAGTAAAAAGCAGGCAAAAATTGCACATGAAAAGTATCTGAACCTGTTGAAGTCCGGCAGCAACGATTATCCAATCGAACTATTAAAAAACGCAGGAGTTGATTTAACCACTCAAGAACCTTTTTTAGCTGTAGTAGATAGAATGAACGATCTGGTTGGCCAATTAGAAGTTGCTCTAAAACAAGCCGGTAAAATTTAATAGATATACCGTATGATTTTTACTCCAATATCAGCATTAAACTTTAAGGTTTAATTTTTGATTTGGGATTCACGAGAGGCTGTCTAAAAAAGGCAGCCTCTTTAGTGTTTAAACAGAGATATTCTTCAAATAAAAAATAAATTTTTACCAGGTAATTATCGTTCTGTGATGTAAATCGTTATATTTTAATGAATTCTTTTAAATTATTGGTTAAAATTTCTTTCAATTCGTTATCCTTATCCTCCGGTGTTTCTGTAAATAACATACCAAAGATAGGATACTTTGAAATATCCGTTTTTCTGTATTCAATTACATGATTAAATCTTGAAATTAACGAGTCATAGTCAAAATGTTGGATTTTACTGGTATTGATATCTTTTGGCTTATCTAAGATGATAACGCTGTAAATCTTTCCCTCTTTGTCGGCTAAAATATTTTTCCATATGGGCTTTTTCTGTTCAATAAAATATTCGTACGGATTAATGCCATAGGCATAATATACAATATCGGTTGTACACCAGCCGGCAAATCGCATGGGGTTAATCTCTATGGGAACCAGTTGATTATTATGGATTCTGACTTCAACGTGTAAAGGGAAGCTTTTTATATGTAAAATATCGCCTAACTTTTGAAGGAATGCCGTTATTCGCTGCAAATTCTCCTCAATAATCTTTTTGGAGGTAATATATAGCCGGTCGCTAACATCCTCGGAGGATGAAAATTTATGTTCCAGAATATTAATAACAACAGGTTTCCCTTCATTATCATAATAGGCATCCACGGCATATTCAGTACCCTGTATAAATTCTTCGATGATAAAATTCTTCGGGGATATAACCTCTTTAGGAAAAAGATTCCCGTGTGATTCTGTGTTCTCTTTTATCTCTTTTACCGCCTCGTGCCAATCATTTTCATTAGTAATGGTATAAACTCCTATGCTTAGAAATCCATATTTTGGTTTGAGGATAAAGGGTTTTTTTAATGGGGATATATCAATTGAGTCAATAGCATCAATATTTATTTCCATGAACTGAAAATCCGGGTAAATCGAACCAATTAACTCCCTGAACCGGTATTTATTTTTAAAAATATCGATGTATTCTACAATCTTTGAAGAAGTCAGGTTTTCTACAATCCATTCGATACTATTTTCTGAGTTGGTATATAAAAGTTTTTTATCACAATAGTTAATAATACTTTCTTCATCATTTCTTAAGACAATATCTTCTGAAAATCCTAATTCAGAGGATATATCATTTAAAACAACATCATAATTTTTTTTCTCAATGGTATTCCTTAATAAGTCGGATACATACGGGTTTTCTAAAATAAACATTTTATGCTTTTTTGTTAATAATTTATTGGATAAAGGCAAAACGAATTGAATAAGACCTTTTGTCTTTGGAGTTGGTTAGAATAGCAGGGAGTGAAAAAGTTTAATGGTTTGCTTCATTTTTCTTTGTAAACTGCTGTGGTTAGCAAATTTTTATAACACAGTATTCAGTAGTGAATATGCCCGCACCATTGTTGCTTAATTCATTGTGTAATGAAAAGCCTAAAAAAATGATTTAGTCATCTCGATCTTTATTCTCCACCAGCAAATAAAGCTCTTTATCGGGCAGGTAAAGATAGCCTTGTTCGTAACAAAAATAGTAAACATCGCCTTTTTTGGTAGTATAGGTATGCGTGTGATAGGTAAGATTAAAACCGCTGGTCAGTAAAGTTTCTTTATTTACGATGGTTTTACCCGATTGTTTATTTAAATCATTTAAAATACGACGATTTTTGCGTAAAATATTGTTGATATTCCGGACGGTATTGCTTGCATCACTGTTTAACCGGTTGTTGTAAGTATTTCTGCACTGGTCGGAGCAAAATTTTTTATCGGCACGGCCTATTATTTTTTCGCCGCATTCAGGACATTTTCGGGTAAAATTTTTTTCCATGCTTTTAAATTTTCAGGTTCTGATAATCAAATGTAAAATAATTTACAATCAATTACAAACGACAGCAAACGAATATTAACCGACTATACCCATTTAATAACCGAATCATATAGGAGCAGTGCTTTTTCTTTGTATCAGAAATTTTTTGTTAAACCATTTAAAAATTTAAAATCATGGAAAAAACAATGAACAAAGTAGAAATTCAGGGATTTTTAGGCCGCGATGCCGAAGAAAAAACATTTGAAAGTGGACGCACACTTGTTAGTATGAGTATTGCAACCAACGAAAGTTACAAGAACAAAAAAGATGAGTGGGTAAACAACACCACCTGGCATAATGTGGTTTACTGGAAAAATAAAAAGGAGGAGGATTTGAGTTTTTTAAAAAAGGGAGAATTGATATCTGTTTCGGGTAAATTGAATAACCGGCAATATACCGATAAAAATGGCGATGATAAATACATTACTGAAATTGTTGCTTTTAAATTGGAGCCTGGGAAAGTAGAAGCTTAAGTTAATTTTTTTGCATTGCAAAAAAGGGATTGCAAATCATGTAATCCCTTTTTTTAGTGTTTGTAAGGTCTTTTTAATTTAGTTAACTAATTATTTGATTTTTTCTCTAAATTTGATTTTAGAATATAAGTTCGGTCAAGTTTTTCGTCAGGGAAAATTTCTCCCTCCTCATCAAATCTCCTAAGCTGTGCATTGGCAATAAAGTAGTAGTCATCCCCGGCAATTTCTCCTGTTGTCGGGATCTCGAAGTATGGATTTTGACTTTCAATAATCGAGTAAGTGATTATACTATCCATCGAATCATTTAAATCATACCTGTAAACCCCTCCTAAACCTGCTTGATGTGCAATTAATGAATTGTTATAAAAAGCCAGCCCGTCTATTGAATTTAAAGTAAGATTAGCAGGAGTTTTAAGCCGCGTGATTTTTAAATTTGAAAGATCAACCTGGTCAATTCCTGAATAATGGGCAATAAACAGGTGTTTGTCTTTATCGGATAGCGTGATACCATTGGCAAAATAGTAATGATCCGAATCAATGAATAACTCAAGGCTGTCTGTTGCGGGTTTTATCATGTACACTTTACCTTTTAACGACTCGGTAATAAAGGCGGTTCCGTTCGAATGGACGGTAACATCATTAATGAAACGGTCCACGGTATCTTGTAAAAGATATTTTTTGATTAATTTTCCGGTTTCTAAATCGAACTTATAAATCCCGGAGTATTCATCCATGGGTTTATTTGGTTTTTTCATCCTGTACCAGCCGGAACAAGCCCATAGAAGCCTTCTTTCAGGGTCAACTTCCATTCCAATTACACCTTGAATACCGTCAAATCCCGATGGAATAAAATCAGTTATTTTTCCTGAAGAGTCAATGGCAATAATTTTACGTTTGTATATGGAGCTTATAAAAAATGTTTTAGTAACCTGATCATAAGCTACACCTTCGGGGATTATTCCTTTCTCGCTTAGTATATATGCTATTTTGCTATTGTTTACAGGATTTGTATATTGTTTTGAAAATTTTACAAGACTATCATAACCAATTAGCTGTTCTAAGTCTTCTCGATAATTGACATCCAATTTGTTATAAATTACAGGATAGGGATATTTTACAATTTTTTTTAATTCACTGATAGCCTCTTCATGCTTATCATTATAAACTAATGCGCTGGTGTATAATAATTTAATATCAGGGTTGGTGGAAGCAAAATTATAAACAGTTTTAGAAGCATTTAAAAATTGACTGGCATTAGAATCTTGTATTGCTAAACCTGCTTTGCGATAGGCGTTAATAAACTCAATACTGGTGGGATTTTTGCTAATTTTTAAGGAATGTAAATTACTTTCTTTTTTAATGCAGGCTGTCAGCAAAAAAACAATAAAAAGCAGGTAAAATGTTTTCATAAGAGTAATTTATAGTTATTATTAATTGACATTAAATGACTTAAAAGGTTTAAGAATGTATAAAAAGCAAACTTATGTGAATTGTATATAATTTGTAAATTTGAAGATTTTAATATTTAATTTGCTTGCTATGAACAAAAAAGAAGAGTACCGAAAACGGTTAAAAGAACTTGGAGAAAGGGAAGATCTTATCTCCGGAGTACATAATTATTGTGATAGATGGTGTGAGCGATGCCCTTTTACCAGTCGTTGCGGCA
>Ga0102943_1000191_pt1 | contig 42588 bp, 30 predicted proteins | sample SalPonC_black_MG_FD_78174 | JGI IMG/M metagenome (GOLD analysis project Ga0102943, IMG submission 78174) | Salt pond soil microbial communities from South San Francisco under conditions of wetland restoration - Salt Pond MetaG... | ecosystem: Environmental > Aquatic > Marine > Intertidal zone >...
CCGGGTAGGATTCTTAGCTTGGCTTTCCAGGCTGGTTACCTACTGGTTTCCTTCGAAAGGTTTCGTGGGTTGCCCCGGTCCCCCTTTCACGAGTTTAGCTTGGCGCTATCCCACTTCCGACTTAATTCTTATACCTTTCCAATTCCTGCCGGGGAACAAAATTCACTTCCCAGCCTGCATTTTCAGCCATAAATTCAATGACTTCGAGGAGATCGACGCCTTGTTGTTCGGCGCGCAGCATCAGGTCGCTCTGTTCGGCTTTGGAGCGAATAAAGCTTTTAGCGTTCTGGTTGAGGCGGTTGTAGTCGGTTTCGGAGAAGGAGTTGAAGGCCCCTTCGGAGATGTCGTAATAGTCGAGGGTATGATCGATAGCGATAATTTGCGGATCGGGAAGATTGCTGATAAAGATGCGCTGTTCATCCGGCCGCACTTCTACTTTCATCTGCCCCAGGTCGTAGCCTACCGAAACGGTAGCCTTTACGCGCAGCAATGCTTTTTTACGCAGGAAAGGCAGATCGTACTGCCAGTAATCTTTATAATCATAAACCTCGGAAAAGTAACCCTCTACCGTAACCAGTTTGGCTACGGTTTTGATCTTTTCCAGGAGCACCGTCGCATTTTCCTGGGTCGTTTCTTCCTCTGCCGGCGCGTACCAGAAACGGGCCAGCAGGAAACCACCGGCGAAAAACGCGATCACAGCGATGGGAAGCAATATCTTTTTCATAAGAAAATTCATGTCATTACGGGTATTCCGTCCGGCCTTCTGGCTCTATGTAAAAAAGCTGCAGGAAATTTGCTCCTGCAGCTTACCCGGTAATACTTGGAATGACTACCGGACAAAAGGGCCAGCCCGTTGCCGGGCTAATTCCCTGAAACCTATTCTTGGGCTCGGCCTGCCGTCTGTTAAAGATCACCTCCGGCTTTCTTAATGCTTGGCTTCAAGATCATATCGCAGGCCGTCATATTCTTTCAGTACCGCTTTGATGGAACCGACGGACACCGGTGATTCGATCATTAGTGGAATGCGATTTTTGTCGTCGGAAACCCATACTTTCATTTCATCGCCTTCTTCGAAATACTGCCCCGATATGAGCTCCGGAGTGAATTCGATGACCCGGAATTTGCCCATACCGCGAATGCGCTTTTTATCATCTTTGCCTTTGTAACGCACCGCCAGGGGCCAGGTTTCTTCATCCATAAAGATCTTGACAGGAATCTGAGCGCCTTCCTCCATATTGTTGAAATCCAGGTTGCGCGCAAAATAGATGATCGACAGGATATCGTGCATGCAACCTTCGACGCTGTACTCTTTCAGTTCTGCTTTCTCCTTGCTGCGGCCGCGTAGCGACTTGGCCACATTGCGATTCTTGTCGAAGGTGATTTTGTCGTACAGGGTGTAGTTGCCTTCCTGTATATCACGAATGGAAACACTGGGCAATAGCGTCTCTTTATCTATAAAGGTATTGTATTTATCTTCCACTTTGTAGAACCATTCGTAGGAAGGGTAAGTTTTTCCCACCACTGACAGGTGGTACTGCTTACCGGTGTCCTTCACCTCAAAAGTTACTTCACCAGCCGCGAGCCAGACAAAGTTCCAGTTGTAATAAATTTTGTAGACAACTTTCTCCCCAGGCTGAAAAGCATGATTTTCGATCATACAACGCGAAGGCGGAGTGACGGAATCCAAGGCGGTAGCAGATTGAGCGATGCTGCCCGGTATTTCAGGAGTGCCGGAAGCCATCAGAAGTACCCCGAGGGTCATCAATAGCCCGATTCTGCTCGTAATTGTTTTCATAACTGAATGGTTTCAGTACATCTGTTTTGACGACGATTACTAGTCCAAGTAACGCCGGTATAAATAAATTTATTATAAAAAGACTTAGCGTGGCGGCCAGGATGCTGAACTCATTCGCATCGAAAACACCCCACACTAAAAGGGCGATTTCACCCCGGGCCAGCAATCCGAGCAGCGGGGGAAGAGGCACGCTGCTCTGTATAAAAAATATCGTCGCGATGCCCGCAAACGCTGCTTCCGCTGACGGGGCAATGCCGAACAGACACAGCAGCAGATAATACTGCGTACTGTAGGTGGCATAACGCAAAGCAGCCAGTCCCAGGCCTTTCATCAGCGTTGGCCCGTCGAGGCTACGCAGCTGCCTGCCCAGCTCCCGGAAACGCCGCAAAGCAGGGAGGCGCAGGATCCGCCGGCCGAGGGGCCGCAGGAAACTCAGGCCTGCCAGTAAAAGCAGCGGCAGCCCTATCATCAGCGGAAACCAATCGCCCGCCGCTTTCCATCCCTCCGGCCAGTAGTGCGCCGTAAAATAACCCAGCCCCAGGGCGCCGGCGCCCAGCAAAACGATGAGCTGGCACAGGTTGCTCATCACGGTAGCGCTCACCGCCTGCCATTTGTATGGCGCCGGCACGCGCAAAAGCCGGCCGCCATAATCGCCCAGCCGCTGCGGGGTGATGAGGGATAAAGTAACACCCGCCAGCACCCCTTCAAGGGACTGCCGGAAAGTGCTGCGAAAAAACGCTTTGGTAAAAACGCGCCACTTCAGGGTTTCCAATACCCAATTGATCCACATTAACACTAATATAACGAATGCCAGAGGCCAAAGTTGGCCCTGTATGCCGCTTCGGAAAGCATCCCATAGGGAGGCAGCGCTCTGCCGGGTACCGATTTCCTGATAGAGCGTGAGACCCAGCAAGACGACTACCCCTATTTTGAACAGCGCGTTCAACCAGCGGCTATACCGTTTCACAAACAAAATCTTTCAAAATATTTGTTTTGACCTGATAAAATCATAATTTCACCCAAAGTGATAGAAAAGTATTGAAAAAGCAAGCACCATACCGTCTTTTAGGAGTAGACCCGGGTACCAATGCACTCGGATACGCCATCGTGGAAGTGCGCGGCAAACAGTTGCTGCTGGCCGAGATCGGCGTCGTGCAGATGCAACACCTTAGCGAACAGCAACTCAAGCTCAAGCACATTTTCGAACGCCTCAGTTCGATCATCAACATTCACCGGCCCAGGGAAATGGCGATCGAAGCCCCCTTTTACGGCAAAAATGTCCAGTCTATGCTCAAACTCGGCCGCGCCCAGGGCGTCGCCATGGCCGCCGGCATCACACAAGGGCTGGATATTACGGAATACTCCCCCAGAAAGATCAAGCAATCCGTCACGGGAAGAGGGAATGCCTCAAAAGAACAGGTAGCCGCCATGCTTACCCAGATCCTCGGGATCGACCTCAGCCATCACACTCTCGACGCCACCGATGCCCTCGGCGCCGCCATCTGCCACTATTATCAGAGCCAGAGCCCCCTGCCCGGCGGCAAACGCTACAACGACTGGTCCTCCTTTCTCAAAGACAACCCCAATCGTCTGCGGTAGCCGTTTTTGGTACTGTGCGTACCGGTTCTTATTCTCCTTGGTAGTTTTTGCGAATCGCCTCCGCCGTCCCGGCGAGTTCTTCCTGTGAGGGCGACAGTTTAGGGCGGGAAAAAGACATGTCTTCAATCGAATTGATGGGGATCAGATGAACGTGGGCGTGGGGGACTTCCAGGCCCACCACGGCCACGCCGATGCGTTCGCAGGACACCGTAGCTTCAACAGCTTTGGCCACTCCTTTGGCGAACGTCATCAAACCGGCAAGCAAGTCATCGTCTATGTCGAAGATATAGTCGATTTCTTTTTTGGGGATAACCAGCGTATGCCCTTCGGTTAGCGGCTGTATATCCAGGAAGGCCAGGTAGTCCTCCGTTTCCGCAATTTTGTGACTGGGAATCTCTCCGTTAACGATCTTGGTGAAAATACTGGCCATAATAATGAATTGCTTGCGCGGTTATTACTTGTTTGTTACAGTGAAATATCAACGATCTCAAATTCGATATTGCCGCGGGGCGTCTCGACGACGGCGGTATCTCCTACCGCTTTACCGAGCAGGCCTTTCCCCATCGGAGAACTCACCGAAATCTTTTTGGCTTTAAGATCGGCTTCCAATTCTGAAACCAGCTGATAGGTCATTTGTTTGCCCGATTTCTTATTTTTGATTTTCACCTTGGCGAGTACAGTCACCTTCGACGAGTCGAGCTGGCTGGCGTCCACCAGGCGGGCGTTGGCCAGTGTTTTTTCCAGCTCGTTGATCTTCATCTCCAGCAGGCCCTGGGCATCCTTGGCCGCGTCGTATTCGGCGTTTTCCGATAAGTCGCCCTTTTCGCGGGCCTCGGCAATGGCCTCCGCCACTTCTTTTCTTCCGGTGGTCTTCAGCTCGTCTAATTCGGCTCTCAGCCTTTCATAGCCCTCTTTGGTCAAATAATTAAATCCAGCCATAAATAAAGTTTTTTCTATTAAAAAATTTTGTCGCCATGCCCCCATCCAAGCAGGTGCTTGGTAGCTAACCAGACCCCAAAATTGAATTGGTAATTTAGTAATGGCGGCTACATTCCCAAGGGAATCCCCCCAGTGGAACATCACCGTTACCTAACGGAAGATCACTGTCGCTGATCAAGAGAAGTGGCGAATTTTTTTTCAAAATCTTTCCGGTCTAATATAAGTCAAAAACGTTTCCACCATCCTTGATGGAAACGTTTTCCCCTTTATCGAATTACAAATATAACTAAAATGCGGTTAATGTGCTGAGGTTGAAGCCGTTCAAATTTCGGTTTCACAGTCGTCAGCATTGCACTCTTGCTAATTATCAGAAGCCGGCCGTCTTCTTCCTATCCGACCCTGTGGCAAAATAATTTTTTAATAAACAACATAAAGGAGCGCTAAGTTCCTTTCATTTTGAGTCTTTGGGTTTTTTGGTGTAGACAATTTACCTGACCATCATAACTTTTTTGACAAAAGCCCGCTGCCCTTTTTCAATCCACATATAATAGCTTCCGGAGGGTTGATGTAGCTGGATGCGGTTGCTATTGACTACTCCCTGGGCTGTGATTCGCCCCAATTGATCAATTTCCCGGTAGTTGGCCTGATCCAGGTCTTCCCCCTGAAGGCATCCAGCATCCAGCCCCCCTACAAGTTAATCCGCACACTAACATTATGCGTCCCCTGCCAGATTTTGGTCGCGCGATAGGCGTAGTCGATACCCAGTCGCAGGTCTTTGTTTTCGCGGCTGATGGGCACGTCCAGCGAGGCGCCGGCGCTGAGGCCGGTGTAGACGGGCGCCTGCGCTTCGGGGAAATCACCGACATCGAGTTTGTAGCCGGCGCGCAGCATGAACATTTCGTTAAGGGCGTATTCCACTCCACCGCCGATCTGATCGCGGGAGAAGGAATGGGAGGTGAAATTGCCGAGCGCTGTCACCCGGTTCTTATCGCCGATGAGGAAATCGTACGAGACGCCGATATTGAGCATAGAGGGCAGCTCGAAGGAAGCTGAGCGCTGTTCGAGGGTCAATTCGTAATTGCCGCCCGGAATATTTACGGGAGTAGCGAGGCCTTCGCCGGAGAACTTCATGCGGGTGCCGATGTTGCGCAGGGCGATGCCGAACTTGAAGTTGTCCTGCTCTCCGGTTACGTACTGCACCCCGGCGTCGACCGCGAAGCCGAAAGCGGAAAGGTTGCTGATCGACTGGGAGACGGCGCGCAAAGCAAAGCCCACCGAAATTTTATTCTCAAAAGTATAGGCGTAGCCGATACCCAGGTTGAAGAAGCTGGGTGAAAAGGTAGCACCGGTGCCCTCCGGCTGATCGACAGTCGTCTCCCGGATATCTCCAAAATCGAGGGCCATCAGGCTGATGCCGAGCGCGCCGTTTTTGCCCATCTTGGTAGCGACACCGAGTGCGTTCATCCCCAGATCGGTACCCTGCAGGTAGATGGCGTGACCGACCTGCACCTCCAGCTTGTTGATGCGGGAAAGACCGGCCACATTGAGGCGCATCGCCTCTACCCCACGCACCATAGACACGGGCATGGAATGCAGCCCGGCGCTGCGCGCCCAGGGATTCATGAGCAGTTCGTAAGCGCCCGCTTCGCCCTGCCGGTCGGGGTTGCCGGCGTAAAGGGAGGCGAGCGGCAGTAAGAAAACCGCGGTGAGCAGGGAGAGTCTGGTATATAAATGCTTCATAAGAATGATCGTATGGCGGCAGACAGGAAGCCGCTTTTGCCGAAAGGCCCTTTCGCGGCCTCCTGTCTGCCGTTGTTTTTAATCAAATCAATATTACAAACCGGAAGGATCGAACTTCCGGTTGACGCCGAACCACTTGATGGTGCGCTCGCCCATACCTTCCGCTGCAACGTGAATCAGATAGACCCCGCTGCCGATGGGGATGCCCTTATTATTTCTCAGGTCCCATTCCAGGTCGGGCAATATTTGCTGCTGATTCACGGCGCGGTTGACGCCTTCGGGCGTGATGCCTGTCTCGTCGCGCTCGTAAAGGCGTATAAATTTGCCGTCGAGGGAATAGATGGTGATCGTCGCTTTGGCCGGCAGGTTGGTGATCTTAACTGTGTTGGTGAACTGCGAGGTTTCGTACTCCGAAAACCCGAAGTAAGGGTTGGGGGCGACATTAATCATATCCAGCGCCGTTTCCACTTCGGAAGGCGTCAGCTCGCTGGCCTGCTTGTTCTCCAGCTTGAAACGATAGGTGGGATAGCCTTCGAAGGCACCTGTGCCTTTGGCTACCTGATATGGATTGTCAACCCGTACTTTCAGGATCACATCCTCGGGGATGAGCCCCTCCTGATAAGAGCGCATCTCCTGTCCCGGCAGCAACAGCGGCAGAGCGGCCCAGGTGATATCCTGAATGGCCGATACCTTGCGCAGCGGCACCGGCGTAGGTTGCAGCAATTGACGTAGCTCCTGACAGCCGTCGTAAGGCTGATTGGTGACGTACATGAAGTGCTGCCCGCCGGCCAGGTAGGAATAGATATTGATGTTGCCTCCGGTATTGAGCAGCAGCTGTGAGGAGGGATTGAACATCATATCGTTACCGATGGGCCCGTTTTGATAGGATTCGGGGAAGAAATCACCGTTGTAGGTCGAGTTTTCTCCAAAAAAGATATTCAGCCGCTGACCGGTTTCCACATTGATGGCATAGCCGGGGAACCAGCCCATACCCTTCCCGGGATCTTCCTGATCGATATCGGGCAGACCGTCGCCGTCATTATCATTTTTAGTGACATTAGGGTGGTCGCGCAGATCGAAGTGCTTGCGTTCGCCCTCGGCGAAGAAGCCGGACTCCTCATAATAACGGTTGGCGGTTTCGATAACCACACAGCGGCTCCACTTCGACTTATCGGAGGTCAGTACTACATCGATATTCTGGGCCGACTGCAGGCGGGTGCGGATGCGCACCACGTTGCTGCCCGACAGGTCGGTCCAGGCCGGCGTGATGTAGGGAATCAGCGGCTGATCCGCTCGTACGCGCCAATTGCACAGGTAATAAGGCACGAAGTACCCGGGACCGATATTGGTCAGTGCCTGCGTAGGATCGATATTGACATCCTCTTCCGCCGGCCCGGTAGCTACATAATCGAAGATGAATTCATCGAGAAAGGTAATACCGGCGGAAAAGCCTTCGGGGACGCCGGAAAACCAAGGCTCGGCATCCGGGTTGATGTATTCTTCTTCATAGCCGATAGCGCCGTTGCTGTCATCGGCGCGGTCCCCTACATCATCGGTTTGGGCGATGGCCAGCGAGAAGCCGTAGTCGCGGATAATCTGTTCGTTGAGCCGTTCTATGCTGCGATCGGCGAAAATGACCGGTGCGGTGGGGTCGCTGAGGTTGCGTAGCTCCCAGCGCACGTTGTCGTCGAGATCGCCGTTACTCATATCTTCGTCGACGAAGGTGAGTTCAAACTCCCCGTCTATCACATCAAGCGGGTTAAAGACTTTTACATCGATGGGGCCCCGGCCCGGGCGATAGACCAACTCGCCGTTGAAGTCACCGCTGATGACGGCCTCCCGGCTCTCTTGCGAAAGATCGAGGAAGTTTCCCCCGGCGCCTATGCCGTCGATACGGGTGACGATGGCGCCGTCGCCAAACTCGGCATTCAGGCTGCGATCGACAATGGGCCGGGGAATGACGGTGTAAAATGGATTAGTGCCGTCGCCGATATTGCGGCGGCCTTCCAGGTAGGGGCGTCGTTGCCCAACCTTGTCATCCGGGTCGTATTCCTCGTATTCATTGTGGGCGTAAGCAATAGCAGTAAAGTAATATTTTTTGTGATTGATCAGCCGGGGATCATCGCTGGCGAAAGCATCGCTGCTGATCCGGAAGGTATGCCGGATGCCCTGGTTCTGGCCGTCGACCTGTAGAACGGGCGTGAAAAATTCTTCGTCGAGAGGGCTTTCGATAGACTGCCAGTTGAAAATCTTCTCGATATTGTTTTTAAGGTCCACCTGATAGATGAGGCGAGCCTCGTCGGGGTTGTTGAGGTCGGCCAGGGTGACATTCGGGCCGGCGAGCTGATACAGTTTGTAGCCTTCAAAGCGGTAGAGACTATCGGGCTCGCCCGCAGGGATTTGCAACCCGCGCTGGGCGTAGCCTTCAAAGGCGTTGTTGGAGGTGATGCTGTCATTGGTGAAAACGGCGATGACCTCGCGATCGAGCTCGACGAAGTCAACGTCGGGCGCATCGGGGCCGTCGGTGATCTCGAAGCAGTTGTCGAACAGCGCCTGTGCAATATCGTCCGCTTCCTGCAGGGTGCGAATGCTCGGGCAAGGATAATCCTGATCGGCTACCCAAACAACACCGATGATCAGCTCATTGACAGCCCCCGGATCGAGGCGGAAAGGGCCTGAGGCCTGTATGGTACGGCGATCGCCAAAGGGAAGCGCCTCCGTACACATGGACCAGCCGTCGGTATCGTCGGGCGGGTCGGTGAAGGCGTAACTGACGGGGTCGCCGTCCTGGTAAGCATCATCACCGAAGGTGAAGGGACTGCCGTCCCGCCAGGACCCCGACAGATAGTTGTAGTATTCCTGGGCGTTATTGGGGTCGGTAGTCCCCGGAGGAGGTGATCCTACCCCGCCGTTATTATAATAAGTAAAGGAAGACATGCCGATTTCTTCAAAGTTCTCATTGAGGGGGCCACGGAAGTAATCGACACCCAGGATGGGCACGCGGTCGCAGTAGGTCGCAATGCCTTGATCGCAAACACATCCCGACTGCCCGTCCAGGGCATCTTCATTGTACACGTAAGCCAGGTTTCGGGAGGTATCGCTACCTACGTAATCATCAGAGAAACAGCCCAGGTCGGGATCCACCCACATGGCGAAGAAAGTGGAGTCAATACTTTCAATGGCGCGGTTGATGAGTTTATAGCGCTGAAAGGTCATGTCATTGATCTCATCATTGGTAGCGTAGGAGAAAGCCTGCACCTGCACTTCCATTTGAATGGGATCGGCCATCGACTGGGCGTGGATATTGCCGTTGTCATTGTAGATCCAGAAAACCATCTCGTCGGGATACTGCGGCGCCTCACATCCGCGCACTTCGATCACCGGATAATCGCCGAGGTCGGGATTGTAGAGGCCGTCCCCGTCCTGATCGTAAAACCCGGCTAGTCCCTGACTGGTATTGGGCAGTTCGAACTGATGTATATCGAAAAAGAACTCGTTACCCCGGGCCGGCCAGCCGCGAACGTTTATCGGAATATCTTCCGGCTGGTAGGGTCGTCCTTCCGCCTTCGCCTGTTCGAAGTTGCGCAGGTGTTCGTCAATTTCTTCACCGAAGACGGGAAAGAACTTGTCCCACTTGGCGCAGATCTCCTGCTCGGTCTGTCCGTCGTCGGGATCCAGCGGGCCGGGCCAGTAGTCAAAGTCGCCACTGGAACGACCGTATTGCTGCGCGGCCACCTTAAGATTGCCGGCGGGATCGACGCCACCGAGCCAGACGGCGCCGGCGAAGATGGAAGAAACTTCTTCCTGGCCGGGGGGCACTTTGGGAACGATATAGCGGCCGTTGTTGCCGTCCCACCATACGTCGCCGCCACCCAGCAGGCGGGCGCGAACGTTGTTGAGGCTCATATCGTACTGGGAGGTGGAGTTGTCACAGTTTTCGCGAAAATTGATTGTCGCGTTCTGGTTGCTCACTTCCTGGCGCTCCCTGGCGAGTTTGGGGTTGATGTGGGCCTGGGCGGCCGTCGTCAGCCCCAGCGCCAGCAAAAAGCAGCACAGAGATCGGAAGGTGGACATGATTGAGGGATTTTTATAATCTCGTTTCATCGTTATTACACTTTAGAAATCGAAAATGGCGCCGACAAATATCCGGCGCGGCAAACTGTAGAGGTTGGGGTTGATCAGGGCCCATTGGTAGGAAGCCAGGTAGGCGTCAACGTTGCGCGCGGAGTTTTCGATTTGTCGCAGTTTGTCCAACCCGTTGGAAGAAGACAAAAAGCCGTCGTCCTCGGGAGAGTCGGTCGCCGGATAAACACCGATGATATTGCGGCGGTCGAGCAGGTTGAAGACCCGGAGATAGACATTCAGACCGTATCTGTCGGCGATGGTAAAGGTCTTATCCACGCGCAGGTCCAGGCGGAAGGTCCATGGCAGGCGGGCGCCGTTGATGGAGCCCACGGTTGTCTGGCCACCCAGTTCGGTGGGGATCAGCCTCGAGGTATAGGGCCGGCCGGAGACGGCGGTGGTTTGGAGGTTGACGCCAAAATTCGACAGAATGTCGGCGCCGCCGATGCGGGGTCCGTTGTAGCGGCGTCCGGCGCCGTAGCGAAAGTCGAGAATGGCATTGATACGGTGCCGCTCGTCGAAATTGAGGGGAAAGAGGGTACGCAGGTTGCCGCGGTTGGTCAGTCCCCGCTGCGAGTTGGCATCGGAGCCGGTGCCGTCGGCGAACTGCAGGGTGTAGTTGGCCTGCAGCTGCACATTGCCCGAACGGCGCAGGTCGTACTGAAAAGAAAAGCCCTTGACTGTTCCGAAGTCGATATTGTCATACGTGGTGTACTGCGTCACAAAAGGCACGGGGAAAAAGGTGCGCTGCTGAATCATATCGCGCAGCTCCTTGTAGTACGCGGCGATTTTTATCGCTGAAGTATTGGTCAGTTTTTGCTGGAAGCCCACCTCGTAGTCGATCGTCCGCTCGGGCCGCAGAGCAGGATTGTTCAGCGGGTTGTTGGGGCCGCGCGAAATATCGGTGAAGTAGAAATAGTCTTGCGCTGTCGCCAGCGTATTGGAAGGCGGTCGCTGCACCAGGATATCGTAGTGCGCGAAGAAGTTGGCATCCTTGGAAATGGGGAAAGAGAAAGCCAGTCGCGGCATGAGGTTGACCTGTACTTCGTAATCCTCGAAAGAGACCCGGGGATCAAAATCGCGCGACTTGATGAAGTTGGGATTGTCGCTGACACGGTCATCGGCGTAACGGGGCGTCACGAGGCCTTCCCGGATCCCTTCGATATCGGTAGCGCCGTTGACCGGCGTACCGTTGCTGCGGAACCAGTCGTCGCCGTCGCGGTAGGCCAGCACATCGGTACCGGCATCATTGAGGTATACTTTGTAATCCTCCCTGATATTACCGGGCCGGTCGCCGCCGAAGCGGTCGTGGTATTCCTTGGCGCCCATAATTTCGTAGAGGGAATAATTGTCTTTCAGCACCTGGGTATTGGCGTCGTAACGGTCGACACGCAGGCCGAGGCGGAAGATGATATCGCGGAAGGTAAACTTATCCTGGATGTAAGCCGCGGAGTAAATGGGTCGGTTTGGGGCTACGGGAAAGGTGCGCACGCCGTCGGCATCGGTAGCTGTAAAGAAGTCCTCGAAGGTGCCGTCGAATTGATTACCGAGGTGATCGTAGCCGAAGTAATTCAGGATTTGCTGATCGTTGAGTTCCTTGGCGGAAAACATGCTCAGGTCCAGCTGATCGGGGTTCAGCCCATCGATATTGACAAACTCATCGAGCTCCATTCCCAGCGCTTCCCGGATGGCCCGGTAGAAGCGGTTATCGGCATTTTCCACGATTTCCAGCTGCCGGATCGGGGTGCCGGGGAAGTTGGGAATATCGATAAAGGCGATCGTATCGGCGCCTTCGGGGATACCCAGGATGTGATTATTTGCCTGCTGCCGGGCCACGTCCCAGAGCGAAACCGGGAACACCTGGTAGCCGCGGTTGATGCGCTGTTCATACCATACTCCGATCTGAATGTTGTGACGCCCCATGTCGGAGCCGCCCGGCACCAGGTCGAAGTTGGTATTCCCGCTAAAAGTGATCAGGTCCCTTTCCGACTGGAAGGGGCTGCCGTAAACACGGCCTACGTTTGTATGGAAGTTCCAGGAGTTGTTAAAGATAGGAGAAATCGTTCCGTTGGGCGCCAGAAACTGAACGCGGGAGAGCAGGCCGCCCAGTCCGCCGCCGGGCGTGACGATGAGGTAATCGTCGATCTGACCGTTGAGCCCTTCTTCGAAATTGAGGCCCATGGCATTATTGTAATTGGCCAGCACCGGGTTGAGGTCCCCGGCGGTATACTGCCGCAGCACCTGCCGGTAGTCGGTATGTACCAAAGTGCTCTGCTGGGTTTCCGGATCGATGACCGGAGAGAAGGTAGGCACCCATTCTATGTCAAAGTCACCTACGTAACCATAGCGGAAGTAATCCTCGCCGTGACGCTGATCGAAGATATCCCTTTCGGTGCGTTCGTAACCGAACTGCAGGGTGTAGGAGGCGTTCTGAATAAGCCCCGGGGTAGACCGGGCGCTGCCTTCCACCGTATTAGGAGTAGCGCTGCCTCCCAGCCGGTGACGGAAGCGCAGGTTGCCCCGGTAGGTAAGTCCGTTATTGTAGGGATTGTTATGGCTGTTGTAAACACCCCAGCCGCCGGGGGTGAACTGATCGCGGTTATCGGAATAGGTACCGGTTAAGGACAGGTCAATGGCGGAGCTCAGGCGAGCGTCCAGCTTGCCGTTGAGGTCAATACGGCGGAAGTCCTCGAAGGGGCGTGCCTGCAGGGCATTGACGGCGTCGGACTGCAGAAAGTCGGCCCGCACCAATGCTGCACCGCCGACATCGATGAGCGGGTTGGCTTCCAGTTCGGCCAGCACATTATCTTTTACGCGGAAGATGGGCACTGCCGGAGGATCGTCTTCTTTCTGGTAAGTAAATCGACCAGATAGGCGGAATCCGAGCACTGACTGTCCCTGTCTGTTGCGCGCAATCGGCCCGGAAAGGTTGAAACCGATCAGGCTGTTGGCATAGGCGTCGAGGTATTCGGAGGTTTCCAGTTCGACGCCGCCGCTCAATTTATTGGAGGGGCCTTTGGTGGTGATGGAAATGATGCCGCCGGTGACGTCGCCGTATTGCGCTTCGACGCCGCCGGTGATGACCTGCAGCTGGTCGATTTCCGATTCGGGAATGAGGTTGCCCGTAACGCGGATGCCGTCCACGTAGTAGTCAGTAGCGTTGGAGCGGGAGCCGCGGATATTGATAGCGCCGCCCTCATCGGAAGTGGCCAGGCCGGCCGTCGTCGCGGCCAGCGCATTGATATTACGCGTAGGCAGGTTGCGGATCTGGTCGCTGGTGATCACGCCGCCGGAGGTGGTGTTGTCCTGCTCGATGAGAGGCACCTCGTAAGCGACCACTTCCACTTCGTCGAGCACCACTCCGCCGCCGGTGCTGAGTTCGATGTCCAGCTTATTGGATTTGCCGGCCAGCACCTTCACGTCGGTGACGCGCTGCGGCTGATAGCCGACATAACTCACCTCCACATCGTAAGTGCCCGGGTCAATATTGGAAAAATTGTAGTTGCCGTTCACATCGGTTTCGACACCGGTGGTGAGCACACCGTTTTTATAAAGGGCTACGTTCCCAAAAATGATCGGCTCGCCGGTTTCTTCGTCGGTCACTTTCCCCGCCAGCGAAGTCTGTGCCTGTACAGCCAGCCCTCCAAGTAAAAGTGATAAGATCAGCAGTAAGCGTATAGTCATAGTATCCTGGTTTAAAGAAGTGATTAAAATCACTTCGAGGAACTTCAATACGGTATTTCACCAAGCCACAATGTTAATAAAAAATGTTGATGCCGTTTGAAGCTGCCCCCTACTAAATTCCATACTTGTCAGGTAGTTGCTAGCAAAACAGCTCCTGAGTGAAGCGGACTGGTACGGCGCGATTTGAAAAATTGCGCCTCATCAGCACTATTCAGGATGCCGGGGATCAGCTTTACCGGTGTCGCTGTGCTGAACAGAACAGTGCGGCTGCGGAAGCAAAACCCCGAACGCTTTGGTCGAACTTATTCAAAGGGCAATTGGTATAGGCCTGATGATTTTCCTTGAGTCGGCGTCTAAGATAATGCGAAAATGCTGAAAAGCCCGTTTCCCGGCCAAACTTTTACCGCTCATTTTGGTCCACTATGCGACAATGAGCAAACCTGCAGCGGCGTCCGAAAGCCGGAAAGGTTATTTTCTTAGCGTACCAAATCTTATCTTTGAACTCCATCTGCTTATCTGAAATGAACTTGAACTATGCGTTTGCGATACATATACCCCCTGCTCGCAGTCATCACTGCGTTTGTGCCGTTTCTTCTTTCCGGCTGCCAATCCCCCGCGCCACAGGAAGAACCCGAGCACCGGATCGCCGATTTTTATGTGCGCTATCTGGAGACCGAGCGGCAGCTCAAAGCTTTCGCCAGCTTTTACGAAGGGGATTCTATTCGTAGCGCCCGTCCGCTGAGCATTGCCGGCGGAGTCGACTTTCAGGGGCTCGACATGGAAAGGCGCAGCCTGGCCGACCGGGGCATTCGCTACACACTGACGCGCACGGCCAACTATCCCGGTCAGTTCTCCTTTGCCTATCAGATAGAGGGCGCCAAGCAGCAACACCAGTTTACCATGCCGCCGCTGATCAACTTTTTCTTCGAGGGCGCTGTATCGGTCAGCCGGGGTGCCACCCTGGTCATTGAGGGGGAGCCTCTTCAGGCTACCGAGGCCCTCGTGTTGCTTTTCACCGGCGAGGAGAATAAAACCTCAACCATCAGCATCGATGGCCCCAAAGACAACAATACCTTCCGGCTATCCCCTGAGCAGCTGGCGGCCATCCCCGCCGGCCCCAGCATGCTGTACCTGGTCAGAAAACGAAACCTGATAGAGGAGCAACCTTACCGGACCGTAATCTCGGCAGCAGAATATTATACCAAGACACGAAGGCTAGAAATCATGCCCTGAGTTTATCCGGAGCATTTTTTCCGCGATTCTCTTGGGAAAACCAATCAATCCCTCCTATCTTTGCACGCAATTTAAAAAATTGCGATGCCCAGAGACACCTCCATTAACTCCGTATTGATTATCGGTAGCGGTCCTATTATTATCGGTCAGGCCTGCGAGTTTGATTATTCCGGTTCACAAGCTGCGCGTTCCTTGCGCGAGGAAGGAATCGAAGTAACCCTTATCAATGATAACCCGGCCACCATTATGACCGACCCGGTCACTGCCGACCACGTTTATTTACTTCCCTTAACCGTTGAAAGCATTATTCAGGTACTGGAAGAACGCCACGTTGACGCAGTGCTCCCGACTATGGGAGGCCAGACAGGCCTCAACCTGGCTATTGACGCCGGCAAGCGGGGAGTCTGGGAAAAATATAAGGTCAGGCTTATCGGCGTGGACCTCGATGCCATCGAACTGACCGAAAACCGCGAAGCTTTCCGCCAGCACATGGTCGATATCGGTCTGAAAGTGGCGCCCTCTTTTATCGCCAACTCCTTCCTAGAAGGAAAAGAAGCCGCGCAGAAAATCGGTTTCCCCCTGGTTATACGGCCTTCTTACACCCTGGGTGGCAGCGGCGGCGGTTTTGTACATAAGGAAGAAAACTTCGACGCCGCCCTGCGCCGCGGCCTTAATATGTCACCGACGCACGAGGTGCTCGTGGAAAGAGCAGTGCTCGGCTGGAAGGAATTCGAACTGGAACTGCTGCGCGACGCCAACGATAATGTCGTGATCATCTGTACGGTGGAAAACCTGGATCCCATGGGTATTCACACCGGTGACTCCATCACGGTAGCGCCCGCCATGACCCTTTCGGATACGGCCTACCAACGTATGCGTGATGAAGCCATTCAGGCGATGCGCTCCCTGGGCAACTTCGCCGGCGGATGTAATATCCAGTTTTCTATCGATCCGCAAACCGAGCAGCTCATCGTTATCGAGATCAACCCGCGAGTCTCGCGTTCCTCGGCCCTGGCCTCCAAAGCAACGGGCTATCCCATCGCCAAAATTGCCGCCAAACTGGCGATCGGCTATACCCTCGACGAACTAAAGAATCAGATTACCCAAACCACCTCGGCTTATTTCGAACCAACCCTCGACTACGTCATCGTCAAAATGCCGCGATGGGATTTCGAGAAATTCCACGGCGCCGATCACTCTCTGGGTCTGCAGATGAAATCGGTAGGTGAAGTGATGGCCATCGGCCGCAACTTCCTCGAAGCGCTGCAGAAAGCCTGCCAGTCACTGGAAAACAACCGCGCCGGACTAGGCGCCGACCGCAAGGAATGGATCAAGACCGACGACATCCTCCACCGGCTTGAAACCCCCAGTGACGACCGCATTTTCCGCGTCAAGGATGCTATGCGCCTCGGCGTGCCCATGCGTACTATTCAGAAACTCACCAAAATCGACCCCTGGTTTTTGCAGCAGATCAAGCGCCTCGTTGACATGGAAGAGCAGGTCCAGAAATACAATGTGCCGGATGATATCCCCGCCGATTTTTTCCGCGAACTCAAGGAAGTAGGCTATTCCGACGCACAAATCGCCTGGCTCATGCGCATTGAGGAAGAGTCCGTCACCGAACAGCGCAAAAAGCTCGACATCCGCCGTACCTATAAAATGGTGGATACCTGCGCCGCCGAGTTCGAAGCACAAACACCTTACTTTTACTCCACCTTTGACCGCGAAAACGAAAGCTTCCCCACCGATAAGAAAAAAATCATGGTCCTCGGCTCCGGCCCCAACCGCATCGGTCAGGGTATCGAATTCGACTACTGCTGCGTCCACGGACTGCTGGCCATCAAGGAAGAAGGCTTCGAGTCGATCATGGTCAACTGCAACCCGGAAACGGTATCCACCGACTTCGACGTGGCCGACAAGCTGTATTTCGAACCGGTTTTCTGGGAACATCTCGAAGAAATCATCGAGCTGGAAAAACCCGAAGGCATCATCGTTCAGCTCGGCGGGCAAACGGCGCTGAAACTGGCCAAAACCTTCCACGAAAAGAACATACCCATTATCGGCACTGATTTCCCATCGATGGACCTGGCCGAAGACCGCGGCGCCTTTTCCGATCTGCTCAAGGAAATGGGTATCCCCTATCCCGATTACGGGGTGGCCGATGACGCCGACGAAGCCCTGCGCATCGCCAATGAAGTCGGCTACCCGGTACTCGTCCGCCCCTCGTATGTGCTGGGCGGGCAGTCGATGCGCATCGTCATTAACGACGACGAACTGGAACGGCAGGTGCTGAGCATCTTCAAACACCTGCCTGATAATAAGGTGCTGGTCGATCACTTCCTCGACCGGGCCAAAGAGGCTGAAATCGACGCCATCTGTGACGGCGAAGAGGTGCACATCATGGGCATCATGGAACACATCGAACCGGCCGGCATTCACTCCGGTGACTCCTCAGCGGTATTACCTACCTACAGCCTCTCGGTAGAAGCCGTCAACACAATGGTCGAATACACGAATAAACTGGCCAAGGCGCTCAAGATTAAAGGCCTGATCAATATTCAGTTCGCCATCAAGGATGACAAGGTTTACGTTATCGAGGCCAACCCGCGCGCCTCGCGCACCACGCCCTTTATCGCCAAAGCTTACAAAGTGCCTTACCTTCAGATGGCTACCAAAGTTATGCTGGGCACCCACATGCTGAAAGATTTCGACATCAAACCGCAGCCCAGCGGCTTCGCGATTAAGGTGCCTGCCTTCAGTTTCGAGAAGTTCCCTAACGTAGATAAAAACCTCGGCCCGGAAATGAAATCCACCGGCGAAGCCATCCGCTTCATCAAAGACCTGGCCGATCCCTTCTTCCGCGAACTGAACAGCCAGCGGAGTATGTACCTCACCCGGTAGTTTAGATGTTTAGTCAGCGCTCCTTCCTACGGACCGTCCGGTCCGTAGGAAGGGCGAAGCGCTAAACTTGTCCGGAAACATATTATTCCCTACATTTATTTAATTTTCAGGAATAACATGCACACTCCATGAGAGTCCTCCTCGTGTTTTTGCTTTTTTGCGGCTATGCCCTATTTGCCCGTTGGTATTACGTCTGTGAGGTCAACGGGCCCTGTGCCGGGAACACAACGGACCTGCGCCAACAGACGCTCACCCTGAGCGATGGCGATCGCATCATTTTGCAGGGCTACGAGCAGTTTGCCTTCGACTCAGCAGCCTTGAGCCCGCGGCTCAACGAGAACAACCGCATTTTTCTCGATTCGGTGGCGGCCTACCTGAAAACACATCCCTCGCAAAACCTCACCATCACCGGACGTTACCGCGAAAGTGAGAAAGGCATTGCGCCCGGCTTTTTTGAGAACCTGGGCTTAGCCCGCGCCGCCGAGGCACGCCGGCAGCTCGTCCGGCGTGGTATCGAGGAGAAGCGCATCACGCTGGACTACCAGCAGAGTCCTTCCGAGGCCCTGCGCGAACCATTGCGCTTTATGCTGTACGCCCCTTCCGACAGCGCAGCAGAGGCCTTCGAAAAAACCAGCTTTACTTTTACCAACATGACTTTCTCTCAGGCCAATTTTGCCTTCGACTCCGATGAATTCCGCCCCGGCGAGCCCTTTCTCCTCTATGCCGACTCCCTCAAAACCTATCTCGAACTCAACCCTGGCAAACAACTCAACATTATCGGCCATACCGATCATATCGATACGGAGGCGTATAACTACGACCTGGGGCTGCGGCGCGCCAAAAGCGCCCGGCAGTTCCTGCGCGACAAGGGCATAACCTCTGAAATTGCAGTGCAGTCACTGGGGGAAAAACGGCCTGCCGCCACCAACAAAACCGGGGAGGGACGCGCCAAAAACCGCCGCGTCAATTTTATCATCCTAAACGAAGGGCAGTAATCGTTTTTTATTTAACTTGAAGGAGAAGCGTTCCTTTTAATCATCAAAAGCAGCATTTATGGACTTCAGCTTCGATCAGATTTTCGACCAGTTCAATACGTCGGAAAGCTATACCATCCTCGTCATTATATTGCTTGCCTTCCTGTTCGGCTTTATCATCGGCATGCTCCTGCGGGGAGCCCGCATCAGCCGGCTGCGCCGGGAACTCGAAGCACTGAAACCACAAGTAGAAGCGCGCGAACGCGAAGTGGCTGATTTGCAGGATCAGCTGGCTACGGCCAATGAGGAGCTGGCGGAAAAAGATAAAGTCTTCGAGCAGCAACAGCGCGAAGTGGTAGAGGCCGAGGAACTGCTGCTCCGGCGGGAACAGGAAAAAAACAAACTGTATAATGAATTGCAGGATATCCATACCGAACTGGAACAGTTGCAGGCCTCCAATCGCTCCTATCTTTCTACCATTGAGGAACTCAACGACCAGATTCTCGGGATCAGAGCCCAACGGGAACAGGAAACGGAAGAAGTGCAGCGAGCCGAACCCACCTATGTGAAAAGCCCGGAAACAGGAGTAGAAACACTGGTCAATAGCCGCCTCGAACGCATCGAAGCCAAAGTGACCCAACTGGAAAAGGAAAACCTCGCCCTGCGCAAAGAAGTCAATAGCCTGTACGAACAATCAGGAGTGGCCGGCGAGGAAATGAATGTTGCCGCCGCTACTGTCTCTTCCAACCGGGAAAGCCATTTACCTGCTGAGGAATCGCCTCCCGCTGCCGACCTGCAGTTGATCGAAGGCATCGACAATCGCATAGAAGCTCACCTGAAAGCATCCGGTATCCGCAGCTGGGAGGACCTGGCCGAGAGCTCTGCTGACCGGCTGCGCGCCCTGCTCCAGCAGGCCCCCGAGCTTCCCCAAAATGATCCGAAGACCTGGCCCATCCAGGCGCGCCTCGCATTGAACAACGACTGGAACCTGCTGAAGGAATACCAACAGCAACTGCTCGGCGGTCATGAGCTGGGGGACAGGAATGAATAGCTATGAGCGTCAGGTAAGTTATAGTCCTCCAAGCCAAAATTTGTGAATCTTGACTTGGAGGACTATATATTAGGAGACCGGAATAGTTTAAGTGACCCCATTTTTCAAATAATTTCAGAAGTAGGCACTTCCCTATTTCTTATTTCCCCCATACACATTCAACCGCTTCTCCAGCAAAACATACAACTGATCCTTTTGCAGGCGCACCTGCAGGGGTTCTGCTATTCCCTGCGGCAGGGGAAATTGCATTTCGCCGAATGACTTCAGGTTGTAGATGAAGTAGGCATTGTCAATCTGGTAGAGTATGCGGTTTTCCACCACCTGGAAATCATCGATACCGGTGATGGGGAGGCTGCGGTCGTACTGGCCGAAATTATCAAAGACCAGGATGCCGATACCGGGGTCATTGACGTAGACGAAATTGGCGCGGGCGACGAGCTTGGAAGGGGAAGGAGTGAGGCCGAGCAGCAGGCTCAGGTTGTCGCTCTGCCGAAGCAGTTGCCCTTCCTGGCTTATCTTTTTGAGCGTGTAAGTTGCCGCATCGAAGACCCACAGTCCGTTGTCGACAGCCAGGCCGACAGCACGAACATCAACTACCTGCAGGTCCCAGAGGTTGAATTCTCCGATCTTGTTGAGGGTGCGGTCGAGGGTGATCGCGGTTTGAAATTCCGGGTAGTAGAGCAGCAGGTTGAAAGGGTTGGTGGCGTCGATATGCGTTAATTCCCCGATAGTGTTATTGTTGTAGCGAAAAAGCTCTTCCCCGTCCGGACTATATTTAATAACCGTATTGTCGGGGGTCACTATGTAGAGCTGCTGGAGCTTATCGGAGGTAAAAAATTTAGCCTCAACCGGAATACTGCTGATCAGCTCGTAGGCGGAACTGCGCACCTGGGCCTTCGAAGAGAAAGAGAGGAGCAGCCAGCTGCCGAGGAATAGGTAAGTATTTTTGAAAAATAATTTCATTGTTCAGAATGCTTGTGCGGGAAAGGCGGTATTGTTCCCGGTTGTGCGAGCTGTATGTCAGGGCTTCACGTCTTCGCGCCTTACGACTCTGAAGATACAGAGCCCTGGAGCCATCCCGGTCATCAGGATTTTTCTTCCACCTGGATCCGGTTGCCGAATATCCGCCCTTCTTCATTTTCGAAGAAGTGCAACTGCAGCTCTTCACCGTCGAAGACAGCGTAGGAGTTGTAGTGCATCCAATCTCCCAGGTTAATATAACGGCTACGGCCGTTTTTTAGCGTATGATCTATTGGCAGGTGCCGGTGACCGAAGATGAAGTAGTCGATGGATAGCTGATCCAGTTTGCGATTGCAGTAGGCAACTAGCCATTCCTTTTCGGAGCCCAGGAACCTTCCGGCGTCCCGGTCGCGCTTCCGGCTGCTTCCCGACCAGAAATTAGCCAGCCGGATGCCGAAGTTGGGATGCAGCCTTTCGAACAGCCATTGACTAAACGGATTAGCGAAGACGCGTTTGATGAATTTATAGCCGTGATCCCCCGGCCCCAGCCCGTCACCGTGACCGATAAAGAAGGTCTTGCCATTCCGTTCCCGGATAATCGGCTCTCGGTGAGTGGGTATACCGAGTTCCTCCTCAAAGTAGCGAAACATCCACATATCGTGGTTGCCGGTAAAGTAGTGAATTTCGATGCCGCTGTCACGCAGTTCCGCCAGTTTGCCAAGCAGGCGGACGAAACCTTTGGGTACAACGGTTTTGTATTCAAACCAAAAATCAAACAGGTCGCCGACCAGGTAAATTTCCCCGGCCTCGTCGCGGATACTGTCCAGCCAACGCAGGATTTGGCGCTCCCGCTCCCGGCTGCTGAGCCGGGCGTCGATACCCAGGTGAAAATCTGATGCAAAATAAATTTTACTCATCGCTGGTAAAGATATGGCTTTATGAAGTAAAGAAACCCACAGGAAAATGCTGAATTATTCGGGGCAGCGTTTAATTTAGGGTAGCTAATGCTCTGTAATATAAATTCCTGTCAATAATCAAAACTACGAAAGATATTATGAATTTGGACTTAAGCGGAACGAACGCCCTCGTTTGCGGAAGCAGCAAGGGCATCGGGCGGGCAGTGGCTATTGAGATTGCCCTGCTGGGCGCCAATGTCACGCTGGTGGCGCGCTCGGCAGGCGCCTTATCCTCCTTAGTGGAACAACTGGATCGCAGCCGGGATCAACACCACGATTTCCTGCAGGCCGACTTTGCCCGGCCAGAAGAACTGCGCAAGGCCGTTCACGGTCTGGTGACAGGGAAGACGATTCACGTACTGGTCAACAATACGGGCGGGCCGCCGGCCGGGCCCATCCTGGAAGCCGACGCGGAAGGTTTCCGGGAGGCCTACACCAAACACCTCATCGCCAATCACCTGCTCGCGCAGCTGATCGTTCCCGGAATGAAGCAGGCCGGCTACGGGCGCATCATCAATATTATTTCCACTTCCGTAAAAGAGCCGCTGGAAGGACTGGGGGTGTCGAACACTACGCGGGGCGCCGTGGGCAACTGGGCCAAAACACTGGCCAATGAACTGGGTCCGCACGGCATCACCGTCAATAATGTGCTGCCCGGTATGACCGATACCGGCCGGCTGCGCTCCCTGATTCGCACCCGCGCCGAAGCCGCCGGCCTCAGTGAGGAGGAAATGGCGCAACACATGCGGCAAGCCGTCCCCCTGCGTCGCTTCGCCGACCCAAAGGAACTCGGCGCCGCTGTGGCCTTCCTGGCCTCGCCCGCCGCCGCTTACATCACCGGAACAAACCTGGTCGTGGACGGAGGGCGGACGAGGAGCTTGTGAGCAGGGAGGTCCCGCATTTTTCCCTACTTTTGCTCCTGTAAAACTTATTTAACAAAACCATATTCACTATGCGTAAAACCACCTTTAGCCTACTCGTACTCAGCGCTTTCTTTCTGCAGTATTGCGGCAACGCCGCCCAGCTGGAAGAACAGGTGCAGCTCCTGCAGGAAGAACTGGAAGTGAAAGAATCCGCGATCGACAGTCTGCAGCAAATGACCAGCGCCGAGCCCGGCTTAATCCACACCGTCTTCTTCTGGTTTAATGAGGGCGTAACCGAAGAACATAAAAACGGCTTCATCGAGGGACTGCAGTCCCTGAAAGATGTAGAAACTGTCCGCAATTTTTACATCGGTCCTCCCGCCGGCACCCCCCGTGAGGTGGTCGACAACTCCTACGACTACGCCCTCATCCTCCACTTCGACAATAAAGCCGGGCAGGATACTTACCAGGAACATCCCATCCACCAGGCCTTCGTGCAGGGGCAGGAAGGCGTCTGGGAAAGGGTGCAGGTATATGATACGCTTGTTGAATAGAATAGCCGGGAAGGAAGTCATGGAAAAGCAAGAGCCGGGGTGCCACCTGGAGCAACGCTACATACGTACTCCGGGCGATGATGTCACCCCGGCAGGAGGAAGGAACAAGTCTGGGAAGGCAGGAAAAGTCATTTGGAAGGGAAGTAGAGTGGAAAGTAACACAGATGAACCCTGCCCCCAGAAGACCATGAAACACTGAAACCGTGTAATACCAATTCCATGAACTGTTTTCGATTTTTTACCGTCTTTTTTCTCCTGTTTCCGCTATTTACCGTCGCCCAGCCCGACAAATCGAATTATGCCCTGCTCTGGGAGATCACCGGCAACGGATTGGAGCACCCCTCCTATTTGTTCGGTACCATGCACGTACAGGACCGGCGCGCCTTCGAGTTTCCGGACTCTCTGCGGATCGTCTTTGAATCGGCCGAGGCCTATGCCATGGAGGTCAATCCTAATGCTGCTGTTTCCTACTTCATGGAGCTGAGCTTCAGTGGCGACACCTCCAATGTGCTGCGGCAGCTGCTCTCTGAGGAAGAATACCGGCGCGTCGATGCACTGGTGCAAAAGCAACTGGGGCAGCCTATCGACTCGATGGACATCAAGGACCCGATGCTGCTCGAAATGCTGCTCTCTGATTTTGAGGAGCCGGAGGAAACCGACAAGAACCTCCATTTTCTGGACCTGCACCTTTTCGATATCGCCTTTCGGCAAAATAAGGAGCTCATTGGCCTGGAACGCATCGAGGATTACGATAACCTGAACCGGAGCTTCTTCCGGGAGGTGGCCGGCCAGGATAATGACACGACCGCCTACAGCTCCGAAGAAGAACATGCTTTTTTTGAGGAACTGCTCGAATTGTACCGCTCCGGCGATCTGGAAGCGCTGACGGGCTACCTGGATATCGAGGCTGCTGAGACGAGCGACTATCAAAGGGAGCTGCTCAGCCGGCGTAACTACAAGATGGCGGCAGCGCTGGAAAACGAAATTCGCCGGCAATCGGTATTCTGCGCGGTTGGTGTGGCTCACCTGCCAGGGGAAGACGGCCTCATCCAGCTGCTGCGCGAAAAGGGTTACCGGCTGCGGCAGGTGACACCTGCTTTTGAAGATCCCGCTGAATGGACAGCCTCGCCAAAACAAGAACGCCGCTGGCGCACGTTGGAAAGCCCGCACCTTGGCTACACGCTCGCCCTGCCTGAGGCACCGGTCAAACTACAGGTACCTTCCCTCGGCAACCAGATCCAGTTTGAAATGTACCTCTACAGCGATATGATCCGGGAATCTTTTTACCTGTATTTCGCCGGTGCCGGACTACCGGAAAGCAGCCGGGAGCAGCTGTTGAAAGATTTCACGGCATCAATGCTGGAGGACCTCGATGAAAGTGAGGTGGCAAACGCCGTCAGCAGCCGTTCCATCCGCCGGAACGGGCTCAGGGGAGAGGAAATGACCGCCCTTACCTCCGAGGGCGAGCGGGTGCGCTGGCAGGCTTTTCAGGAAGCAGATCGCCTTTACTTCTTCTTCTCCTTTCTCACCGATTCTAAGACAAATAAAAGCCATGAAAAACGCTTCTTCAATTCCATTCGCTTCACCCTTCCCCAACCGGTTCGGGGACTGGAGACGGTGAGGGATGCGGCCGGCGCCTTCCGCCTCGATTTCCCGGTATCGCGGGAATACAGCTACGAACGGCAAGCCTTCGAAAGCGACGACGCCCACCGCTTCTATGGCGTGAAAGGCATGCAAGGCAGGGATCCGGAAACGAATGCGTCCTACTACCTGTACTACTACGACCAGCCCGCCGGCATCACGGTGGAGAATGACCACCTGCTACTGGAAAACCAGATACGCCGCCTGGAGCAGTCCTGGGGCGAAGCCCGGGAGCTGCATTCCGGCCGCCACCAGGGCTGTACCTACTACGAGGCCCGCTTCCCGCAGGAACAAACGATGGTTGCCGCCCGCCTCCTACAACGCGGCAACCGGCAATACCGGCTGATCGCAGAGTACCCCCATCAGTCGGGCAGCCAGGTGGACGCCGCTGCCTTTTTCGACGCCTTCGAACCGCTGCCCTTCCAATGGACACCGCTGCTACAGCGGGCCAATCCGGCGACGGGGTTCCACATCCGCGTTCCCGGCGCCTGGTTTATGGAAACTACGGATTACGGCCGGGAAGATTATCCCCTAATAAGAGATCACACCCTGTATACCCGCGATACGCTGTCGGGGAGCAATTACATGGCCATCGAGTATGAATACTCTCCCTATTTTGAGGACGACAACCCGGAGTTTTTTCTCGATGCGTTGATTCCTGATGAAGCAGTAGAAGGTGCTTCCCTCAGCGACACTCTATTCCAAGGTCGCCGGGCGCTGTACCTGGAAGAAAAAGACCCGGCCGCCAATATTTACAGCCACCGCTTATACCTGCAGGAGGGCAACTACCTGTACGAGCTCGTCGGGCAGTTTCCGGAATCCTTCCGGCCGGTAGCGGCTTTTGAGTACTTTCGTACTTTTCACCTGCAGCGCTCCCTACCCGGTGATTTCCTGAGCATAGAAAAATCGGAACAGGTGTTCCGGGACCTCGTCGCCGGTGACCCCGCGAAAGTGCAGGGTGCTAAGCGGGAAATGGATCACCACGAATTCGGCCCCGAACACCTGCCTGCCATCTATGATTTGCTGCGCCGCGACCTGCCGGGCGATACGAGCGATGAAACGACGGTACATGAGCTGCTCTTCCGGGAGCTGCTTTTTACCAACGATGCAAGCACCCTGCCCTTTCTGGAGGAGCTTTACCGGGATCCCGGTCAAAGTACGGAGAAACGCGCCTTTGTGTTGGAGGTACTGGCCCGGCTGCACACCGAAGCCGCCTACAAGCAGTTCTTCCGGCTCGCTCCTTCTTTTGAAGGGGAACCGGAAAGCAGTGAAACAGCATACAGTCACCTGCTGGAAGGCATGGTCGATACCCTTTCCCTGACGGCCCGGTATATTCGCCAGCTTGCCGGCCTGAGCCGGAATGAAGCCCTGGCCTACCCGGCTTACTCCGTCCTGTACCAGCTCCTGCGCCAGGACAGTCTCGGCACATCAGCCGCCGACGGTTTCGCAGGCCAGTTTCTCGGAGAAGCCCAACGCATCGTGCGAGACTATCAACTACTGGAAAATCCGGAGCGCCAGCCGGACTTTCCCGCCTACTGGACACTCGACGCCCTGCACATCATCCTGGGTGAACTATCTCCGAACCCGGCTATCCAGACCTACCTGCAGAACATGCAACAACTCCAGGAGCCGCGCCTGCTGATCACCATCATCGACAACGCCCTTATGCAGGAGCGCCCGGTAACACGCAGCGCCTACGAACGCGTCTTTGCCGACCCGCCTTTCTGGTACAACCTGCTGGAAAACGTCAATTACGAAGGCCACCTGGAGCAACTGCCGGCAGACTTATTTACACAGGAGGCTACCCTCAAGGCCTACCTCGCCGATTTTCTTCTGGAGGAATACGAGGTAACACTGGAAAGATTCGAAATACTGGAACAGGAACCTTATCAATACGATGAGACAGCGGTATCCCTCTATTGGTTCCGCTTTACGGTCACCGGACAAGAAGAGGAACTGCTCGGTGTTGTTTCGCAGCCGGCCGGGACAGAAGAGGTCGCCGTTTACCCCGAAATCTTTGAGCTGAAAGTCTTGGAGGAAGTGGATTGGAAGACGGTGAAGAGAGGCATCCTGGAAGAATTGGAGGACCGGTGAGACCTGATGAAGCCCAATTATCGGCAAGGCTGATTAAAGTTATCCCGCTTTTTTATCAAAAAACGGGATTCGAGGTTCTCCCGGGACGTTCTGATATACCCCTCGTATCAGAACAGCATCTAACCTGTTGGCTATTATACAATTAAGGGCGAACGCGAAGCAGAGCTTCGCGCTCCAATCGAACGGCTTCCAAACCGGGGGCAGTTTTTTCCGGTTTAGTTTATAGTGAATTTTCTGCCCGGAAAAATTTCCCCACCGAGGGATGCATGAATCCCCAAAATTCCCTATTTTTAAATCCGGATGGAATTATTGGAATCCCCATTAAACCCTTCAATAATTCCATCCACCAGTCCTTTCTTTACCAGCGGCGATAGCTCAGTTGGTAGAGCATCAGCTTCCCAAGCTGAGGGTCGCGAGTTCGAGTCTCGTTCGCCGCTCTGAGTATGATTGCCCCGCATTTTGGCTGACGCCATAATGCGGGGTAATTGTATTTCTTCCGCTACCGGTTTTCTCTTCCATTTTTGGAGTTCCACGCTATTCTTATTTTCAAAGGGACTTCCCGTTACTATTGGCGGTGTAAGCTTCATCAAATTTGCGAAGCGCCTATTCCATCGGGTGAAATTTTCTCCCGCCCATTCCGCTTCGCGGCCTGGTCGGACAAGCTTTCACCTTTCAGATTTCTCATTTTCTTCCTGAAAGTACGCATAGATCTTCTTCGCCGCTGCGTTCCCCACCACTTCCGCCAGATCGGTGGGGCGGGCTTGTTTGATTTTTTTGACCGAGCCGAAGTGGGTAAGCAGGCGCTGGGCCGTCTTCTCCCCTACCCCGGGAATGTTGGTCAGTTCGCTGGTGGTGAAGTTGCGGGAGCGCTGGTTACGGTGGAAGGTGATGGCGAAGCGGTGCGCCTCGTTGCGTGCCTGCTGGATGATTTTGAGCGACTCCGATTTTTTGTCGATATAGAGCGGGATGGGATCGCCGGGAAAGAAAATCTCCTCCAGCTTTTTAGCGATGCCGATGACCGTCATGCGATCTTCGATGCCGAGGCGGCGGATGGCTTTCATGGCGGCGCTGAGTTGTCCTTTGCCGCCGTCGATGATGACCAGTTGCGGGAGGGGTTGGTCCTCTTTAAGCAGGCGGCGGTAGCGGCGGTGCGCCACCTCCTCCATGGAGGCGTAGTCGTCGGGGCCTTCCACCGTCTTTATGTTGAAGTGGCGATAGTCCTTTTTGGAGGGCTTGGCGTTTTTAAACACGACGCAGCTGGCCACGGGGTGAGATCCCTGGATGTTGGAATTGTCGAAGCATTCGATGTGCATGGGCAGCTCGTCCATTTGCAGGTCCTTTTGCATGGTGCGCAGGATGCGCTCGGCCGAGGTCTGCTTGCGCTTCATCGAGGCCCGCTGTTTCTGGCGCTGCAGCAGGAAGTACTTCCCGTTTTTTTGCGAAAGCTCCAACAGCTTCTTCTTATCGCCGATTTTGGGCACAGTGATCCTGATATCTTCGTCTTCCAGCTGTACGCGGAAGGGCAGGATTACCTCTGGGGCGATGCTGTTGAATCGCTCGCGGAGGATGGGGATGGCATATTCCAGCAGGTCGCGCTCCTCGTCGTCGAGGTTTTTGACCAGTTCCTGGGTGTGGGTATGGATGACCGCGCCGTTGACCACCTTGATATAATTGACATAGGCTTCTTTCTCATCGGAAGTGATGGAGAAGATATCGACGTCACGGATGGTCACGCTGACTACGGTTGATTTGTGCTGGTAGTCTTCGAAGGCGGTGAGTTTCTCCTTGAGGCGCTGGGCTTTTTCGAATTCCAGGTTCTCGGCGTAGCGCTGCATCTCCGCCTTGAAATGACTGGTGACGGCGCCGAAGTTGCCGCGCAGGATGTTGCGCACCTGATCGATCTTTTCGCTGTAGTTCTCCTCACTTTCCAGGCCTTCACAGGGGCCTTCGCAGTTTTTGATGTGGTATTCCAGGCAGACCTTGAACTTGCCCTGCTCGATGTTCTCCTTTGACAGATTGTATTTGCAGGTGCGCAAGGGAAAGAGCTGTTTGAGGAGGTCGAGAATGATCTTGAGGCGCGATTTGGAGGTGTAGGGGCCGTAGTAAGTGGAGCCGTCCTTGATCACGCGGCGGGTGATGAACACGCGGGGAAAGCGCTCCTTTTTGATGCAGATGTAGGAATAGGACTTGTCGTCCCGCAACATGACGTTGTAGCGGGGCTGGTATTTTTTGATCAGCGTATTTTCCAGCAGCAGGGCATCGGCTTCGGTTTCCACAATCGTGAATTCGAGGTGGTCGGCGTTTTTGACCATCACCCGGGTTTTGTGAGCACGGTCACGGCGCTGACCGAAGTAGGAAGCTACGCGGCTGCGCAGGTTTTTGGCTTTACCCACATAAAGGATGATGTTATCCTCGTCGATAAACTTGTAGACGCCCGGCTGGCGGGGTACAGTATCGGCTATTTTATGGAAATCTGCTGTAGTCATATTCGTCGCTGTCCGCTATATGGTTCCGTTTCCCGGTGGAAAATAATAAATACACAAAGAAACGCAAAGTAGACACACAGAGCGCAAAGTAAATATTCAATACGGCCCTTGGGAACCTTTGTGTCAATCATTAGTTATCCATTCTGAATGTAAACCACTTTCCGGGGAGCATGGTTTGAAGATGCTCGTGCTTGGTAGAAGCTTTAAAAGCCAAACGGTCATGCGTCCCTCAATACTCATTTCAAAAATTTTTCCCGAATTCAGCGACCTTCGTATATTGTGAAAAAACCAAAGATGAGCATCTCCTCTCCACCCCGCCGTATGCGGCTACTCTTTTTCGTGGTTTTGGGCTGTTTTCTCGGATACATCCCAGCCGGTGCGCAGGAGGTGGATAGTGTGGTTAGTGATAGTGCTCAGTTAGTCATTGATTCCAGTCTGTTACTTCCGGACCCCGATATACTCCAGTTTGATACCAGCTTATTGCTGACCGACACGTCCCCAGGAGGCGTCGACTGGCAAAGCAGCGACACTATGGCGGTGTACCTGATGCGCGAGCTGGAAAACTTCGGCTTGCTGCTCAAGGAGGTCGACCGGGCCCTCAGCCGGGGCTTTGACTCCACCGGCATTCAACAGAAGGTTCGAGAAACCGCTACTAACCTAACCGTTATCGATCAGGCCCTGGCGACTTACGCCGAGCGGATGGACCTGCGAACGCTGAGCACGATTAAGGTGGTGGTAGAAGAAATTCAGTCCCGGGTGAAAAACCGGCAGCAACAGCTCGACGCTTACAGCAAAAGACTGCTGGCCTACAACGCAGATATCAGTCGTTTCAAGTCCGAAGTGGATTGGCGAAACTTCCCTGCCGATTCCATCCTGCAACGCGTGTATCTTTCCCAGGCGGCTGACGTTTCCGGCAGAATAGACCAAATGGATAGCAGAATCAGGAAAGAATTGATCATTACCGTCTTATTAAGTCGGGAGATCAACGCCGCCGTCTTGCAGGCTTCGGCTCTATTGGAAAAAATTGAAACGGCTGAAAAGAGTTTTGCAGAAAACTTTTTCCAGCCACAGCACCCGCCCCTTTGGAATGCCGATCAGGCGGATTACTCCCGGTCTATCACCCGGGTAGCCCGCTCCTCTTACCTGGCAATTTTCGAGGTTATGGAGTATTTTCTAAGTACCAGGTGGGGGGTCAGAGTACTGAATATCGGCATTATTTTGCTGTTTTTCCTACTGGCGCGATATAACCTGAAAAAGATCAGGCAACAGCCCGACCACAACAGCAAGCTGGCTCCGGTCAAATACCTGGCTGATTATCCGCTGCTTGGCTCGCTGGTCGTAGGCATCACTTTGGCGCCGTTTTTATACCTAAATCCGCCGCTGTTTTACATGGAGCTGCTTTGGCTGGTTCTGGCCCTGCTATTGGGCACTTTTGTGTGGCGCGCCTGGCCCAGGTCCTTGCACGCATACTGGCTGGCCATCCTGCCGGTGTATTTGATCTATCTGCTCACCAATTTTTTGATGGACACTACGGTGTGGGAGCGCTGGCTGGTCTTCGCGCTGAATATCGCAGCGATATTCATCGGAACGATATTGCTGAGCCGTTTGGCGCTTCTGAAATCCCCCTATCTACGCGTGATGAAGGGAATTACCCGGCTGATGATCGGACTCAACATCCTGGCGTTGTTACTCAATCTGTTCGGCTTTTTCTCTCTGGGCAAAGTGCTGGGCTACGCCGGCGTGTTCGGTTTCATCTTCGGGCAGGCGCTCTGGATTTTCATTCAGCTCGTCGAAGAGGCCTTCTTCCTGCAGCAACAGGCGGGTGTAAAGAACCGCCTGGGCTCCTGGCTGCACTTTCAGAACATTCAGGAATGGCTGGACGAAGGGTTGTTTGTCGTAGCTGCCGTACTTTGGGTAATCGCCGAGGCCAAAATTCTGAATATTTACGATTCGGTTTACAACAATGTCGTCAGCTTTTTGAATCAGGAACGCACACTCGGCGACGCCACGTTCACCTTCGGCAGTATCCTGATCTTCATCTTCATCCTCTGGGCGACCACCATTCTTTCGAAATTGATCACCTTTTTCTTTGAAAACCGGAGGACGGAAGACGGCCGGACGGAAAAGAAAAACACATTCGGCAACTTCGCCGTTCTGATCCGGGTGGGATTGTTGTCGATCGGTTTCCTCATCGCCCTGTCGGCCGCGGGCATTCCCCTCGACCGCATCGCCATCGTCATCGGCGCACTGGGCGTGGGCATCGGCTTCGGCCTGCAAACCATCGTCAACAACCTCGTCTCGGGCATCATCCTGGCTTTCGAACGCCCCATCCAGATCGGCGACCTCATCGAGCTGGGGACGATGATCGGTACGGTCAAGGAAATCGGCATCCGCGCCAGCAAGATCACCACCTTCGACGGCGCCGAAGTGATCATCCCCAACGGCGACCTGCTCTCCCAGCAGGTCACCAACTGGACCCTGCACGACCGCAACCGCCGCATCGAACTCATCGTCGGAGTAGGCTACGGCTCAGATATCAAACAGGTGCGCGAAGTTATCGAAGGCGTCCTCAACGAACATTCCCAAATCATGTCCTATCCGGCGCCCATGGTACTGGTGCACAACTTCTCCGACAGCTCCGTCGACTTTCGCCTCCTGTTCTGGACCTACGAGATCGGACAGTGGATCAGCGTGAAAAGTGAGGTACTCTCCGCTATCTACGAAGCACTATATGCCGCCAAAATTGAAATCCCCTTTCCGAAACGGGATGTGTTCGTGCATTTTCCGGATAAGAAGCCGGAAGTGGATCGGTCCTCTTCTGAAGATCAAGGAGCAGAGACTGAAGAGCTGGGAGAAAGAGAGACGGATGATACAGAAAAGAAATAGGGAGAGGGACCGGTCTTTTTGTCGTTTTTCTATGGGCTTGTGCCTGACGTGCAGTGCAGCTGCAGTGCGAACGCATGGGAGCATTGACAGCTACACCGTGTTGTTCGGCGCTGCCTTTCTCTTTATTCAATTAGTAAAGTTTCTAATTGGTCAAGCAATTTTTGGACTTGAGTGGCCATTGGTTCGACTTCTTGCTCTTCTATTTCCTGGAAATCTTCGTAGTCAGCGTCTTGTCGCATTGCGAAAAGTTTGTTGAAGGCGATTCCCAAATCTTTCTCTACTTTGCCGGTTTTGATCAATTCTTGATTAAATTTCGTTTTGAGCCCACTGTGAGTGGTTACTTTTATTTCTCGCTTTGCTAGATAAGCTGAAATCATATAAAAACTCGCATAATAAAGCCGGTTAGCTGCGGAGTCCCATCGCTCTGCATCCAATAATAGTTTGGCATCCTGAAAAGTCTCTTTGGCTTTATTGATTCTGAAGTTTACCAGATCCTTCTTTGAATAGCTCATACCTCCACGCCCTCTTCTTCGATAATTTGATGGATCGGCGTAACGGTTCTTTCTTCCCATTCATCCTTTTGATGAATGATTGTACTTATTACCTCACCTTTCTCCAGTTCTATTTCATAGAGCCTTTCCCGAATTTCATCTTTCAATGCAGCTGTGACTTCCTGGTCCATCAAAATTAGAAAATCCCAGTCCGAATCTTGCCGGTTATCTCCCCTCGCCCGAGATCCGAATAGAATTACTTGGGCATTCTCATCTATTTTTTGAATTTCCGCTCTGACCAATTCGGGAATTCCTACTTGCTTCTTGACTTTAGTTGAGCCCGTCATTTGTTCCTCTTTTGATTCTTAGAAATTGGCAACCTTACTGCTGTCTTTTTACTCTATTTTGTTTCCACAATTTACGCGCTTTTTTGGTTGTTCTCAAGGTGGCGCCTAATAGCTTTGCATCAGCTACAATGATGCGGATACACAGCTGTTTCTCCTTGATCCTTCTCGAAATAGGCTTGACTTGCAGCCTGTGTCAGTGAAGGTATCAGGTTTTTAGAAAAAAAAACTTACTTTTAATTTTAACCCCAATACCTCTTGATTTGTCAATGTTCTCCTTTACTCTATTCCTATCTTTTCCTGGCGGCTCTTTCCTATAATTCTTCCCTTATCGGCCAGTCGACCGGCATTCCTGATGCCATCCAACTGGAAAACCTCACCAATGCCGGCAATAAAGCCTGGGCGACCTTCGACGAAAAAGAGAAAGATGGAAGCCGTCCCATTTCCAAAGAACAACGCATATTGATCAAGAAGAGCGGGGAATGGAAACTGGTGACGATGCTGTTTTTCCCTATGTAAAAAAATTCTGTGCCCGCTGTGATGGATTATTTTTTGTGAGGGGAAAAACCCTATTCACTAAATTTCAGTGCTCACCCCCTCCATCTCCAGCAACCGCTGCCAGTACCGGTCGGTATGCGCCTGCACCTCATCGAGTAATTCCTGACTTCCCTCCTTAAATAAATGACGGAAGCGTCCCTGATGCTTCATACACTCCGCGACGGGAATCATCTTTTCGGGCTTGTAATTGACGGTATAGTTTCGGTCTTCCACTTCGAAAAGCGGGAAAAGGCGGCTTTCCACCGCCAGTCGTCCGATCTCTATCGATTGGCCGGGATCGGTTTTGTGGCCGGGAGGACAGGGGCCGTCCACCATGATAAAGCGGAAGCCGTGGACATCCCTGGCTTTTTTGATTTTTGCCCTAAGATCCTCCATGAAGGCCAGGGAAGCCGTTGCTGCGTAAGGCAGGTTGTGGGCAGCGATGATGCCCATCAGGTCTTTGGGCCAGGTGCGTTTGTATCCCCGGCCCGGGTTGGTGGTGGTCACGGCGCCGTAGGGCGTAGCCGTACTGCTCTGGATGCCCGTATTCATGTAGGCCCCGTTATTGTTGCAAACATAGAGGATGTTCTCCCCGCGCGCCGCCGCGCCGGACAGCGCCTGGAAACCAATATCAAAGGTGCCGCCGTCGCCGGCGAGCACCGCTACCATGGTGTCCTGCTTGCCCTGCCGGTCAAGGGCAGCCCTTACCCCGGTTGCCGTAGCCGATGCTGCTGCAAAAACCGTATGCACCACATTGGCTTTCAGGTCATTGAGCGGATAGGGGCCCGTGATGATGGAAAAACAGGAGGCCGGCACCACGTATACCGTATCCTCCCCCAGAATGCTGGCTAAATGGCGCGCCAACAGCGACCATCCACATCCCCGGCAGCTCAGCGCGCCGGAATATACCTGTTCCTCTTTTATCAGAAAATCTTGTGCAGGTTTCATATCGATGAAGTTTAAACATGCTTAATCCACATCTACCCAGTTCACCTCTTCCGGACGGTGGAGGGCCTGGTAGATAATCTTCTCAATAGTTGCCGGCGGAACGTCCTTCCCGCCTACCCCGGCGTAAAAATCATAGAGCTTAAAGTCCGTCGGATACAGCGCCCGTTTCATTTCCTGCAGGATGGCCCCTTCGCGGTCGCCGAGGAAGTTGCGTTCCACGCAGGCGATAACCGCTTCCGGCGGCAGTCCGGCGAGCGCCTTGCGTACGGACGCTTTGGGGAACGGCCGGAACAGGCGGATTTTCAGCAGCCCCACCTCCGGGAACTGCTTGATAACGCCCCGCACCGTACTGGAAATGCTGGATATGGTGACGAGCACCAGTTTGGTCTGGGGGCCGATGTTTACAGCTTCGACATTATCGTAAGAGCGCCCGAATTTTTCAGCAAACTCTTTTGCCACGGACTCGGAAAGCGTCTCCACCCGCTGTATATCTTTCCAGTAACTGTAATTCAGCTTATTGTAATGCTCCGGTGCGACCAGGCCGCCGAAAGCCTTGGGGTTTTCCAAATCCACTTCCATAGGACTGTGCCGGAAGGGAGGCAAAAAATCATCGACCAGGTCCTGATCGGGGATCCAGACGTTTTCACTCGTATGACTCTGGTAAAAAGCATCCAGGACGACCATGACGGGAAGGTGCAGTTTCTCCGTAATCACATAAGCCTGAATAATGGTATCGAGTACTTCCTGCGAACTCTCGCCGTAGAATTGAATCCACCCCGTATCCCGTTGCGAGAGGGAATCCGACTGATCGGACCAGATATTCCAGGGGATGGACGGACGGCCCACATTACACACTACCATCGGAAGGCGAAAATGCGCGATGGCCTGCAACACCTCGTGGGCATAGAAGAGGCCTTGACCTGCGGTGGCGGTAAAAACTCGTTCCCCGGCAACGGCGGCCCCCATAGCGGCGGCAAATACCGAATGCTCGCTATCCATATTGATATAGGTGGCGTCGAGTTCTCCCTCCGCTGCCATTTGAGCGAGGCGCTCTACGATCGTGGTTTGCGGAGTAATCGGATAAGCCGGAACAAAGCCGGTCCGGCAGAGGCGGGCGCCCTCGGCAGCGGCGAAATTGCCTTTCATGATCTTTTCCCGGTGTCTGGGGTATTTGGCTTTACCGGCAGAAGTAGATTTTGCGCTATCTAAAGTTTCCATTTTCATGATGCTGCTGCTTCTTCGGTTAAGGTAAATTCGATGGCTGAACAGGGGCACTCCCGGACGCAGATGCCACATCCTTTGCAGTAGTCGTAATCGATGCGCAGGCGGCCTTGCTCATCGACCAGGATGGCGGCGTCCGGACAGAAGTTGAAACAGTTGCCGCAGTCGAAACACTCGCCGCAGTGCAGGCATCGCGCCGTTTCATCGACAATTTCCTCAGCTGTCAGTCCTTGAGACACTTCCGTAAAATCGTGGTGAAAATCCTCGGGTTGATGAAGTGGAGACTGGTGTCTGGGCAATGGCAGGAAGTACGCAAAGTTGATGTCCTCCGGTAAAACGACCTCCGGAAGCGTTTCCTTCGGGTCGTAGGGAGTTTCTCTCAAGAAAGCATCCACTTCCGCGGCCACCTTATTACCGGAGCCGATCGCTTCGGTTACGGTGCCGCCCCAGGCCATATCGCCGGCGCAGAAAACAGGTTTGTCTCCTGAATATTGGATCCTTCCCTGCTTGGGTGTGATGCCGGCTTCGCCAAAGGCAAATTGGTCGAAACGCTGCCCGATAGCGGTGATGACATGATCGAAGGTCTCTGTCCATTCCGATCCGGCGACAGGCTCCGGCCGGCGCCGCCCCGAATCATCGGGCTCGCCGAGCTGCATCCGGATCAGGTCGAGTTTTACCTGCTCGTTTTGTTTGGAAAGCCCTACCGGGGTGGTCAAAAACTGAAACCGCACGCCTTCCGCCTGTGCTTCGTGTACTTCCTGGGCGATGGCCGGCATTTCGCGGATGGTGCGCCGGTAAAAGATGGTAGGCGCGGCGGCAAGCCGGAGGACGGTACGGGAGACATCAACGGCCGTGTTGCCGCCGCCGATGATGGCTACCTTATCACCCGGTTTGATCCCTGCCTCCTCACCGTTTAATTTGAAGTTTCGGAGGAAGGAGATGCCATCGGTTACCAATTCTCCGCTAGGCAGTCCCAGACCGGAGCCGATGTGGGAGCCAACCGCGGTAATGACGGCGTCAAAATCTTCAGAGAGTTCATCAATCGTTACTTTTCTATTCAGGATGATTTCCACGCCTTTGCGTTTGATGATATCGATTTCCCGGTCGAGCACCTCGTCCGGCAAGCGGAATTTGGGGATGCCGCTGCGCATCATGCCGCCCGGGAGCGACATGGCTTCAAATACCGTTACCGGATAACCTCTTTCCCGGAGACGCAGGGCAGCGGTCAGTCCTGCCGGACCGCTACCGATTACGGCGATGCGTTCCTGGTGAAGGAGCGGCAGGGCTTGTACGTCACCGGACAAGGCTTTATCCCCGACAAAGCGTTCAATCGCTCCGATGTTAACACCCTGGTCCAATGCATTCCGATTGCAGGTTTGCTCGCAGAAGTTGGGGCATACCCGGCCGCAAATGGCCGGGAAAGGATTATTGTTATAAATGGTGTCGTAGGCTTCCTGGAACTTCCTTTCGGCTGCCAGCTTCACGAAAGCGCGCACGTCAATTCCGGCGGGACAGTTGACGTTACACGGAGGTGTGCGATCGACAAAGGCAGGGGTCATCAGCCGCCAGTTGCCCGTTTTATTGTTCGACATGGGTTGGGACCAGAAGGGCGCCGAAAGTCCTTCCGGGGCCGGCACTTCTTCAAAGAACAGTTCCTCCAGGCTGCGCCGTTTTTCCGTGGGTGGCGCATGGAGCCGCTCGATGAGCATTACATTGCGTTCTTCTACGCCGGCTACCAGCTTAAATGCTTCCTCAAAAGCCCGGCCGTTGGCATCCGGCTTGGCGGGAACGTTGGCTTTGACAGTGGCCTGACCAATGGCAAAGTCTGCCTCAAAGATGCGCAGGATAGCGCCGATCATCGCCGCATTGACGATGGGTAAAGACTTGCTGCCCAGCCCCAGGTCAAGCGAGATGGACGTCGCCGGAACGGTGTACACCTTTTTAGCAAATCCCCTGAAATGATCAAGGGGCCGTTCTGAGTTTATCAAAACTGCCCCTTGCGGATGTAATCCGTCGAAAACTGGAATCTGGTCTAATAGGCTCTCGTCAAAAACGACGATCAAATGGGGATGGTAAATGTTGCTCCGGTTGAAAATCTCCTTTTTGGCTACCCTGAGAAAGGCCTGAATGGGCGCTCCCGTCCGCTCAACACCGAATGCAGGAAATGCCTGCACCTGGAAATCGTCCAGCTTACTGAACACCTTTGCCAGAATTTCAAATGCGGTCACCATACCCTGACCGCCTCTGGCGTGTCCGCGTATTTCTAACATGGTAAAAGGTTTATTTGATTAGCTAGATCCCTTTGGACCTTACGACAGAACGAAGTAGGAGGACAGGTTTACCTTAATAAATCTCCGGTTTCCGGCCATGCGCTTTTCGCCTAGCTTCGGCGTAAAATCCAAGTCATCAAATTAAATCTGTCCAGGTCTTTATTTTAAGAATTTTTTAAAGTAGAATTGATGATGAAAGTCTTGTATAGCCTTGATTTTTGTCAGCGAGGCAACCGATAGGAATCCATTAATCAATTAAATACTTTTTCATCCTCCGAACTGCCGCCTCAATTTCCGCTGGCTGGTAGGGCGCATATCCCAGTACCAGGCCGGGACCGGGGTGGAAGGAAAATGTATACCCGGACAAGGGGCATGTACTCGGGTATCTTTTCACTGACAAAAGTACCGGCGCCGGTTTTCCCCTCCGCATAACCCTCCGCCGCCAGGTGTTCGAAGGCCAGCAGCACCGTAGAACGGGAAAGCTTTAAATGCTCCGCCAGCTCACGTGTAGGCGGCAGCCGCTGCCCGGGGATCAAACGCCCCTCGAGAATGACCCGCCGCAGCTGTTCGTACAACTGTTGATACAAAGGACTACCTGATTCCCGGTCAACCTCCAGACCGATTAGCGTGAGAGCTGTTTTTTCTTTTGGCATAGCTGCAAAATGGCCCTTTTAAACAAGCCAATTGAAAAATATATTTGCCGTGTGAATAGCACAAAGAAACCAGCATCAACCTAGTATCCACTTAACATCTACCTAGCACCATGCCAAGAAACTACACCAACCACCCCCTGACCCATGTCCGCCGCCGCGACCGGGCCGTTCACGATGATACCTGGATCACCGCATTTTTACACCGCACCTCCATGGGCGTACTGGCTCTGAGCCTGGATGGTCAGCCCTTTGTCAACAGCAACCTTTTTGTTTACGATGAAAAAGCACACACCATCATTCTCCACACCGCCCGGGAGGGGCGACTGCGATCCGTGGTAGAACAAAGCCCCCGGGCCTGCTTTAGCGTAAGCGAAATGGGCCGCCTGCTCCCCGCCGCCGAAGCGCTGGAGTTCAGCGTGGAATATGCCGGCGTCAGCGCTTTCGGAACGGTTAAAATTATCGAAGATGAAAGAGAGAGCACCCGGCTGTTGCAGTTGCTGCTCGACAAATATTTCCCCCACCTGAAACCCGGGAAGGACTACCGGCCTGTCATACCCGAAGAGCTGAAACGAACGGCGGTCTATGCCATGTACATCGAGGAATGGGTCGGAAAGAAGAAAGAGGTGGAAGACGATTTTCCCGGAGCTTTCCTCTATCAGGCATCGGATAGGAATGGCAATGGCAATGAGCAATGGCAATGGCAATGAGCAATGGCAATGAGCAATGGGCAATGGCAATAGCAATGGCAATGGGCAATGGGCAATGGCAATGGCAATGGGCAATGGGCAATGGCAATGGCAATGGCAATGGCAATGGCAATGGCAATGGCAATGGCAATGAGCAATGGCAATGAGCAATGGCAATGAGCAATGGCAATGAGCAATGGCAATCCGCTGCGATGACGGGAATTGCTATTGTAATGTAAGCATGCGGCGAACCGCGTGTTTCGTTCTTTGAAATAAGTCAGTAGCTTGACGGCCGGATTAAAGCTACAAAAAGATGAACGAGAATCGACCGAGCAAGCGTGCCTATCGGTGTGAAGAAGAGATGTTCCCATTGATAGAAAGCTGGGAATCGAGCGAACAGAGTCAACAAGCCTTTTGTAAAGCGCACAGTCTACCAATAGCTGTTTTCGGGTATTGGCTGCGCCGCTACCGGGAGGAAAAACGAAGACCTGCCAAAAAAGTACAAGGTTTTGTAAGTATTGAGATGGAAGCCTCGCCTGGCCAATCGGTTCTGGCGGAGATCCATTACCCGGACGGCACCCGCCTGGTCTTTAAGGAGCCTGTCGGGTTGGGATTTTTGCAAGGCTTACTGCCCAATGTGTAAACTATGCTTCCTTTCAGCAGCACTCAGCGATACTATTTCTATCGCCACCCTACCGATATGCGCAAATCCTTCAACGGGCTGAGTGGCTTGGTTCGTGCGGAGTTGGGAGCCGATCCGGTATCGGGCGATGTATTCATATTCGTAAACCGGCGCCGCGACCGGGTCAAGTTACTGGTGTGGGATCGCACCGGCTATGTTATCTTTTACAAACACCTTCAACAGGGCACCTTTGAGTTGCCGGCCTTTGAAGCAGAAGCGACCTCTTGTCAGATGAAATGGGACGAGCTGGTGTTGATCCTGGAAGGAGTGGCCCTGCAATCGGTTCGACGGCGTAAACGTTTTTCATGGCCGCCTCAAAATCAAAAAAGGCAGCTGGCTACGGGCGGGTGAACAGTTTTTCTTCAAATCGTATTAGTTATCCACATCTTTTCAGGGCTATTCGACCGGTCAAAAGAAAAACTAATTTTCAGGTCGGTTTTTCCACGAAAAAAGTGGTCGGATGTGAGTAAAAATAAGGCTTTGCATAAAGACTCGCCCCTGGCATCTTCGTATCTTTGAAAGGTGTCGGAAGAATACCTCCATAAAAGCAAAGAAGAATTGGTTGCCGAGAATGTGCAACTGAAAGCCGAGCTGGCGGAGCTCAAGCGTCTCGTTTTCGGGCGCAAGAGCGAACGCTTTGTAGCCGACCAGCCCCAGGCCGAACAACTGAACCTTTTCGTGCAGCATGATCATGAGGCCACCCCAGGCAAAACGGTGCAGCAGGCGGTTCAGGGCCACTATCGAAAAAAGGCGCAGCCCAAGCGGCTGAAGCTGCCCGACGATCTGCCGGTGGTAGAGGTCCGTATCGAACCTCACCCCGATGAGATCCAGGGATGGGTAAAGATCGGCGAGGAGATCACCGAGGAGTTGGATTATGTGCCGGGCTATTTGCGTATCAACCGGTACATCCGTTCTAAGTTCGCCCGTCCCAAGAGCGAACAGAGCCCGGATACGGAAGGAGAGAACATCTTCATTGCTCCCCTACCGAGCCGAGTGATCGACAAGGGCATTCCTTCAGCCGGCTTACTCACCTACATCTTGGTGTCTAAATTTATCGACCATTTACCGTATTACCGCATCCTCAAGATATTTAAGCGCGCCGGGATGGATATCCCGGCCTCCACGGTTAACGGCTGGGTGTCCAAATGCATCGATCTGTTAAGAGTACTATACCTGTATCACCAGGCCCGCCTGATGGAATGTGATTACTTGATGGCCGACGAAACGAAAATCCGGGTCTTGAAATCACCCAACCGGAAGGGTAAAAAGAATAAAGCCCACCAAGGCTACTTTTGGGTCTATTATGATCCCGGGGGTAAGCAAACCTTATTTGTCTACGATCCGGGGCGGGGCGGAAAATATCCCCGAGCACATCTGAAAGGCTTCCAGGGCCATCTGCAAACGGATGGATACTCGGTCTATGATGCCTTTGACAAAAGCGAAGCCATCACTCTGGTCGGTTGCATGGCCCATATCCGCCGCAAGTTCGAGCATGCCCTGAACAATGATCGGCAGCGGGCCGCTCATGTGCTTAAAGCCATGCAAAGCCTTTATATCCTGGAGCGTAGAGCCCGCGAAGAAGCCTACAGCATCGAACAGCGCCTGGAATTACGCCACAAGCAGGCCCGGCCCATCATGGAGGAGCTCAAAGAGTGGCTGTTAGAAAACCGGGATCAGGTACTGCCCAAAAGCAGCATCGGCGAGGCGATCAACTATGCTCTCAATCGGTGGAAATATATGGAGCGCTATCTGGATGATGGAAAACTGGAGATCGATAATAATCTGGTGGAGAATGCAATCCGGCCGGTGGCCATCGGCCGCAAAAACTATTTGTTTGCCGGCTCCCCGCAAGGAGCCGAATGGGCAGCCATCATTTACTCGCTGCTGTCTTCAGCCGTCAACTGCGGGCACAACCCTTCCCAGTACCTCAAAGATATCCTGCTGAGACTACCGGATCAGCCCCTCAACTACCTCGATGAATTATTGCCGGTGCATTGGGAGCCTCAGGAAGAGGGCATGGCAAAGGGGACGCTGAAGGCCAGGACGTAGTTTGCCGGATGCTTACCTATAAGTACGTGGTGATCCTTCCAGAAAACTTCTATATCTGGTCTCCCATATTCTTTTTTGGTTTTTTGAGAGTATATTTTAATTGATTCAGGATAAGAATTAACCCCAATTTTCTGAAAAAAGGATTACCGAAAAAAAAAGTCTTCCCTCAGGCAAAAGGCCAAGATTTCTGTCAGATAGTTTTCCAAACTGTTTTTGTTTTTTCTTTGTC